>Ga0310121_10004099_pt1 | contig 13016 bp, 18 predicted proteins | sample CB27_Tmax_986_MG_FD_203504 | JGI IMG/M metagenome (GOLD analysis project Ga0310121, IMG submission 203504) | Marine microbial communities from Western Arctic Ocean, Canada - CB27_Tmax_986 | ecosystem: Environmental > Aquatic > Marine > Oceanic | place: Canada: Western Arctic Ocean | collected... | reverse complement strand
ACCTCTTTACGCAAAGGAAAAAATAAATGGCCCGAAGAAAAGTGCTAAGTCGTTCCATTGTCTATGCAGTCAAACTGGCTGCACCCAACGATCGGAGCGGCAACCCCCGACGAGGTTGGGACATATATGCTAAAAACGGATGGTATTGGGGATTTGTTGACGAAGGATACCACGGTAGCGCGGATGTACGCGCCTTGTTCCCCAAAGTGATCTATCTCGCTACCTATAGCGTGTCGGCAAGTGACTATAACAACACCCGCAAAACCCATGAGATCGAAGAACACGGGATATAACCATGATGAAAAAACTCCTGTCGAGAAAACTACTCGCCTTTGTCGTCGCCACTGGCGCGCTTTGGCTTGGCGTTATTGACCAAGGCGTATGGCAAGGCGTTGCTATCGCTTACCTCGGCGCGCAAGGGCTTGTTGACCTTGCTGGCGCGGGTGTCGGCTTTCTGAAGGGCAAGGCGGAAGGTACTGCGCTGGAAGCGAGCAAGGACGAATAATGCGTAATCTCACTGATATTCTGTTTATCGGCGCGCTTGCTTGCGCTGTAGCGACCGGTGCATCGTTGGCCGTGTCCGGGTGCGGGTGCTCCGACTCAAACGAGCCTGAAAAGGCGGCTGAAGAAGACGCTGCTTCGCTGCCTGAAGACGTAACACCGGCTTCTGCTCCCGACGCTGCTACAGCGGTTAGTGCCAGCGGCGACGCGAGCGCTACAAGCGACTAATGAAGCTCATCGCCTGGAACAAGAAGGACCAGAACAAAGCCGTCGCAGACCCTTGGACGCTTGTTCATGGCGGCGCAGGACTTGCGGCAGGCTTAGTCAATATGCCGATGGGTTGGGCAGTAACCGCCGCTGTCCTCTACGAGATTGTTGAACACTACGCTCAACGCGACCCTAAAGTATTGAAGATTTTTTCGGTTTCCGCACCCGAAATAATGCCCAACCAAATTATCGATATCGTTGTGTTTGCTATCGGGGTGTTTGCCGGACATAGGTACAACGAGCAGAAGGTGAGACGGTGACGACGCACTATCAAGGATGATCGCGTTTTTCAAAGCCTTGACTGCGTTGATACGCGCTTTCGTGCCGCTAATCGTGGAGAAGACAAGGCGTGCTAGAATCGAGCGAATCAAAGAAGGATACTTCACCCGTCTTGAAGCGGTTATTGAAGATCCTGCTGCTGCTTTCGCTGCCTTTGATGATAACTTGCGGGCCGAAGGGATTGTCACACCGGACGATAGTGATCGACGCATCGGAGATCAAAAAGATAGGCCCGAATCACTATCGAGTCTCGAAAGGTTGGTTGATTAACCGCATGAAAGTCGAATCAGCCTTGAAGGTAGCTTTAGATCGGTGCATGATCGACGCCGAAAGAACGAGGTAAAAATGCCTGACTACTCAAGCCCTTATGATATCCCACCCGTGATGGGCGGGCTTGCTCAAGACCTTAGTTCTTGGGCATCCAAGACGCTTTCGCAAAGCGCAGCACAGGTGTTTACAACTACGAGCGGGCAGGAAGCTGTTGCCGCCGTTACCGCAGCAGCGGTCCATTCAGCGGCAGAGACAGCAAAAAAAGAGGTTGCCAAGCTACTACTTCCAGCCTTTCTTGCTGGCATTGCGGTTGCAATCATTGTACAACGCACGAAACGCTAACGAGGGTAGCATGTTGAAAATTTCAGATTTCAAGAAAGGTCAAAAGGTCACGGTCTTGGGTACTGCCTGCAATTATCACTTCCCTACGTTGGAAGGTACGGTAATGAAGGTCTATCCAAGCAAAGGCAAGTTCGGCAAGGTCAAGGTGCTGATCAGTCACTTGAAAATCGCTTTCAACCTTGAGCCTCATTACTTCGTCTCGATCCAAACGCCTGCGCCTGCTCCTAAGCCTGCTCCTAAGCCTGCTCCTGCGCCTGCTCCTGCGCCTGCTCCTGCTTTCGCGCCAAAGGCATATCCAGCCAAGCCAAAGGCAAAGACAAAGAAAAACGCCAGTGGTAAGCGATCGAAATAGCCTAGCAGACCTGTTCTTTGCTCAAGCTGAACGCTTCGCAGCGGTTCACCCTCGTATCAATGGCGTTACGCTACGCATCGTAGCAAGCCACTATCTTCGCAGCCCAGAATACCGCGACCTAGCTTGGTATGACCCGGATAGTCACGCGGTTTACCTGCTAGATCGGCTGCGATATCTGCCACAAGACAACCAACTCGGTGTGATCTGGCACGAACTTGGTCACGCAGCAGATGAAAACATCTCGTCTAAGGGGGCTGAGAGGCGCGCAGACTCGATTTCTGAAGGCGTAACGGGTCGACCCCTGCTTTATGACCTTAGAGGCGTCCAGAGCGCTGCTAGGGGCGTTTGTGAGCGTTCAGAGATTTTCGACTGATTTCAAAAAGAAGAAAGCCCCGTTGGCCGATGCTAACGGGGCTTTCGTTTGTTGGACGTTGATACGGACTACCAGACGTAAACCACGTCGTGACGATCGCAGAACTTACGAACTTCCTCTTGGTAAGAGTGAAGCTCGACCCACACCTTAGCCAGCGCATTGTTCGGCTTTGCCGCTTTGGCAACAATCGAAATTGATGGGTTGTCGCACCACAGGGCTTTTCGCTTCGGACAGGAAAGGATCAGCACTACCGCTTCCCACTGACCCTGATTGTAATAGAGTTTCAGTTCCATGTTTTTGGCGAGTTGATGCATTTTCATTCTCCTTGCTAGATTCAATCTCAAATTTTCCCTCTCGGGCAGACGACGTATACGAAATCTGAGAACCTTTGTCAAGTACCTTCGTAATACACCGTCCCCAAGCAGCAACGCAAAGGGTCTATCAACTCTTGTCGAAGTAGCCCAGCGCTTTGAGTTGCGCCAGGGCATCGACCGCGCCGTAGGCGACGATCACGTCCCAGCCACGGTCTGAGAGCGCAGAAAGCCAGCGGGTTTGATCGAGACTAAGCGACGAAGACCTAGCCCCTTGCCGCTTCAGTTCAAGCGCGCAACCGTGCTTGTCGGGGCGCTTAGGTGGTGGATCGAAGATCAGAAGATCCGGCACGCCACGCTCGACACCAGCCGCCTTGAGACGCGCAGCCTCGTTGCGGTTGCGCTTGCCGCCGTTGGGAACGGCGCAGAACCAGACTCCTCTGCGCCTTAGCGCCCGAACCAAGACGATCTGCTCTGAAAGTTCACTAGGATTGCTTGCCATAAGTCCTCGGAATCTTTAGTAAATGTAGGGAATTGCAGGGTTTACCCCCCCAACCCTACACCACCTAACCTGTTGAAATCGTTGCCAAAGCTCCGTAATCCTGTAAGGATGTAGGGTTTTCTTCGCGTGTGTGTGAGAGAGAGAGAGAGAATAAAAGACTTTTTTGATTTTTCGTTGTTTTTGGCTTTTTGGTTTTGAAACACATGTTAACCCCTGCACACCCCAAAACCCTACACTCTACATTTTTCCAGTGTTCGGCTAATGTTTTCATGGGCTTTCGGGATGTATACCCCCTGTACAAGCCTACATTTCCCTACAGGCATTTTGGACAATCAGAAATCTCAGTTTTCTAATGCGTTGTTATTAGTTGCAAAGCGTATACGACTGACTGCTCTGTTCTCTTGGACGGCACGCCTAACTTCTTGACTCTAATGCCGAAAGCAGTAGAGGACAACTCTGGCTGGCGTGCAACTCTTGCCCATCCTGAGTATTTTTTGAACAAATCTGTCGCAGAAACGAATTTCGACTGTAAATCACCCGCCTCTGTACGGCTTTTCAAGAAAAATGCAACCGAGTCATTTTGTAGCTTCCAGAATTTCAGGGCTTTTTCGGAGCTTTTAGCTGGTTTATGGTGCCCACGACGATATAAATCGACATATTTTTCGAGGCAAAATCGAATAATAAAACCTATCTCGTTTTTCAAAATCTTTTTCAATCGTTTTCGGTCTTGTTCTGTCTCGCGGAATACCCGGTTGAACTCAACGATCATCCATCTTCGGTAGAATCCGGGGCTGATATCCTCGACCGCAGGCAGTTCGTTGCCCGCCAGGATCCAACCGGCTTTCGGTCGGAAAGTGAACGGGCTTTGACAGATTGGTCTACCGACTAGGGGATCTCCAGTGATAGCGCTCTTGATCGCTGCGCCATCCCAAATCTTCGATGCCGGAAGCTCGTTTAGGAGGTTGATACGACTGCCAGCAAGTTGAGCGATGTAGTAGGCGGCGCTACTGTCCCTGCCACCAAGGGCTTGCGGTCTGATAGCCGTGATCGTCTTACCAGGAAACAGCGAAGCTATCACGTCGATCAGAAGACTCTTGCCGTTAGCGCCGTCACCAACCAAGATCATGCCTTTTTGGTAGGTACTCGCTTGGCCAACAAGACACGCGCCGATCATTTCGCAGATCATTCTGATCTTATCGTCGCAGTCAAAATCGGGTTTGAATATCTCGCGGAGTGTCTGCAAGAATAACAACGGCTCGCCTTCGGCTGGAAAGTCTTGGTCAATGCGGCAAGTGCTCCGTTGGTCTGGTGACGACGGTTCTATTTTTACTCCCGTTTCGTCCACGCGGACAAAGCCGTTTTGAAACGTCATACCTTCGACTCCTTGATCGAAGAAGCCGTTTCTCGTCCGCGCTTGAGCGCTTACTTCAAATACGCCTTTGACTAGACTGTCTGTGACCTTAAGAGGGACGTAGCGAGGTTGCCCCCGTCGATCGAGCCCTTTGTAGATAAGACATCGGTCAAGGCGATGGATCTGCTGCTTGACTTCGGTCCCTTCAACGTCGGTCCATACGCCAAAGGCACTACAGTAGCGCCAGAACTTGCCTAGATCGAAGACCACCGACTCGCCTAGACCATCCGCTATATGCTCGCCAAGGACGACGTGTGAATCGTGATCGAACACCGGTCGATCGGGTTCGGGGCCTGCTACAAGCATCGCAGGACCGGGTTCGTACCCTGCGATGCTTGTAGCAATACGATCGATCTCGTCTTGCTCAAGTGGCGGCTTGCAGCGTTGCGCGTTGACCGCGCCTAGCATCACACCGATCGTAGCCTTGTCGAGCCCAGCGCGGCGCAACTTGCCTGCAAAACTCGTCAGCGTGTTATTTCGATTTTCAATTATTTCGTCAGGAAGCGCAAACGCACCTGTGGCGTGTTCGATGCCTGCGAACGATGGCGCGACTTCTTCGACTTTCCAAGGACCGTTGAACACGTTATATATAAGGGAGTCTTCAAATTTCAGATTTTTGCCGTCTCTAAAGACGCGAGGAAGCCGGTAAAGCTGTCCCCAAGCCTTGATGGTATCGGATTCAATGCCGTGTTCGGTCTTGAACCAGTTACGCGCCGCTTGCATGTAAAGCGCCCACTGCTCGACTTTCATGGGCTCAGGAAGAAGCCAGAACACCCGTGCGCCGCCGCGTGTCATGTACCAACCCAGATCGGGAAGGTCCGCGAGCTTGGCCTTGAGCCCGTCTCGCCAAGCAGCAAGGGCAGGAACGCGATCGCGGTGAGCGACCGGATCGTCAATATCCAATACGCCTATCGCTATTTTCAATTGGTCGTTGACGTGTTCTAGCGCGCCTTTGTTGATCCGTGGGATCTCCTCCGCACCGTCGATGTAATACGGAACGAAGTGAGCATCCGTATCGTAGCGATCTGCAAAGGCTTTTTCGATAGAGACAACCGGGTAGCCTTCAACCCCTTCAAGGTCGCCGCCATCCCAACCTTTGATGTACGGTCCAGGCAAGACTGTCACTTTCACAACTCTATCAACTGGTTGAGACATTTGCGCCACCCTTTTGAGCCAGAGGGAAGGACTTGAGTCCTACTTTGCCTTCGGAAAGCGCGTTGAGCTTGACGACGCTACTGAGCTTCGGTTCGTTGTTCCCTTCGAGCCAAGTGTAGATTGCTTGCCTGCTTACACCTAGAATTTTGGATAGTTGCGTTATGGTGTAGCTCGATTCTTCAAGCCAGATTTTGAATGTCATGGCGTCGCCTCCTTGCGTTGCGAGCGAGCTATACCAGCGGCGAAAAGTCGTGTCAATGGGAACTTACAAAAAGCCCTTGACTGGAGACGCCAGATCGACTAGAAAGCAGCCTAGACGAAATACGAATGTAAGACGGAGCATGAAAAATGAGAATCAGCCAGGGTGAGAACATGGGAAAGCGCGCATCGGAGGTGCTTGATCGGGTCTATTCGGCAGCAGTGCAGCAGATAGGATGGCACGGCGCTAACCCGGTCTATGACGTTCTTCTTACCGTGCGCGACCTTGAAGACGCTTACTCGACGGTCGAAGATCAGAAAGCGCTGATCGAGACGATGCATGAGACGATTGCCGATCTGGAAGACGAATCGGAAGCCCAGAAAGAGACGATCGAGGAGCAGGAAGGCAAGATCGAGCGCGAGGAACTTGAAGCTTCTCGTCTTCTGGGCATCGTCGATGATCTGGAAGGGCGGCTTGAACAAGCGCAGCGCGATCTGAAGGACGGCAGCGATGGCTAGCCTCTGGACCGCTCCAGATCGGGCGAAGGCAGGACTATGAAGGCTTGGAACCACGCCAGCGCTTCGCAGGTTCGTACCTACCGGCGTTGCAATCGAAAATGGTGGTACCAGTACCTTTACGGGCTTGTTGCGCCTAGCAGCCCAGCAGCGGCGCTAGGTTCAGCGGTCCATAAAGCGCTAGAGACGCGCATCAAAACCGGCGCATGGCCGACTGACGCGAAAAAGGACGTGCTTTCGATCGCCAAGAGCGGTTGGGATCGCGTTCCAATGCCCAACAACCCGGCTAACGTCGAAAAGAGGTTTTCTTTTCAGCCAGAAGGAAGCCCGGTGCCGATCATCGGCTTTATCGACCTTGTGTGCCCCGACACGTCGACCATCATCGACCATAAAACAACGTCGTCGCCAAGATGGATGAAGATGCCGGAAGAACTCCGCGCCGATCCACAAGGCGTTATCTATTCTAGCGTCGCTGAGAAGCTGTTTGACTTTTCGTATCCGATCACCTTCCGGCATATCTATTACATGACCAAAGGCAAACGCGGCAGCGCTGCTACGTCGGTCACGTTCTTCGGTCCAACAGAGTTAGTACCGGGGTTAGAACGCATCGTAGAGACGGTCAAGGCGATGGCCATCGATGCAAAGAAGACAGACCCGCTTAGGGTCGAAGCGAATGACGCCGCGTGCGGCGACTACGGAGGGTGCCCGTTCAAAGACACCTGTTACAACCACCGGGAGAAGGAGAATAAGATTATGAGTTTAGATGCTTTTAGTGCCTTGCTTGCCAAGGGGAAGAAGGAAGTTGTTGCGATCAATTCGCCTGAAGGACCGCCGCCAGCGGTTGTCGAGGAAGAACCCAAAGGCAAGCCCTTGGTCGAGGTCTTGACGGATGATGCAATTCCGGGTGCGGATGCTCTAATACAGCGGATGGATGAAGCGGACCAGGTTGCACATGAGCGTTCCGAAACCACGCCCAAGAAACGCGGTCGCCCTGCCAAGGGTCCGTTTCTGCCTGATGGTCGTCCCGTTGCCAAGCTGAAGAAAGGCGAGCTTGTTTCGATCTTGTCAGCGATGCTTGAAGGTGGCGATATGACCATCCATTTGGCCAAGCCGGAACCAGATTACCTTATCGCACCGACTCTCTATATCGGGTGTATCCCCAGGCGGCTAGGTCCAGGCGCGATCTACCTTGACGACTTCTTGTTGCCTTATCAAAAAGCGGTCGCTGACGACGAGGGACAAGCGCATTTCTTGGCTATCGACTTTGGCAAGGGTCCAAAGCTAGTCGCCGCTGCCGTCGCGCTCGCTGCGGCGAACGGTCTGGCGTTGCCGAGTGAGTTGATCGCAGATAGGCACTCGCCCTGCGCGAACGCAGTCATTCAAGCGCTTGCGCCGCATTACGCGGTTGTCGAGAGGCTAGGGTAGTGAACCGAGCCCTGGCCAAGCTACAGGCAAACGCCAAGGTCCGACCGTCTATCAACGAGATGGATCGGATCTTGGCGTTGCCGAGGCGCATCTATCCCAACTCGATCGATCTGAAACGCTTCACCAAGCCTGGATCTGATATCGAGCTTCGACCGATCCAGCAACGAGCCCTACGGGCGATTGTCGACGCTGACGGTGGCTTTCTTCCGATCGGAGTAGGCGAAGGCAAAACCTACGTCGGCTTGCTCGCGCCTACGGTACTGCAAGCCGATAAGGCGATCTATCTGTCGCCCGCAGCGGTCGTTTCTCAAATAAAAGAAGAATATAAAAAATTACAAGCGTCCTTTTATTTATCAAAAGTCGAGGTTTTGAGCTACGCCACTTTGAGTAGCCCAGACGGGACCGACCTTCTAGTGTCCCGTTTAGGAGACGCAAAACGTCCGGTTTTGGTGCTCGATGAAGCGCATAAATTACGCTATTTGACCAGCGCTAGAACCAAGCGAATTATTCGGTTCATTTTGCAGCATCCGAACACGCGAATAGTGGTGATGAGTGGAACGCTAACATCGCGAAGTATATCAGACTTTGCCCATCTGGCTGAAATCTCTTTGAAGGACAAAAGCCCGGTTCCTAGGGAAAAGTTTGAAGTCGCCCGTTGGTCCGATGCTTTGGACGCTCGATCTCAGCCTTCTCGCCATGATCTCGCGAAGTTAGCGCCGCTGTTCGCATGGAGTCGAGGCGATAATTACCGTAAACCAATTATTTTGAATAAACTTGGTCGGACAAACAGAGAAGTGCGGGACAGTCTAAGGAAAAGTTTTTCTAAACGTCTAAGAAGTGCGCCGGGAGTCGTGTGTTCTGAGCGAGATACGCTGAAAGCATCACTGCGTCTTTGTTGGCGTACAAAGTTGGAAATGCCCTCCAAAATAATTAGCGCAATAGAAAAAATTCAAGCGTCTAATTTATCGCCGGATGGTGTGTTTTTGGAAGACGATTTGAGCCGTTGGCGGCTAGAAAAACAGCTTGCGTGTGGCTTCTGGTATCGCTGGGTGTGGCCGAACGGCATCGATCACGACTGGCTCGATGCTCGAAACGACTGGAACCGGCATGTGCGCTGGGAGTTGTCCAGCGACGCTAGGCAAGGCTACGATTCACCGGCTTTGGTCAAAAACGAGGTGCTTTCGCAGATTCAAGCGGGCAATTCGTCGCTTCCGATTCAAAAAGCTCTTGTCACTTGGCTGGCCCATGCTCACAAATCCGAGCCCCCTGTCGAGCCGGTGTGGATCTCCGACTACTTGATCGACGCTACTCTGGCTTGGGTCAACCGCCAGTCGTCGCCAAGCCTTGTATGGTACGAAAGCAAAGCTGTAGCGAACCGTCTTGCGGAAAAGGGCTTGACAGTGTATTACGCTGGTGATACGCCATCGTTGGGAAACGCAGGAGTATCCATTAGATCACACGGGACCGGGCTGAACATGCAGACGTGGCACAACCAGATCGTGATCGAGCCGCCTGGAGGCGGCGCTACCTGGGAGCAGATGCTAGGTAGGACGCACCGCCAAGGTCAGCAAGCTGATACGGTTTACTGCCACGCCTTTCGGCACTGTCCTTCGTTCCACAAGTCGATAACAAACGCGCTCGATGATGCAGGCTACATCGAGCATGTGACCGGAGTGCCGCAAAGGTTGCGGTACTCCGATAAGACTGAGCCTGAGAATGAGGTTGAAAGATGAGTAATCATTTCGGAGGAATGGGTAGCGCTACGGTGTTTGGCGCGGGTCAGTACATCCAGCCGGGTGTGCATGATCTGGAGGTCAAAAACGTCAGCGTGATCGCTTCGCAGCGCAACCCTGGTCGGCACTTCTTCTGTGTCGAATTCCGGGTTGCCAAGAGCGAGGTTCATCCGGTTGGCAGCACCGTCACTTGGCTTGTCGATCTGGAGAAGCCGAGCAAGGACACCGCGTTTTCCAACATCAAGGAATTCGCGTGTGCGTTGTTGGGCGTTGAGGCGACCGAGGTCACCGAAGACGTGATGGACGCGATGTGTACGCCCGAGCAGCCTTCGGCTGGCATGGGCGTCGTCGCGGAGGCGTGGCACAAGTCGACCCAAGCGGGCGGCGTGTTCACGCGCATCCGCTGGCAGGCGCCCGACGCGGGCGCGGAGGTCAGCAACTAGACAGGTGTACCGGGATCGGCAAGAGGTTCTTGTCGGTCCCGGTGCTCTTTGAGATTGAGAAGGAGAAGGAAATGCCCTGCAAACGAAAAACGTGGAAGATTTCAGACCCGGAACAGATGGACCGCGATATGCGGACGATTTTTGTCGAGCTTGCACCCGGTATCAAGGCTTGTAAGGAAGAAGGCGACTGGTTTCAGCTTTCCTATGCGCTCAAGACTTTGATCGGCTGGCGCGGGTCGCTCAAAAGCGGGAAAGGCCAAAATGCTGATCAATTCACGCGGTTGGATACGCTGCAAAAAGCGCTGCTTCGCATAGCGACTAACGTGGGCAACAACGCCGAATCGTTCGCTTACGATTTCAGCGGTATCTCTCAGCGTCTTAGCTATGCGATGCCTTATTGTCCTTCTGACTTGTGGGCTACCGGCGTTGAACTTCGTCTAGTCAGTCCCGATGGCACGCATGGAATCACTATGCGTCGCAAACTCCACGGGGACGGCAAGCCGTCTACATGCGTGCTCTGGCGGTTTACGTCGTTTCCTGGCTATGAGACTAGTGATTTTCTCAAGCCCAAGGTGCTTCGTGCTCTGCCGGTGTTTGAGCCCACTACGGCAGTTCTCAAGAGCGGCCCCGCGACCGTGACTGAAGACGCCGATACGCTTGCGGAAATGATCCAAGGAATCATAGACAAGCGGGTCAAGGAGGCGATCAAGGACCGCAAGGGGCTGCTTGTCGCCGCAAACAAGGAGATTTCCGCGCTGAAGGCAAGGCTCGCAGGCATCAAGAAAGCGGTGTCGTTCTAGGGATCTCCGGCAGTGGGCTTGACCCACCGTGCGGGTGAAAGGCCCGCTTCTTTTATTCTGAATCTGAGAAAATAAATAAGATGGAATACCTAGCGATCGATTGCGAGACTCACCTGATTGCCCAAGGCTTGCTAGCGCCGCCGCTTGTCTGCCTATCGTGGTGGGACGGAAAAACCGGCGAGGTGCTAGCCAAAGCCGAAGCTGAAAAAGCGCTCAAGGGTTGGCTTCTCGATCCAAACATTCGCTTTATCGCGCATAACGCTGCGTTTGACTTCGCGGTCTTTGCCAATCAATGGCCAGCGCTAGCGCCGCTTATCTGGCAAGCCTACGACGCCGATCGAATCTTCTGCACCCTGGTCGCGCAGAAGCTAATCAAGATCGCCAAAGGCTTTTCCAAGTACGACCCGAAGGCTCAAAAGCCGCCGCGTTACTCCCTTGCCGCTTGTATTCAAGACTGGTTTGGCCACGATATCGAAGGCAAGGACGATCCAACCGGCTGGCGGCTGCGTTTTTCGGAGCTTGAAAACAAGCCGGTCAGCGCTTGGCCCAAGGCTGCTGTCGACTACGCGCAAAAGGACGCTGGCTACGCCTACCTCTTGTGCGAGAAACAAAGCACCGAACCGCTAAAGACGCTCTATGATCAGGTCCGCGCCGCCTTCGCGCTGCATCTTTATGCCTGTTGGGGCTTGCGGACAGACGCTAGTGCCGTCGAAGCGCTCGAACAAGAGCTAGCCTCGTCAATTGATGCTCAGATGGGCCTGCTGCGCTCTGAAGGGCTTTATCGCGACAACGGGACCAAGGATCTATCCGAAGTCCGTAAGCGCGTTGACGCGGCGTACAGCGGCAACCCTCCCAAGACGGTCAAGGGTTCGATCCAAACAAGCGCTAGCGTGCTCAAGAAGTCCGGTGATGCGATCTTGGTAAAGCTGGCGTCCATAGCTGGCGATCAAAAACTGCTTTCGACCTACGTCCCTGTGCTCAAGTCCGGTATTTCACATGCCGTTTGCCCACGATGGAACGTGCTCGTCGACTCCGGTCGCACGTCTTGTGCGCGACCTAACCTGCAAAACCTGCCTCGCAAGGGCGGCGTGCGCGAGTGCTTTGTTGCTCGCGAGGGATCTGTATTCATCGCTTGCGACTACTCCCTTGCCGAGCTTTGCTCGCTCGCTCAGATTCTTTTCAACCTCTACGGACAAAGCGCGATGGCAGACGCTTTGCGATCGGGTAAAGAGCTTCACCTTGCTACCGCTGCTGCAATCCTGGGCATCGATTACGATCAAGCGGTAAGCCGGTCTGCTGCGGGCGATCCAAAGGTCAAAGAGGCGCGGCAGATAGCAAAGGCTCAAAATTTTGGGCTACCCGGAGGACTTGGCGCACAGAAATTTTCAGATTTCTGCCAAGGTCTTGGGCTTGCTCACGTCGATGAAGAACTCGCGCATACGCTCAAGGCCCAATGGCTTGCCGAGTATCCTGAGATGCGGCTTTATTTTCAGGACATAGGCGTTTTGACCGAAGGCGGCGAGGCGAACCACACGCATTCGATCACGGGCTATCAACGCGGCAACGTGAACTTCACCGCGCTGTGCAACCACAATTTTCAGCATCTAACCGCACATGGCGCGAAGCTGGCGATCTGGGAAGTCTCAAAGCGCTGCTATAATGACCCGACAAGCGCTCTGTATGGCTTTCACCCGGTTGTTTTTGTCCACGATGAGATCATCATCGAAGGGCCGAAGGACCGCGCCGCTGCTGCTGCTGTAGAACTAGCAGCCGTGATGCGCGAAGAAATGGCCAAAATCTTGACAGATATCCCGGTCCGAACAGACTGCACCATGATGGAACGCTGGTACAAGCAAGCAGGGCCGCGCTACGGAAAAGACGGGGACTTGATCCCATGGACACCGGAGAAGGAAAATGACTCGCTGCGTAAGGTGCAACGTGACCCTACATCCCGACGAGGAGATTCATCGGTGCTTGCCGTCTTTGCTCGCGCAAAGAGCGCAAAGACTGGTCTACTTGTTAGCGATTACCGCTAGCTTTACAACACTAACGGGCTGGCTCATAAGTAAGATATGAGTTACTGCGCTGGAGATCACCTGTACTGCCCCCAAGGGCGCTATCGTGGGCGCGTTGTGGAA
>Ga0310121_10004098_pt1 | contig 13016 bp, 11 predicted proteins | sample CB27_Tmax_986_MG_FD_203504 | JGI IMG/M metagenome (GOLD analysis project Ga0310121, IMG submission 203504) | Marine microbial communities from Western Arctic Ocean, Canada - CB27_Tmax_986 | ecosystem: Environmental > Aquatic > Marine > Oceanic | place: Canada: Western Arctic Ocean | collected... | reverse complement strand
TAATGGCTCTGGCAACAATCGTTCTGCCGGAGACATTTCACAGCGAACATCACCATTTTTGGTTTGAGAGTTTTCCCGGCTGGGGTTCGCTCTACGGTTTTATTTCCTGTGTGGCGATCATCATCGTATCCAAACTCATTGGCAAGGTGTGGCTGATGCGCCGCGAAGATTATTATGATTCCTGATTTTTTGAAATTTGAATGGATTCATCCAGGGCTATTGCTGATCCTGGGCGCTTGGGCACTGCCGATGCTCAAGGGCAGGGCCCAGCAGGTGGCGATGGTGTTGTTGCCCGCAGCGGCACTGGTCATCTGTGTCCGCCTGGGCCTGGGCATGCGTCCTGAGCCTTACGGGGTGGTGAACTTTCTGGGTGAACAACTCATCTTTGGCCGAGTCGACAAGTTGAGCCTGGTGTTTTCCTATGTCTTTTCGATCATGGCCTTGTTGGGCATGATCTACTCGCTCCATGTCAAAGACGATACCCAGCACGTGACTGCGTTGACATACGCGGGCGGAGCGCTGGGCGTAACATTCGCGGGTGATTTTCTCTCTCTTTACATTTTTTGGGAACTGATGGCGATTTCATCAGCTCTGCTGGTGTGGCTGCGTCGCGAACCAACCGCCGCAGCGGCGGGTTTTCGTTACTTGCTAGTGCATGTCATGGGCGGGCTCGTTCTGCTGGCCGGCATCGTACTCCATGGCTCCGAAACCGGGTCGTTCGCGTTTGGCGACATGGGACCTTTTTCCGACGTAGCGACTTCCACCGCATGCGCCGCATGGATTCTGATCCTCATCGCCTTTCTCCTCAACGCGGCGGTCCCGCCCCTTGGAGCGTGGCTTCCCGATGCCTATCCAGAAGCTACGGTGACGGGCGCCGTCTTCATGACCGCCTTTACCACCAAGTCCGCGGTTTACGTTTTGATCCGCGGCTTCGGCCAGCACCATAACGAGGTCATCATGTGGTTAGGCGCGGCAATGGCAGTCTATGGTGTCGTCTACGCCGTGTTGGAAAATGACGCGCGCCGGCTGTTGGCCTACCATATTATCAGTCAGGTTGGCTACATGGTCTGCGGTGTCGGGATTGGCAGCGAATTGGCGGCCAACGGTGCAACGTCCCACGCCTTCGCGCACATCCTTTACAAGGCGCTGCTCTTCATGGGAGCCGGCGCAGTCCTGCAGGTGACAGGTCTACGAAAGCTCAGCGATATGGGTGGGCTCTACAAAACGATGCCCATCACGCTTGGTCTCTACATGATTGGCGCCTTCGCAATCTCGGCCGTGCCACTTTTTAGCGGATTCGTCAGCAAATCAATGGTCGTTGATGCCTCGCGCGACTATGTGGCGATCTTTCTCTTACTCACTTTAGCATCGGCTGGGACTTTTCTGCACACCGGGCTGAAACTTCCGTATTACATGTTTTTCGGCAAAGATTCAGGCGTGAAAGGAAAGGAGCCGCCCACGAACATGCTTGTGGCAATGGGCCTGGCTGCGGCGGCGTGCGTTTTGATCGGGTTGATGGGTTTCTTTCCCGACTTTCTGTATCAACCCCTGCCAAACAAAGTGCACTACGTCCCATACACTCTTTCTCACATCACCAGCACGATGGGAATGTTAGGCTTTACGGCGCTGGGCTTTTTCATGCTCCTCAAGCAGCTCGACCCGGAGCCCAAGATCAGCCTCGACACGGACTGGTTCTACCGCAAAGGATCGTCCGCCTTCCTGACGCTGACACAACGGCCGTTGGCGCTCCTTGAGTCCAGCTTCGTTGGAGAGATCTATGAATTTGTGATGCAACGATTTGTATTGCGTGCATCTCGTCTCCTGCGCCAATTCGACACCCTCGTCGTTGATTCGCTGTTTGTGGGCGTGGGCCGGTTGACGCAGTCGTTCAGCCAGATCTTGAAGACCACGGTCAGCGGCAACGCGCAACACTATGCGATCACCATGGCAGCCGGGGTCTTGGCGCTATTTGCTCTGGCAATGCTCGCTATGGCGAGGATCGCAACATGACAGACTACCCGGTCCTAACGGTGACAACCTTTTTGCCTGCGGTCGGCGCAGTGTTAATCTTTCTACTTGGCAGTGAACGTCTGGCACGTTGGATTGGTCTGGCGACGACACTGGCCACCTTGGCCGTCTCGGTCCCGCTGTACTTGAACTTCAACAAAGGGCCAAACGCCGATCGGCTGCAGTTCGTTGATTCCGCAGTCTGGATCCCGTCATGGAACATAACCTATCGAATGGGAGTGGATGGAATTAGTCTCCCATTTATTTTCCTCGCCGCGCTTTTGAGCATCCTGTGTATTGGGGCGTCGTGGAGCACGATCCGCACCCGAGAGCGGGAGTTTTACGCCGCACTGCTGTTTGCCGAGACGGCGATGATCGGGCTCTTCGCCGCCGCAAACCTTTTCCTTTTCTACATCTTTTGGGAGCTGATGCTGATCCCCATGTTCTTGCTCATCGGCATTTGGGGCGGACCGCGGCGAATCTACGCCGCCGTTAAATTTTTGCTTTTCACGCTGGCCGGGAGTGTGTTGATGCTGGTGGGCATGATCGCGCTTTACAACGCATTTCCTGGCGCCGGCTTGGACTTCGAAAAACTCGCCGGAGAGACTCTTGGACCAACGTTTCAGACCTGGCTTTTCGTGGCGTTCCTGGCCGCCTTCGCCGTTAAGGTACCCATGTTTCCCGTGCACACCTGGCTTCCCGATGCTCACACGGAGGCCCCCACCGCGGGAAGCGTGATCCTAGCCGGCATTTTGCTCAAGATGGGCGCCTACGGACTTTTGCGAATTTCGCTGCCCATACTTCCCGACGCCGTGCAGCTCTTCCTCAAACCCATGCTCGTCATCTCCGTGGTGGCGATCGTATATGGCGCCTACGTAACCCTTGCCCAGACCGACATCAAGCGTCTCATCGCCTATTCAAGTGTGAGTCACATGGGCTTCGTCACGCTGGGCATCTTCACACTCAACAAGAGCGGAGTCGAGGGCGCAATTCTGCAGATGATCAATCATGGCATCATCAGTGGAGCCCTCTTTCTGTGCGTCGGCATGATCTACGAGCGTACCCACACGCGTGAGATCAAGGACTACGGCGGAGTCGTCAAAGCTGCACCAACCTACTCAGTAATCCTGGCGTTTTTTTGCCTCGCAGCGGCTGGCTTTCCCGGCTTGAACTCATTCATCGGCGAGTTCCTCATCATCGGTGGTGCATTTGAAACGCAGGCCTGGCTTGGGGCCGTGGCTATCTGGGGCGTTGCATTGGGAACAACTTACATGCTTTGGCTCTATTACCGAGTGGCCATGGGCGAGTTGAATCCAGGATTAAAGGGGCTCAAGCTGGAGCTTAACGTCCGTGAGCTGGCAACGTTGGCCCCGCTGGTCTTCCTGACGTTGTGTCTCGGTCTCTACCCAGAGTGTGTCCTTTCCTATCTACATGAATCCGTGGACGCATTGCCGGGAGTCACACCATGAACGGCCCGAACGTGAATGACATGGCGCTGCTTTTGCCTGAGCTTATTCTTATCGGCACGGCATTGGCATTCATCCTGGCGTCGCGCCGGATCGAGACATCATCCCTGGTCACCAGGGTGACGGTTCTGGCTTCGATTGCCTCCGTGCTGGCGTCGCGCTGGGTTTTAGGTTTTGATTACGTCGAGGGATTTGGCGGCATGATCATCGTGGATGGCTATTCCCAATTCTTCAAGGTTCTCATCGCGTCTGCCCTGGCAGTTGTCGCACTCCTCTCGATGAACCGTATTGATGCGGAGCATGTTCGGGCGGGCGAATTCCTTGCGCTGCTCCTCCTGGCGTCGACCGGTATGATGCTGGCGGCCTCGGCACGCGATCTCCTGACGCTTTATCTGGGCTTGGAACTCACGACAATCTGCTCGTATATCCTGGTCGGGATCACGGTGGAGAAGCCAGCTTCAAACGAGGCATCGATCAAGTATTTTCTATTGGGTTCTTTCGCCTCAGCGCTGCTGCTCTACGGCATCTCTCTAACCTACGGAGTTACCGGCACCACGGACTTTGCGAAGATTTCTTTGGCTCTCCGCGATAACGATCTTGGTGGTAACAAAATCCTCTTGGCTGCGATGGGGCTGTTGGCCGGGGGACTGGCCTTCAAGATTTCAGCGTTTCCGTTTCACGCCTGGGCGCCGGACGCTTACCAAGGTGCCAGCGCCCCGGTCGCGGCCTTTTTAGCGACCGCGTCAAAGGCCGCTGGCTTAGCCGCGGTCGGACGGGTCTGCCTGGTCGCGTTTGGCTCGGAAGCCTACGTCTTGTCCGTGGTCCTGGCGGGACTCGCCGCGCTCTCGATCATCGTGGGTACCGTTATTGCAATGGCCCAAACTGACATGAAACGCCTGCTGGCGTATTCCTCGATTGCACACGCCGGTTATGCCCTGTTGGGCCTTGTCTGTGGAACGACGGATGGGGCCTCGGCTACCATGACCTATGCATTCCTTTATGTTTTCATGACGCTGGGTGCGTTTGGCATTGTCATCGCGCTGGGAGATCGCGGTGAGACGCTGAACGGTTACCTAGGTCTGGCCGAGCAGCGGCCTCGAACAGCGGCCCTCATGCTCCTGTTTCTCTTGTCCCTGACCGGCATCCCGCCCACGGCCGGATTCGTGGCAAAATTTGTTGTGATTCAGAGCCTTGTGGACACGGGCCAAGTTGCGTTGGTGTCGTTAGCCGTCTTGGCCGTAGGCTGCAGTGTCGTTTCCGCATTCGTCTACCTGCGCGTGGCCGTCCTCATGTACATGAAAGAACCACAAGAGCTGGAGCCCGCGCGATGCCCGCTGGCGGTGTCCGCGGCGCTCGCGGTCGCCGCGCTGGTCACGGTGATCGGGGGAATCTTCCCCGGCATCCTCACGGACTGGGCGGTGGCACCACTATGACGATAATAATGAGCCTAGGTTGCGGTGATGCCGAGTTGTGTATAATGGTCCCGAGGTGACACAGCTATGAACGAGTACATGGGTATTGCGGTCTGTTTCGCACTCGCCGGAGTGATCACCGGCGGTATGATTGTGTTGGCTTCTACACTGGGTAAGAAGAAACCCTCAGCCGTGAAATCAGCACCGTTCGAATGCGGAGTGAATCCGATCGCGCTGCCTGGCGGGAAATTGGCGATTAAGTTTTATCTGACCGCGATTCTGTTCATATTGTTTGATGTTGAGCTTGTGTTCCTCTACCCGTGGGCCGTGGTCTTCCGCAGTCTTGGCACGGTGGGACTGGTGGAGATGGGTGTCTTTCTGGGAATCTTGATGGTGGGCTACATCTACGCTTGGGACAACGGCGCACTGAAATGGCAATAACATGTTGAACGATTCGTTTTTAACCAGCCGTCTGAATGAAGCCCTTGGTTGGGCTCGAAAGTATTCGATCTTTCAATATCCCTTTGTGACCGCGTGCTGCGGCATGGAGTATATGGCCACGGCCTGTTCACACTACGATGTGGACCGATTCGGAGCCGGCTTGCCGAGGTTTTCCCCGCGGCAAGCGGATGTGCTTTTTGTCGTCGGCACAATCAGCCACAAGATGGCACCGGTCTTAGAACGTATCCACGACCAGATGTCGGAGCCGAAGTGGGTAGTCGCGTTCGGCGTTTGCACCTGTACCGGTGGCTTTTACGACAACTACGCGACGGTAATGGGCATCGACACGATCTTGCCAGTCGATGTCTACATCCCAGGCTGTCCCCCGCGACCTGAGATGGTCCTCGACGGACTGATGAAGCTCCAGGACAAGATCCAGGACCAACACACCTCAGGCCGCCGCGCCGAACCCGAACCTAGACCGGATGTCCTCGCAAAATGAAATCCACTCTGATCGAGCTTGTGACGGATCGTTTCGTCGCTGCAGCGTCGGGTTCTCACGCGTACCGTGGCGATGAAACCGTGGTTCTGCGCAAGGAGTTTCTGCGTGAAGTCGCCGCGTTTCTCAGGGACGATCCGGCCTTGCAGATGAATTTTCTCATGGACCTGACTGCTGTTGATTATTTGACGTTTGGCAAGAGCCCTACGCCGGCTTTCTTTGCGTCGTCGGGTGTAGCGGTTAAGCCTTCATCGCAGATTCCTGATGAGGACCCGTGGCCAGGGCCGCCAAGCGAGGCACGATTCGCGGTCATGTACCACTTTTACTCTCTCCAGCACAAACACCGACTCCGATTGGTGGTACCTGTCGAAGAGGCCGATGCGGAGCTGGATTCGTTGGTCTCATTGTGGGCCGGCGCGGAGTGGCTTGAGCGCGAGGTTTGGGACATGTACGGAATTCGATTCCAAGGACATCCAAACCTCAAACGCATCCTCATGTACGAAGAGTTTGAAGGCCACCCACTTCGCAAGGACTATCCCGTCAACAAGCGCCAGCCCCTGATCGGGCCGGTTAATTAAACAACCATTATGACCGCTGATTTAGAATCAAAAGTAGACGAGACAGCCGAGAGCGGCGCCGCGGAACTTGAGACGCGGGATATGATGCTCAACATTGGCCCCGCCCACCCGGCCATGCACGGGATCATTCGGATCGTGACCAAGCTTGACGGTGAGCAGATCGAGGACACTGATGTCGAGATCGGCTACCTTCACCGCGGCTTTGAGAAGATGGCGGAGGTCGTGGACTACAACGGCGTCATCCCCTACACCGATCGGCTCAACTACGTCTCGCCGCTGATCAACAACATGGGCTACTGCATGACGGTGGAGAAGCTCATCGGGATCGAGGTCCCAGAGCGCTGCCACTATGTACGGGTCATCATGTCGGAGATTTCCCGGATCTCCGACCACCTTACCTGCGTGGGTGCGACGGCGATGGAATTAGGTGCCTTCACCGTCTTTCTCTACATGATCAAAGCCCGCGAGTATCTCTGGGAACTCATCGAAAAGGTAACCGGGGCGCGCCTCACGATTAGCTACTGTCGTGTGGGCGGAGTGAAGGCCGACCTGCCAGACGATTTTGCGGAGCCATGCGCCAAGGCCTTTGAGGAAACGCGCAAAGTGATTTCCGAGTCGGATGGACTGCTCACGCGCAACCGCATCTTCGTGGACCGGGTGACCGGCACGGGAGTCATCTCCGCGGAAGACGCCATCTCCTACGGAATCACGGGCCCGTTTCTTCGCTCCACGGGGGTGGACTACGACGTCCGCAAGGACTGCCCGTATGCCGTCTACGATCGGCTGGAGTTCGACGTGCCGGTGGGCAGCCAAGGGGACAACATGGACCGTTATCTCGTCCGCATGGAAGAGATGGAACAATCGATGCGCATCGTCGAGGCAGCCCTTCGCGATATGCCTGCTGGCCCGGTTCAGGTAAACCCCGAGACAGGGCGCCCCATTCCAGCGTCGGAGATGGTGGACCTTGCCAAGGTGGGGGACATTTATTCCATCTCAGGCAGTTGCGCAGTGACCGGACCAACTCTTGAGGGCTCTGGCCGCGCACAACATTCGTCGATTGCCGCAGACGAAAAGCGGACCTTCCTGCCGCCAAAGGAGGACACCTACGGCAACATCGAAGGGCTGATGAACCACTTCAAGCTGGTCATGCATGGTCACGGCGTGCGGCCGCCACGGGGAGAGGTATACTTTCCCGTGGAAGGGGCGAACGGGGAGTTGGGCTTCTACGTGGTGAGCGACGGCGCGGGGAGCGCCTACAGAGTGCGGGTACGACCGCCGTGCTTCGCCATCATGTCGGCCCTGCCCAAGCTGCTCAATGGAGATATGCTCGCCGACATGGTACCCACATTCGGTTCGGTCAACATGATCGGAGGGGAACTCGACCGGTGAAGTTTTCTGACCTTGAACCCAGGGCCGAGGAGATCCTGCAACTTTACGAGCAACCAAAGGCAGCGATGCTTCCTTTGTTGTGGCTCGTTCAGCAGAATCAAGGCTACATTTCGCCGGACGCAGAGGTTTGGGTGGGACAGATGCTGGGTGTGGCAAAGTCACACGTGCGCGAGGCGGTCTCGTTCTACAACATGTTCCACACGAAACCCGTGGGACGGCGTGAGCTTCGGGTCTGCACGAGTCTCCCATGCCTCTTGCGTGGTTCCGGAGATGTGCTGGATAAAATCAAGGAAACCTTGAAGATCAGCCCAGGCGAGACAACGCCGGGTCAGGAAGTAACGCTGACCGAGGTTGAATGCCTCTGTGCCTGTGAAATGTCACCCATGGGCCAGCTCGACGAAGCATTCATTGGTCCTCTCGACGGCAAGACAATCGACACCGTTCTTAAGACGGCGCTCGAAAATCCCCAAGACTCGGTGCCGTTGCCTGAACCTGAACCTTACATCTCAACGGACGGTCCAGTACTTTCCAATCGCTTTAAAGATCCAGAGGGTACTTGGTTGCAAGACTACGTTGCTGATGACGGCTACGTCGCCGCCAAGAAGGTTCTAACCACGATGACCCCGAAACAGGTGATCGACGAGGTCTCCGCGGCCAATCTGCGGGGACTGGGCGGTGCAGGATTTCCGGCAGGGCGGAAGTGGTCCTTCGTTCCCAAGGAAACCGACAAACCAAAATTTCTGGTAGTCAATGCGGACGAGGGTGAGCCTGGTACATTCAAGGACCGCTACATCATGGAGCGTGACCCGCATGCGTTGCTCGAAGGCATGATCATCGCCGCTTATGCCATTGGCAGTCACAAGTCCTATGTCTACATTCGCGGCGAGTACTTTCGGTCGGCCCAGCGCTTACAGCGAGCGGTGGATGAGGCGTATGGGAAAGGCTGGTTGGGGAAAGACATTCAAGGCACTGGCTTTGACTTGGACGTTGTGATCCACCGTGGCGCGGGGGCGTACATCTGTGGCGAAGAAACCGCGCTACTCACTTCGCTTGAGGGCGGGAAGGGCTTTCCAAGACTCAAGCCACCGTTCCCGGCAATTTCAGGTCTCTTTCAATGCCCGACCATCGTCAACAATGTCGAGACGTTGTCCTGTGTTCCATTGATCTTGCGTAACGGAGCCGAAAACTTTGCCAGCATCGGGACCGAGAAACAGGGCGGTACGCGGCTCTTCTGCGTAAGCGGACATGTGGTTCGGCCGGGCGTCTACGAGGAGCCCGTCAGCATCACCCTGCGGGAGCTTATCGAGAAAGCTGGTGGCGTTCGCGACGGTAACAAACTCAAGGCGGTGATCCCAGGCGGCATCTCAGCTAAGATTTTGACCGCTGATGAAATCGATGTTGGGATGGACTTCGATTCCCTCTTGGCCGCCGGCACGATGGCCGGGTCAGGGGGCGTCATCGTGATGGACGAGACCACCTGCATGATCGAGGCACTCGATTCCGCCGCGAAGTTCTTCGCGGACGAGTCCTGTGGACAATGTTCTCCCTGTCGTGAAGGAACCGGCTGGGTCCATCGCATCTTGAAACGTATCGTCGCGGGAAAAGGGGCGTTGCAAGACCTGGACGACCTGCTCGCGATCGCTGGCGATATGGAAGGAAAAACGATTTGCGTCTTTGCGGACGCGGCGGCCTGGCCGGTCCAGTCGTACATCACGAAATTTCGGGACGAGTTCGAGGAGTATATTCGCACCAGCCGCGACGCCAAAGATAAGGAGTCGGTAGCATGCCCAGCGTGACGATCGACGGTCGCGAAGTGACCGTGGACAAGGGGACGACAGTCATCCAGGCCGCGGAGGAGCTAGGGATATTCATCCCGCGCTACTGTTACCATCCGGGGCTTTCGATCGCGGGGAACTGCCGCATCTGTCTTGTCGAAGTGGAGAAGATCCCCAAGCTTCAGATCGCCTGCAACATGCCGGTGACCGATGGAATGGTCGTACACACCAAAAGCGAAAAAGCCGAGGATGGACGGCGATCGGTGCTGGAATTTCTACTGGCCAATCACCCGCTCGACTGCCCGGTCTGCGATCAATCCGGTGAGTGCGACTTGCAGAACTTTTACATGAACTTCGGGCTCTACAACCCGCGCTTCCGCGAACACAAAGTCAAAAAGAAAAAGGCCGTCCAGTTAGGTCCCCATGTGATGTTGGACCAGGAGCGCTGTATCCTCTGCTCCCGTTGCGTGCGCTTTACGGACGAAATCACAAAGACCGGCGAATTCGGCATCTTCAACCGCGGGGACCGGGCTGAGTTGGGACTTTATCCTGGCGAGGAACTCACTAATCCATATTCGGCAAACGTTGTCGACATCTGTCCCGTGGGTGCCTTGACGGAGAGTGATTTTCGATTCAAAGCCAGGGTCTGGTACCTTTCCAGTGCCCCCACGGTTTGCAACGGATGCAGCCAGGGGTGCAACATCGACATGCACTTTGTACTCGACCGGCCGCACTTGAACGACGGAGTTCGTGTCGTGCGCACCAAGCCCCGATACAACGAGGATGTAAACCAATGGTGGCTGTGCGATGAGGGACGCTACGGCTTTGGGTGGGTGGACAAGGATCGACTCACGAAAGTGAGCGGGCCGGTAGAGGATGCGACGTGGGAGCAGGCCCTGACAGCGATCTCTTCAAAACTGGCGGGAGACGCCGCGCGGATCGGCGTTATCGCCTCAGCCCAACTTACGAACGAAGAGCTTTTTTTAATTCGTGAGATTTTTCAGGACGCTCAAGTCAGCACGTCCGTCCCAGAACAGCCGGGGTCCTGCGACGACTTTCTTATCAAAGCTGATAAGAACCCCAACACGCTCGGTGCGACATTGCTTGGCTTGGATGAACTCGATGCGACCAAGATTCTGGACAGGGCGCTGGATGGGATCCTTGATGTACTGTGGGTATTCGGGCACGACCTGGTGCAGCTTTTTGGAGAAGAAAAAGTCCAAAAGGCCGCGGAAACGTTGTCGATCTTGGTCTTCTCCGGCACGAATGAAAATCCGACGGCGGATTTTGCCGATTGGGTGCTGCCAACCGCGGCCTATGTTGAAAAGGACGGAACCTTCGTGAATTGTCATGGCCGTCTCCAACGCATTGGGCGGGCGTTTGCACCACTTGAGGGCTCCCGCGAGGACTGGCGCATCTTGCTCGAATTAGCCCAACTTCTTCAGCTGCCTTGCGATTGGAAGCAACCGGACGAGATCTTCCTTGCGCTTGCCGAGGCTGTCGCGCCGCTGGAGGGATTAAGTTATGAGACCATCGGGACCCAAGGTGTTGACGTAGCAACCGCCAGGCCAACCGAAGAGGTGGCGGCACCATGATCATCGAGGTCTTGATCATCAAGCTCGTGTTGGCGGGGATCGTTTTTTTTGGGGTTCTAAACTTCGCCGGGCTTCATACGTGGGTCGAGCGAAAACAGTCAGCATTGATCCAGGACCGGATTGGGGCCAATCGCGCTGACATCTTTGGCTTTCGATTGCTGGGACTGTTCCACGGCATTGCCGATGCGGTGAAGATGTTCACGAAAGAGGACATCATTCCCGCCGGTGCGAACAAGACGCTCCACACGCTGGCTCCGTTTTTCTCGGTGTTCTTCGCGCTGGTTGCCTTCGCTGCGATCCCATTTGGGCCTGACCTCACCTTACCGTGGCTGGAGAATCCGGTCGAACTCCAGGTCGCCAAGATTAACGCGGCATTGCTTTACATCTTTGCCATGCTCTCGCTGGGGGTCTATGGCGTGATCCTCGCCGGCTTTGCCTCGCGCAACAATTACGCCATCCTCGGCGGTTTAAGGGCGACTGCACAGATGATCTCCTATGAGATCGCGCTGGGCGTGTCCGTTATCGGTGTGATCATGGTCTACCAGACGATGGACCTGTCTGTGATGGTCGAGAAACAGGGGCACATGATTTTCGGCTTGATCCCGTGCTGGGGAATCATCGTCCAGCCGGTGGCCTTTATCATATTCCTGACCGCGGCCCTGGCTGAAACCAAGCGGGCCCCGTTTGACCTGCCGGAATGCGAATCGGAGATCATCGGATATTTCGTGGAGTACAGCGGAATGAAGTTCGGAATGTTTTTCCTCACGGATTTCCTGGAGACGATCATGGTCGCCTGTCTGGCAACCACGCTCTTTCTCGGCGGATGGCAAGTGCCGTTCCTCATGTCAGACGGTATTCATTTCCCGTGGGGTGGAGTGCTTCCCGTCTCCAATTGGATTTATGTTCTTCTTGGGGTGATGAGCTTTTCGATGAAGGTCGTGATTTTTTGTTGGTTCTTCATGCAAATTCGCTGGACACTGCCGCGCTTCCGCTACGACCAACTCATGACGTTGGGCTGGAAGGGACTTTTCCCGATCGCAGTGGTAAACATTGTGGTGACGGCGGTGATATTGGTCTTTCTCGGAGAGCAGCCCTGATGACGACAAAAGCAAAGGTAAAGGTTGTCCGCAGGCCGGAGCTGACTTTTTGGGAAAAGTTGTACATTCCCCAAATCCTCTGTGGCCTCAAGATCACCACCACCCACTTCTACCGCAACCTATATTTGCACATCGCACACCGTCTGGGGCGACTCAAGCACCTCCGCGCCTCCGCCACCATTCAGTACCCCGAGGAACTCCGGCCACTCATGTCGCGGTTCCGCAGCCGCCACCGGCTCACCGTCCGCGAAGATGGAACACCCCGCTGCGTGGGCTGCATGCTTTGCGAAACGGTTTGCCCAGCGAAGTGCATCGCGATCGTGCCCGGCGAGCACCCCGACCCCCACGTCGAAAAATACCCAGTCCGCTTCGATATTGACCTCGGGGTCTGCGTCTACTGCGGTTACTGCGTCGAGGTATGCCCTGAGGACGCGATCCGCATGGACACCGGGATCCTCGACTTAGCGGCCTACTCGCGCGAGTCGATGCGGCTTGACATTCATGAGTTAATGAACCCAGAGCTTCGCAAACCGATCAACGACTGCAGCCTGACGTTCCCCCACCAATGTAAAGTAACCGGTGAAGAGATGAAGGGTAGTTGGGAAGAAGCGAACAGTTAGATTGACATGTCTGTTCGGCGTCAATTACCGGTTCACTTTAACGACAATCATTTTTCCCTAGTGGGGGAGCGTCCCGCGAGCCCTTCAAAAGCTCGCGCGGACGCTGACCCCTGTGCTCGCATTGCGAAGCTGAAAGA
>Ga0310121_10004097_pt1 | contig 13017 bp, 2 predicted proteins | sample CB27_Tmax_986_MG_FD_203504 | JGI IMG/M metagenome (GOLD analysis project Ga0310121, IMG submission 203504) | Marine microbial communities from Western Arctic Ocean, Canada - CB27_Tmax_986 | ecosystem: Environmental > Aquatic > Marine > Oceanic | place: Canada: Western Arctic Ocean | collected... | reverse complement strand
ATATAACTGGAGATTTAACTCTAGGTGGAAATATTACTATTGGAGATGCAGCTAGTGATTCTATAACTGTATCGGCAGATTTTACTTCCAACTTAGTACCAAATGCAGATGAAACTTATGATTTAGGTTCAAGTGGTCAACAGTGGAGAGACATTTATATACAGAGAATAGGTTATATAGACCAATTGGGAACAGACGGAGATCCAACAACAGCATATATCGGTGGTGGAGAAATTGATAGTACGGTAATAGGTGGAGAAACTCCAGTAGCTGCTACATTTACAACAGCGTTAGTTGGATCTGCTACGGACGGTGGAACTAGTTCTGGAAGTTTACATCCAAGTTCTTCCCTTACTATATTGATGGCTGGTAAAGCAGGAATGATGTTACCATCAGCTTCATCAGACCCTTCAGGATTATCAGCAACTGCGGAAGGAATGGCATATTTTAATACCGATGATGCGATTTTAAAAATATTTGATGGAACTGCATGGATACCTGCGGGTGATATAAATACTAAAAATACTCATCTTACAATGTCAGCAGATATTGATGGCAACGGGGCTAACAGTACAATGTTATTTAGAATTGACGGTCAAGATGATTCTGATGTAAAATTTAGATTAAAATCTGATGATTCACATGAAATGACTGGTAGTGTAGACGTATCTGGCTCAATTACTGCAACAAGTGTACATTCAGCATCAACGTCTATAACCACTAATAATATAACAAACGGATATCCAACTTCTAATCCTTGGGGCGCAAGTTTAGAAGGTAGTTATTTTAATAATTTTGACAATACTACTCACGTGAGTGAAATTTTAAGATTCGTAGCAGGAGCGATGAGTCATTCACTTGATGTAGCAGACGCTTCAGCTAATACTAGAACGTTTGCTAGTGTAGATACAAATGAAAATAGTTTGGGTAGTACTACAACAATAGGTGGTTATTTACCACAAAGTTTTGGCTCAATAAGTAACGCAACATTAGACTATTTAAATTCTAAAGATTTATGGAGAATCGGATCAGAATCATTTGATGGGATAACAACTTACTATCAGAATGGAGCAACACATTATGTAGATTTCGATTCTAATTCAGGAGGCTCCTCAACTGTAAGCTCATCCGCAGATAGTGAATTATTTGGTTTGGGTGGATTAACAAGTGGAGGAGCAACGGCTTTTAAAGTTAGAGTACATGCTACTCAATCATTTAGTGATACTGGAAGTATAGCAGCACCAGATGAATCTTCAAATACATTTACTACACAATCTAGATTAGATTTATCAGTAAGTGCATTTGGGACATCAAATGGATTAGAGTTAGCAAAAATTGCAACCGATGTACCAGCAGTTATACCTGCAGCATATCAAGATGGTAAATTTGAAAATGTAGGTGGAACTACTCTGAGTGGTTCTTTAAATAGAAAACATCACGCAACTAATGCTAATTGGGCTTCTGTATCTGCAAGTGGGTATTACAGATTTCACGGGTTAAAAATTGGAATGGCTTCTGGATCAGGTGATTATCAAGAAGTTAATGGAACTACAAAAAATAGATTTTGGGCTCCAATGACTACTATAAATACCGCAGTAGGTGATAACACTATAGCTGATGTTGGAACTGCAGTAAAAGTATTAACGGCTACATCAAGAAGTTTAAGTGGTACTCCTTATTTAATAGATTCTACTTATGAAATGTCATCAAAGATTACTGGATTGTTTAATCCAGCATATACAGCCCATGCAACTTTGGTTAATATGACCGCTGCTTCAGTTGGAACTGGAACGGCAGGTGGTACTGTTACAATAACAAGTGATACAGTTTCTACGGTTGATGGAGTAGTAAAAAATGCTAATACAATTTATAATAACGCTGGTTCAAGCGCAAGAGCAACAGGAACAGTTCCATATTATAATGATATAGTTTTGGTAAGTGCTTCAGTATCTTATGATAGCGGAACTTCTGATAGTGTAGATCAAACAGGAGTTGCAGATACATCATTTACAGTAGCATTATATGGACGGGATAGAGATGGTTCTAATGATACGTTAGATACACAAACAATATCTTACCATACAGCAGGCAATTTTAGTCAACCAGCAGCAAGTGGAAGTTTAGCTATTTATGGTAGGGCACAAGGATATGATGGAGGTACATTACAAGGAACAACTGAAACATTTAGTGGTGAAGATTTTAGAATAAAATTATTAGATAATGTTACTGCATTTAGTGGTACGGCATGGACTACTACATACGCATTAGATTTATTAGGAAATTATGATTTACAGGCAAAACCAGGATACTTGGTAGATCCAGGTGGAGATTACAGATATTGGCATCCAGCAAGTTATGGTAGTGGAACGTACAAATATTATATCCGAAGATTTCAAACAGGTGGTAGCACATATTCAAGTATGACTGTTAATCTTAATAATAATACTTTGATAGCTTGGAACGCAACTACTGATGGAATCTCATGTGCATTATTATTTGAAAGTGCAGCAAGTGGTAGTGGTAATAACAGTGAATTAAGTGTATGTAGAATTTACGATCCAGTAAAAATAACAGGTAATTTGATTGAAGCAGATATGGCAGCAGATAATTTTAAAAATCCATTTTCCACGGCAATTAGTTTGTATGGAAATAGTGGTGGTAGTATTGCAAGTGGAACATATACAGTTCCAATAAGAAATGCAGATGGAATGTATTTAGATAGTAATGATAACGAACTTTACGTGATAGTAAGATATAAAGGTGATCCAACACCAATAGATGATATCACGTTAACTTTTAGTTAGGGATAAGATATGGCTTTAATAAGTTCAGCCTCAAAATCAGGTCGATTATTAGCATCTCGTAGATATACTCACGAAACTCTTACGGATGCCCAAGAATCATTTACAAATGTACTTGATTTACAAGCATCTGAAACTTACACTCAAGCTGGATATCTACCATCTTCTGGATTACCTTTTAGCGGAAGTACTCAAATTAATTTAAGTCATAGAGTATCTGGATCAAATGTATTAAAATATTGGTATAGACATAAATTAACAAAATCAAATACTAATAATGAAACTTGGTTTTTTCTAAATCCATCTGGAAGTGATAATGGAATTGGCGCACAGTTAATAAATGATAATCAACAAGTAAATTTTGTATCACCTAAATATTCAACTGCTGCATTAGCAACTTCTACAACAGCAGATTCAACTCCTGGATATTTGGCTACTTTATATAAATCATCGGCTGTCAGTAATAGCATACAAACAGGTTCATTAGATGGTGATGATGTAGTTTCAACTAATGATTATATTTTTGATTATAAGACAGGCGTAATTCAGTTTAAGAATTCTTCATTAGATCCAACTAATAGTGAATATCTCTATATGACGGTATATCAATATACTGGAACTACATCAGCAACAGGACTTGATGTTAGAGGTAATGTTACTGGATCAGATATTTACTCTACAGGCACGTTAGATATAGATGGAGCAACTACATTAAACAGTACATTAGATGTAGATGGAGCAACTACACTTAATGGTACAGTTACTCTTGGTAATGCATCTGGTGATACTGTAAATATTACGGCAGCAACTATTAATCCATCCAATATAGCAGCAGGTACAGATAATACGGTAGTTGTATATAATGGTTCAACATTAGTTACAGACGAAATCGATTCAAAAGTATGGGATGGAAATTTAGTAGATACAGATGGATCAGGAGCAAATAATGAACTTGCAACTTGGTCTGATTCAGATTCTATAATTGGTGAAGGTAACTTAACATTTGATGGTTCAACATTAGGTGTTACTGGAGGAATTACATCAACTGGTAATATTATAACCGAAGGTGATGTTATAGCTGAAAATTACATTGTGAGCTCTTCTGTAAGTTATATGACTTCAAGTTTTTCAAGTGGTTCAACAATATTTGGTGATACTACAGATGATACGCATCAAGTGACAGGATCATTGAATGTAACTGGATCAATTACAGCTTATGGTGCACATAGTTTAACTTCAGCTACAACAATTGATATAGATGCCGAAGGTGCTCTTACTCTTGATGGTGGTTCAATTACAATAGGTGGAGATACAGATGTTGCAACAGTTATTGAATCAACTACATTAGATGTTAATTCAAGTGGAGCAATAACTATTGACGGTACTTCTACAGTTTCTATTGATGGTGCCGATGATATGAATTTTACAATTACATCAGGAACTGCTGGAGAAGATTTAACTATTGCACAAGTCGGCGCAAATGATTCGTCTATTATAATAACAGCAGCAGGTACTGGAACTGATGCAATTAGTATTGATGCAACTGCTGGTGATATGGTTATTGCACCAACACTTGCTGATGGCAAAACTCTAAAGATTGGTAAGAATGGTGCAGTTGAGATGGTATTTACACCACACGGAACCGCCGCAAGTGAAAAATGGTCATTAACTAATACTGCAGGAACTGCAACAGATTCAATTAAAATACGTTCCATCGCGGGAGGTTTGGATATAGATGCTCAGGGTGTAATTTCAATTGATTCACAAGGAGGTTTCAATCTTGGACAAACAACAGATCAAGCATGGGATATTGATACTTCAACATTAGATATTGATTCAAGTGATGCAATTACAATTGATGGTACTTCAACAATTGGAATTGGTACAGCCGCAAACGCTGGAAATATTTCTATTGGTACAAATGGAACTGCTCGTGAAGTTACCATTGGTAGTAATACGGGTGATAGTGGTATTACTTTGGTTACTGGTACAGGTGGTATTGATGTAGATGCACAGGGTGATATTACGGTTGATGCTGGAACAACCAGTGCGATTTCACTCGACGCTTCAGCAGATTCTAATTTTACAACATCAGCAGGGTTATTGACATTAAATGGTGCAGCAGGTGTACAATTAACAGGAGCAGTAACTGCTTCAACTCATATAAGTGCAAGTGGAACAATAACATCTAATCAATATGGTGGAAACATAAGTGGTTCTTCAGTTTCAACTGGTTCATTTGGATACTTAAATGTAGTAGGTGATGCGGTAATAGGTGGAAATTTAACATTTGGAGACGCTGCTACTGATAATGTAAGTTTTAGTGCTGATGTTAGTTCCTCTCTTATACCTAATAATGATGATGCATTTGATTTAGGTAGTTCAGGACAACAATGGAAAGATTTATATGTAGATGGAGTAGCTTATATAGATACAATTGGTTCAGATGGTGATCCAACAACAAGTGCATATATTGCTGGTGGTGAAATTGATGCAACAGTTATTGGTAGTGAAACAGCAGCAGCAATTACAGGTACTACAATAGATGCCACAACCGATTTTACGATTGGTGGAACTGTCATTACAGATAACACAATTACAGATGATGGAACTCTTGTAATTGCTTCTACAACTGCTACATCTTTTAGTGATGGAAATATTACAAATGTTGGATCTATAGCCCTTGATTCAATAGCAGCTGACGATGGTTCAAGTTTTACTATCAGTAATAACTGGACAAACGCAGGAAATACGATTGCTAACTTAGGTACGGTATCCGCAGCTACATCAATTACTGCCACAGATTTAATTGGTACTAACATTGATGGTATACTTGGTGCTGACACAGCTCGTGCAATTACAGGTACTACAATAGATGCAACAACTGATTTCACAATAGATGGATTAGTCTTAACCGCAGACACAATTACAAACGATGCTGGTTTAAGTATAATAGCAAATGGATCTGGAGATATTACACTTGATCCTGCCGGAAATAATGTTTTACCGGGTGGAGATAGTGCAGATAGTTTGGGGGCAAGTGGAACTGCATGGGCTAAGTTATGGGTAGATGATATTGATTTAGCTGGTCAAGGTAGTATTTCAATGGGTGGAACAGCGGGAAGAATAGATTTAGACGCTGATGATGATACTTCAATTAGGTCAGCAGCAGATGATGTGATAACTTTTGAAGCAGGAGCAGTTGATATTGCTCAAATGACCTCAACTATGGCGATATCAGGTTCATCTGTTTCAACTGGTTCGCTTGGTCAATTAAATATAGCTTCTAGTGGTAGTGTATATATACCAGATTCAGTTAGAGTTAATTTTGGTGATAGTAATGATTTAAAAATATATCATTCAGGTAATCATAGTATTATTCAAGATACAGGTACGGGCAACTTACGAATTAAAGGCAGTATTATAAATATACAGGGTACATCTACTGCTGAAGACATTGCTAAATTTACAGAAAATGCTGGAGCAGAACTTTATTATGATGATTCTAAGAAATTTGAAACTTCAAATACTGGGATAACAATAACAGGAGATATGGGTGCTACTATAAGTGGTTCTTCAGTTTCAACTGGTTCATTTGGATATCTTAATGTAGTTGGAGATGGTGTAATAGGTGGTAATTTAACTTTTGGAGACGCTGCTACTGATTCTGTTAGTTTTGGTGCAGATATTACTTCTCATCTTATTCCAGATGCAGACGCTACATATAATTTAGGTTCAAGTTCTCAAGGATGGAATGATTTACATTTAGGTGAAGGTGGAGTTATTAATTGGGATAATGGTGATGCAACATTAACTCAAGCAAGTAATGTTGTAACTCTTGCTGGTGCTACTTTAACCCTTTCAAGCGGTTTAACTAATGGATTATCCGTTACTGCAAATGGTGGTATTTTAATGACAAGTTATAATGCTTCCGCAGCAGTAGCAGACTTAGCATTAGATATTGACGGTATGACTGATATTGGAGCGGCAGTAGCTGATGGTGATTTACTTGCAATAGATGATGGGGCAGGTGGAACAAACAGAAAGGTAACTGTTGATAGATTGGCTACATATGTATCTTCTTCAGCATTTGCAAAAGTTAGTGGAGATATTACGGTTACGGGTGCTGGAGTGGCTACAATAGCAGCAACATCAGTTGAAGGTTCGATGTTAAATGATAATGTTATTAGTGGACAAGGTGCTTTAGGTGGAGCAAGTGTAGCACAAGCTGACTTGTTAATGATAGATGATGGTCCTGGTACTGTTAAAAAAGTTACATTCTCAAATTTTGAGGATTCAATCTTCAATAATATTTCTGGAGATATTGCAATTGCCGCTGGTGGCGCAGCAGTAGTAACAGGAGCTACTACAAACGCAGCATTGACAGCAGGAGCTGGTTTATCAGCAGGTGGTACGTTTGATGGGGCAACTGCAAGAACATTTGCATTAGATTTAAACGAGTTTTCTTCTGTAGCAGTGGCTAGTGGAGATAGATTAGCAACATTAGATAGTGATAATTCTACAGAGCAACTTACAACAGTAGATGATTTGGCAGATTATATATCTGGTTCAGCATTTAGTAAGACAAGTGGAGATATTACGATTGCTGGAACTGGGGTAACAACAATTGGTGCAACTAAAGTTACAGGCGCAATGTTAAATGATGATGTAATTTCTGGACAAACTAATTTAGGTAGTGCTGGAGTTGCACAATCAGATGAATTTATGTTCTCTGATGCTGGAACTTTAAAAGCATTAACTTTTTCAAATCTTGAGGATTCAATATTTGCAAATATTGGTGGAGATATTTCAATCGCGGCAGGTGGTACAGCAACTGTAACAGGAGCTACTACAAACGCAGCACTAACAGCAGGAGATGGTATAAGTGCTGGTGGAACATTTGATGGAGCAACTGCAAGAACAATTGCAATAGATTTAAGTGAGTATTCAGATGTACAGATAGCAGCTGGTGATAAATTCTTAGTATTAGATAGTGATAATTCAACCGAACAATTAGAATCAGTAGATGATTTAGCAGCTTTTGTTTCTGCTTCAGCATTTGGTAAGGTAAGTGGAGATGTTTCAATTACAGGGGCTGGTGTTGCAACTGTAACAGGAGCTACTACGAATGCTGCCTTAACAGCAGGAACTGGTATAAGTGCTGGTGGTACGTTTGATGGAGCAACTGCAAGAACATTTGCATTAGATTTAAGTGAACTTTCAAGTGTAGCAGTAGCTACTGGGGATAGATTATCAACATTAGATAGTGATGGTTCGAATGAACAACTTACGACAGTAGATGACTTGGCTGATTATGTATCTGGTTCTGCATTTGGTAAAGTGAGTGGAGATATTACGATTGCTGGAACAGGAGTGTCTACAATCGGAGCAGATACCGTAGCAAATACTATGTTAGAAAATATGGCTGCGAATACAGTTAAAGTCAGAAATGCTGGTGATGCTGGAGATCCATCAGATTTAGCATTAGCTACTACTCAAATATTAATAGGTGATGGAACTGGATTTACCGCCGCAGCTTTAAGTGGTGATGTTACAATGACTAACGCTGGCGCAGTTTCAATTGGTGCTACAAAAGTAACAGGAGCCATGTTAAATGACGATGTTATTAGTGGACAAAGTGCATTGGGTAGTGCAGCTATGGCTCAGGCTGACTTGTTATTGATAGATGATGGTCCTGCTACTGTTAAAAAAATTACATTCTCAAATTTTGAAGATTCAATATTCGGTAATGTAAGTGGTGATGCAACTATAGCAGCAGGTGGAGCATTAACAATTGGTAATGATAAAATAGATAGTCAACATTATGCAGCTGCTTCTATAGACAATGAACATTTGGCAGATAATGCAGTTGATAGTGCTGAGTTAGCCGCAGGTGCGGTTGATGACGCTCACCTCTCCAATGGTGTAGCTACTGGATTGGCAGGAACAGGAATGACTGCCACAACTGGTGTTTTAAATGTAATTGGTGGAACTGGTGTTACAGCAAATGCAGATGATATAGCAATTGGACAGGCAGTAGGTACAGGAGATTCACCAACATTTACAGGAATAACTGCAACTAGTGATGTAGTAATTCAAGGTAATCTAACAGTTACAGGAGATAGGATAGAAGCGCAAATTGGTAGTTTACAAATTGAAGATCATACAATAACAGTTGGTAGTGGTTCAACTACATCAGCTACAATGAACCAAGCTGGATTAGATCTTGGTGTAAGTGGTAGTGTAGCATTTTTAAGATATGATCATGGAACAACTACACTTTCTTCAAGTGTTGATTTAACAGCACCTCAATTACATTCAAGTATAGCAACAGGAACTGCACCACTTACAGTTTCATCAACAACTGTAGTTAGTAATTTAAACGCAGATAAACTTGATGGACAAGAAGGTTCATATTATACAGATTTTTCGAATATGACTGTAACGGCAGGTGAAATTACTCACGCGATGCTTGCTGGTGATCTTATAGATGGAGATAACATTGGAGATGATGTTATTAATTCTGAACATTATGCAGCAGGTTCTATAGACAATGAACATATAGCTGATGATGCTATTGATTCAGAACATTATGCAGCTCTAAGTATTGATTTAGGTCATTTGGCTGCTGATTCTGTAGATGGAAGTAAGATTGTTGATGATGCTATTGATTCAGAACATTATGCAGCAGGTTCAATAGATACAGCACATATTGCTAATGACCAAATTACGGCCGATCTAATGGCGGACAATAGTATTAATTCTGATATGTATGTAGATGCTTCAATAGATACTGCCCATATCGCTGGTAGTCAAATTACAAATGCATTAATGGCAGATGACGCTATTGATAGTGATGAAATAGTAGATGGTGCGGTAGACAATGTTCACTTAGCTAACAGTGCAGTAACTATAACAGCAGGTGATGGATTAAAAACAGGTGGTAGTGTATCACTTGGTGGTTCTGTTACACTTGATTTTGATGCAAGTGATATCGCAGATACTGGTATAGAAGCGAATGGTGAAAATTTAAGATTAGCAGCACAAGGAACTGGTATTAGTGGTGGAGCTGGAAGTACATTAAGTATAACACCAGCCCAAACAGCTATTACTTCGGTATTGAATACAGGTTTAATTGTTGGTAGAGATGCAGATAATCAGATTGATTTCGGAACAGATAATATGATTAAGGTTGAAGTTGATGGGGTGGCTGATGAATTTAGATTCTCTGCAGGTGGAACATTTCATGCAGACGCAGATATAGTTGCTTTTTCTTCAACGGTAGCATCTGATATGAATCTTAAAGAGAATATTACAGATATGAAGTATGGTTTAGACGATATTATGAAACTTCGTGGTGTAGAATATGATTGGAAAAGAGAAGATATGGGACACGACCTTGGAGTTTTGGCACAAGAAGTTGAAGCAGTCATACCTGAACTTGTGAAGGAACATGAAGGATTGAAGGGAAGTGGAACATTTAAAGCAGTGGATTATAATAAGTTAGTTCCTGTTTTGATAGAATCTATTAAAGAATTAAAATTAGAAATTGATGAATTAAAGAAAAATCAGAATTAAAATTGTTATTTAAGTAAACAATTCGATATATATATACAAAGAATTAAACAAAATAGGAGTTATAAATATGCCTGAAACCAAAAAAACAAAGACAGAAAAAGACGTTAAGATTACCCAAGAGGAAACAGATGCTATTAGAGAGTTACAAAATACATATACTCAAATTACTCTAAATATGGGACAACTTAGTATAGCAAGGGAAAAAATGAAAGAAAACCTAGATGCTATGGAATCCCAACGGGAAGAATTATTAGCGAAGCATAACACTGCTCAAGAAGAAGAAAAAAAGATAGTTGAAGAACTAACTGAAAAGTATGGAGTTGGAAATTTAGATCTAGATACTGGAATTTTTACTCCAAATGAGTAATTTTGAGATTTTAATTTTATATTTATATTAGGTAATATTTAACCTTTAAGATTAATATCAATCTTAATTTTAGGAGAAAGTAAATGGCAGAGAGAATTGTAAGTCCTGGCGTATTTACGAAGGAAACTGATCTTTCTTTTCTCCCACAAGGAATTTCCAACATTGGAGCAGCAGTTATTGGACCAACCCAAAAAGGTCCAGCTTTTGTTCCAACTGTAATATCGACTTATCAAGACTTCGAGGAAAGATTCGGTGGGGTGTACAAGAAATCATATGTTCCCTATACGGTACAGGAATATTTAAAGTCAGCATCAACAGTTACTATAGTAAGAATTTTACATACAGGCGGGTATAAAGCTGATTATGTAAATGCTGTAGCATCAGGTTCTGATGGTAAAAAGTTAGTATTCACATTAAGTAATTCAAGGAAAGGGCTGACAAGTGGTATTGAATCAACTACAATGGTGGGAACTGCAGCAGGCGATTTTGTAATTACAGTTAGTGGTTCAGGTGGAGAATTACAAGAAATTTCAGCATCACTAGATACTGGAAGTGCGTTGTATATAGATAAAGTAATAAGTAAAGATCCACAAAATAATTCTGATTATGTTTATCTATATAAACAATTTAAGAATTCCGCTAATACTGCAGCTAGTAACTGGGTTACTTTAACAGTAACAGGAAGTACTTCAGCTTCAGCAGGATTAGACTTTCAAGGTGGAGCAAATTCTTCATATACTAGTCAATATGATGCAGTTGGTGATGGAACATCTTGGGGTGGAAATTCTGATTATAGTGTAGCTAGAACTCCATATATTATAGATCAAGGAGCAACAGCAAGTTCACAACAGAGGAGCCTATTTAGATTTTATTCATTAAGTCATGGTTCAGATGTGAATGATTCAATGAAAGTTTGTATTTTGAACATAAAAGCTGCAGGTACAATACCTGGTTCAGATTATGGTACATTTTCAGTTCAAGTTAGACGGCATGCTCCTGGAGATAATGGAGATAACGTTGTGTTAGAACAGTGGGATGATTGTAATTTTAACAAAACTGCACCAAATTATTTTGCTAAGCAAATAGGTGATAGACATATGACAATTGATTCTAATGGTAAATTGACTTATCATGGAGATTATCCAAATATGTCAAGACATATTAGAGTAGGTGATTATTCTAATTTAGAAAATCATCCAGCATCAGTTGTACCTTATGGATTTGGTAAAGTAACAACTCCAGTATTGGGTAGTTGGATACCGACAGGTTCGTTCAAAACTCAACAGACTAATACATTAGGTAATTTTGATTCAAATCAATTTTATGGACTTGATTTTGCTTCAAAAGACGCACAACCATATTTGGCACCAATTCCAAATGGAGCTGGTAATGGTGATAATGATATATTTAGTTTGAATAATGTATATGGACATGCTAACGCAGGTACTATATTGAGTGTTGATACATTTTCATCTGATGCAGAATTAGTAACACTAGCTTTGTCAGATATTGCACAAAGGAAGTTTGCAGTACCATTTCAATTTGGTTTTTCTGGAGATGATCCTAAAACAGTAGCTCAAACTGGTAATGCTACTAGTAATACAAATACAATGGGATTTGATTGTAGTGGAGCTAATGCTAGTGGTTCAAAATCTTATAAAAGAGCCATAGATGCGATATCCAATCCTGACGAAATTGATATAAATTTATTAGTGATACCTGGAGTTCTGCATAGTCAAGATGGTAGTAATTGTCATAATTCAGTAACAGAATATGCAATTCAGAAGATTGAAGCTAGAGCAGATGCTTTTTATATCATGGATGGATTTCATTGGGGAGATACAATACAGCAGTCAGTAGATGGTGTTAAATCATTAGATACTAATTATTCAGGTGTATATTACCCTTGGGTCAAGATTTTGGATTCAAGTGATAATACCCCTGTTTGGGTACCACCCTCAGTGGCATTAACTGGTGTATTTTCATTCAATGATCAGATTGGTCAAGAATGGTTTGCTCCTGCAGGTTTAAATCGTGGTGGTTTAACTATTGCGACGGAAGCTAAAACAAGATTAACACACTCTGAACGTGATAAACTTTATGAAAATAGAGTTAATCCAATTGCAACATTCCCAGGTCAAGGTGTAACGGTATTTGGACAGAAAACATTACAGGCCAAGCCTTCAGCACTTGATAGGATTAATGTTCGTAGATTGTTGATTAATTTGAAGAAGTTTATTGCTTCTACATCTAGATTCTTAGTGTTTGAAC
>Ga0310121_10004096_pt1 | contig 13019 bp, 16 predicted proteins | sample CB27_Tmax_986_MG_FD_203504 | JGI IMG/M metagenome (GOLD analysis project Ga0310121, IMG submission 203504) | Marine microbial communities from Western Arctic Ocean, Canada - CB27_Tmax_986 | ecosystem: Environmental > Aquatic > Marine > Oceanic | place: Canada: Western Arctic Ocean | collected... | reverse complement strand
GAACTTAAAAATATTTATAATCTTCTTAATCAAGACGAAATCCCAAAATATACTGAATCTTGTAGCTTTTGTGAATATCACAAAAAATTAAACCAAAAACATTCCTACTTTTTTAAAAAACGTAAATGCTTTTAAATAAAAAAATCTCTCACTTTTGTGAAGGGCTTAAATTATTAGTGTAGTATAGGGTTTACGCTTGCTCTCCCTCTTTATAGAGACCTTTAATTTACTTGACTTATAGTCAAACCATCTCTTAAAGGAAAAATTAATGTGGATATTCTTTTGTCATTTTTTAGCATTTGATTATATTTTTTTAAGACCTCAGTTTCTTCATTTATAGGACCTTTGTTTTCTAATACTTTACCGCTCCATAAAACATTATCTGAAATAATTATTCCGCCTTTTATCATTTTTTTTATTATAATCTCAAAATAATTAATATAATTAATTTTGTCAGCATCAATGAAGGCTAAATCAAAACTACAATTGAATTTAGGTAAGATTTCAATTGCATTACCTGAATATTGTTTAATGTTTGATCTAAAATCACTTTTTCCAAAATACTTGTCTTGTATAGTAACGAGTTCTTCATTGTTATCTATAGTATGAATTAATCCTTCTGGATGAAGTCCTTCAGCCAAACAAAGAGCAGAATATCCCGTAAAAGTTCCAATCTCAATAACTGAACGAGGATTAGTGATTTTTGATAAAAGACTTAAAAATCTTCCTTGGAAATTTCCACTTAACATTCTAGGTTTAAGAATTTTTTGATTAGTTTCTCGCTCTAAATCATTAAGCAAATTTGATGGAGGGTCACTATTTTTTAATGAGTATTCAAGGATTTTTTTATTTATAAAATTCATTATTATGAATTTTTGTCAATTTTTAAAATAATGAGTACCAAAATAAGAACAATTAATAAAAGTAAACCAACAAAAAGATAATGATTTTCAATATTCGAGTTTGAGAGAAAACCATTATATAATTTTTTGTTTATAAAAACAATAAAAAGTCCTAGCGGTAGTATAATTAAAATGAATTTATTTTTCTCAAAAAAAAATTTTCATTATTAATAAATTAAAACATCAATATAAATAGATTTTAATTATTATCAGGTTTAGAAAGTTTATATATAAATTTTGAAGAATTATTATTTTAAATATCCTCATTTTATTATTTATTTTTACTCTTATATTAATTTATATGACAGCTCCTTAGTTCAACGGATAGAACAAAAGTTTCCTAAACTTTAGATACAGGTTCGATTCCTGTAGGAGCTACAAAAATTTAAATATTTTTGTATTAATTGAAATAAAGGGTGTTTAACTCAGTTGGTTCAGAGTGTTACCTTGACAGGGTAAAAGTCGGCGGTTCGAATCCGCCAACACCCACAAAGGTTTGCGAGAAATTGTAAACCTTTTTTTATTTAAAAACTGAATATAAACTGAATATTTAAAGTATTTTAACGTTATTTTCAGCTTCATACTTTTCAACTTTTTTAAGTCTTTCTAATCCGTGAGTTGTTCTAACGATATTTACCGTGTGGGCTATAGGTTCTTCATTCTCGTTGTATTGATGCTTTAGTCGTGGTAAGAGATACTGTAATGAAATTTGCAAGAACTTTAGCTTTTGGGATACCTCAAAGGTGACTGATATGTATAATATGTTTTTGGGTGCTACAGATTTTAATAAAGCAATAGAACTAAAACCTGATTTTGGTTCAGCTTTAAGCGCAAGAGCTAATTCAAAGAAAAAAATAGGAGATATTAAAGGTGCTTGTGACAGCTGAACGACCATCATTATCGTCATTGGGGCGATAAAATAGCCAATCTCCAAAATGAAAGCCTCCTTTATAAATTTCGTCTTGAGATAGGTTTTTCATATAGTCTACCCACTTTTTCATACTAGGATACTGCTGCTTTAATGCCTCTTTATCTCCATAGTACAAATACGCATTCCAAGGTATAATGGTTGCTGCGTCTGCCCAACCCGCTGATCCCATAGCGTCTTTTCCCAATAAGTTAGGCACAACAAAAGGAACAGAGTCGTCCTCTCGTTGATCAATGGAGAGGTCTATTAGCCATTTGTCAAAAAAGTTTTTTACATCATAATTGAATGCAGCTGTATTAAAAAATGCTTGGGCGTCTCCTGTCCATCCCAGTCGTTCGTCCCGTTGTGGACAATCTGTTGGGACATCAAGAAAATTCCCCTTTTGGCCCCATTGGATATTATGCTGTAACTGATTGATCAATGAATCGGAGGTGATTAAACTACCTGTTTTGCTCATATCCGAATACAGGGCTACTGCTTTAAAATCCTCAGGGTTTACAGTGTTTGAACTTTCAATTTTTAAATAGCGAAACCCTTGAAAAGTAAAATGTGGACGGTAAATAAAATCCGGATCACCATTCAGAATGAAGGTGTTCATTTGCTTGGCCGCACGGAGGTTTTCAGTGTAAAACTCTCCTTCCTTATCTAAAATTTCTGCGTGATACAATCGAATTGTGTCTCCTGCTTTGCCTGTTTGATTGAACTCTACCCAGCCTACTAAGTTTTGTCCAAAATCAAGAACCGTGTCGCCAGAGGGTGTTATGATCTTTTTCTTGGCTGTAAAGGTTTTCCTGCTTTCTTATGGGCTCATTTCGAGAAGCAATGAGTTGTTCTTTTCCCGAAGGATAGATTGTCACTTTTTTAGAACTGGTTTGAGTAAATCCAAAATTCGACCAGTCAGGCCTGTGTTTTTGTCCATCATACCATTCCCCATTGTAAATTTCTGAATCCACTACAGCTCCATGAGTATAAGTCCAATCGGGATTTGTTGCAATGATTTCTGTAGAGCCGTCAGTGTAAGTAATTATCAGTTGTGCTTTTGCTGCAATCTCAGAACCGTAATGATCTTTAGCATCTGACCACGCCAAGTAACCACGATACCATCCGCTACCGATAACAATACCTATTGCATTGTTTTTAGCCAGTAAGTCTTTGACATCAAACGTTTGATAAGGGATTCGCTCCTTATACGAAGTCCATCCTGGGGAGAGGTCTTCATCCCCTACACGTTTTCCGTTGATAAAAGCTTCATACATTCCCTTAGCCGTAATGTGTATATACGCAGTAGAAATTGATCCATTTTTAAGTTTAAAATCTGTTCTTAAGTATGGGCTTTCTCTGTTTTTGTCATCTTCTTTAGACTGTCCTATCCAATCCGCATTCCAATCTTCTTTGGCTAGTAGTCCCATAGACCAATGAGCAACATCGCTCTGAATCTCTTTTTAGGACTTGTTGGTATATCCTTTTACTTTCCAATAATAGGTTTGATTGCTTTTCAAAGCAGGGCCTTCATATACAATATAGGTGCTGTTTTTTGAAGATATTTTACCCGAATCCCAATAAATACTCGATGAACTTAAATTCGGATTTGTACCCACAATAATTTGATAGTGTGACTGCATTACATCATAATCAGCGCTCTTAATTTTCCACGAAAAATGTGGGCTTTGAGCATCTATCCCTAAGGGATTAGAAAGCTGATTCAACCTCAGGTCGGTAATACGGGTTGATTGCGCTAAAACTGATGTGCTCAACGATAGCACAGCGAGCACGAAAAAAATGTGTTGGTTCATCTTTATTATTTTAGGAGCTTTAATTTAAGCCATTTATGATTAATTCATATTCTTGCTCATTTTTTGTGTATCCTTTATAATTAGTAAAATTATTTCTTGCTATCACTGAACTTGTGGTCGTCTCTCTTTATAGAATCCTCTATGTCATCAAGATCATTTTTTACTTTGTTGACCTCTTCATCAATACCTTCAGAAATTGATTTAGTAGGATCTTCAATATCCATAGAGTCTTGAATTTCACTTTTTATATCCTTTGTAGCCTGTCTAACTTGAGTCATACCTTTAGCCAAAGTTCTTGCAAGAGAAGGTATTCTATCTGCACCAAAAACTAATAAAACAATAAAAAAAACAAAAACTATTTCTGCCCCACTAATAAATAACATAATAGTAATTTATGTAAATATAAAAGTATAAAATTTTATCCTTTTACTTTTTCTTTAAATAATTCAAACTTAGATTTTATCTCTTTTTTAGGCCAACTGTTGTTATTAATATTTATATCTGAGGTCTCAAAATTTGGATCTACAGTTACCTCAATTATTATTTTATCAGATGTAAGAACTTTATAAACTTGATCCAAATTTTTTCTCCATACTTGAACAGGATATTTAACTATATTTGAAGTACCATCAGAATATGTGTATTTTACAATAATTGGCATAACAAGCCCACCTGGTTTTTCAAAACCAATTTCATAAAAATATTTAGGTATTTTAGATTTATTGTCACTATCATTCAAATATTCTTTCAATACTTTGAGCCTGTCTTCTCTCAATTTATTAATTGTTTGATCATCTTTATCCTCAACCATATAAACAGAAGAAGACATGTCTTCAAATGTCAGTCCGTAATTTTCTATTAATTCTTTAACTTGAATCCCAGGCTCAGAAGAAACAGAATATTGATTAAAACTATTTATTCCAATATCTACAACATCTGTAGAATAAAACCATCCTCTCCAGAACCAATCCAAATCTACAGCAGAAGCATCTTCCATTGTTCTAAAAAAATCCTCGGGTGTTGGATGTTTAAACATCCATCTTTTAGAATATGTTTTAAAAGCATAATCAAATAAATCTTTACCCATAATTGTTTCTCTCAATATATTTAATGCTGTAGCAGGTTTTGCATATGCATTAGATCCTAATTGAAATACATTTTCAGGATTTGACATTATTGGTGAAATAAAACTTTGATCACCCGACATATAAGGAATGATTTTTTTTGGATCACCTCTCCCAGAAGGGTATTTTTCCAAAGTCCCTAAAACTTCAGGATGGGAATTAGTAAATTCTTGTTCAGTTAAATATTGAACAAATGTGTTTAGACCTTCATCCATCCAACCCCATTGTCTCTCATCTGAATTAACAATCATTGGAAAATAATTATGACCAACTTCATGAATTATAACGCTAATCATACCAAATTTAGTTCTATCAGAATATCTTCCATCTTCATCGGGTCTTCCAAAATTCCAACAAATCATAGGATACTCCATTCCTTGATTTTTTGAATGAACTGAAACAGCTTTTGGATAAGGATAATCAAAAGTAAACTTTGAGTATGTTTTCAATGTTTGAACAACTGCCTTAGTGGAATACTCTTCCCATAGTGGATTTCCCTCTTTAGGATACAACGAAACAGCCAAAACTTTTTTATTACCAATTTTTACTGCTTGCATATCCCAAATAAATTTTCTTGAGGTAGCAAAAGCAAAATCACGAACATTTTTAGCTTTAAATTTCCAGGTTTTTTTATTTTTAGAAAAGTTTTTTTCCTTTTCTATAACTTCATCTTGAGTTACAATAATTATAGGTTTATCAAAACTATTCTGAGCTTGCTTATATCTATTATACTCTATTTTAGATAAGACATCTTTAGGGTTTTGTAAAACACCAGTTGCATCCAAAATATGATCTGAAGGTATCGTAATATTTACATCATAATCTCCAAACTCTAATGCAAATTCACCATTACCCCAAAACTGATAATTTTGCCAACCTTCAACATTGTTATAAACACAAAGTCTAGGAAAAAACTGAGCAATTACATACGCTCTATTATCATCTTTAGGGAAAAACTCGTATCCAGATCTAGCTCTATTATCTACATGATTATTTATATTATACCACCATTTTATTTTAAATTTAAACTGTTGTCCACTAGAAATTGGTTTCACTAAATCAAGTCTCATCATGGTTTGATTAATTACGTATTTAATTGGATTACCATTAATATCTCTTACCCATTCAATATTAAATCCACCATCAAAAGGATCATCAATAAAACTTGAAGCAAAAGTTTTAGTTTGTTGAATCAATTGAAATTTACTCTCATTTTTTTCTAAAGCCGGTGCATCTTTTTTTCTAATATTTTGATCCAATTGAATCCATAAATATTCTAAATTATCTGGAGAATTATTAGTATATGTTATAATTTGCTCTCCATACAATTTCTTTTTTTCATCATCAAGTTCAATTTCCATAAAATAATCAACCTTTTGTTGAAAATAATCAACACCTGGAGCCCCTGATGCATTATGATATTTATTTGGTGTTGCAAATAAATCAATCAATTGTCTAAAGGGATTATTGTTTGAATGACCTATCGTTTTTTCATCTAATTTTTGAGCATAAAGAAAAAAATTAAATATAAAAAAAGAAAGCGTTATTGATAAAATCCTCATTAATTTATTTTTATTCTAAATATAAGATATTTATAACGCATTATAAATAAGGTTTTCAATTATTCAAATTCGCTCAAAATTAATTCTATTTGAGTTTTGTTATTATTCATCAAAAAACTTTTGTTATTATTTTTTCCCTTAAAATGAACAATGTTTTTTTGAGAATCAAAGATCTCTATCAATAATCTGTTCTCTAGGATTAATGAATCGTTAATATTAACATCATTAACTTCTATATAACAATTTAATATGTCATCATAATATTCTTTTCCTAAAAAATTGTAAGCTAAAATATCTTTACCCTTTTTTATCTTAAATACACTTTTAAAATAATCTTTCAATAAACTATCTACCCTAATTTTTGATTCCGAGTACAAATTCAAATTAATATTCTTATTTCTAAACATTAATTCAATATCATCAACAAAGACTTGAGTTGTAATTTCAAGTGTCTTATTTAATTTATTATATTCTATTGTAACAACACTTACATAAAACTTGTGAATAAACCCATAGCTTAGTAAAATAATTAAGAATATAAATAAATTTATTCTTTTTAATTTTCGCATATTAATAAATTTGTAAAAACTAATTACTCAAATTTTTAATGTAGTTTTCACTTTCTTTTATCAAAAAATCAATCAATTGTAATTTTTGACTTTGTTTTAAAAGTTCTTCTGAAGGAATCCTCTTATCAATATATTCTAAAAATCCTATAATTTGGTCTTGCTTTAAATTAAGATCCTGAAGAAAAAAAATATCTTCAAAAACGTAAGGTAATACTTCGCTAGGCTTTATCTTACTTTTATCTTTATTTTCAATACTGGATAAAGCTTTTAAAATTAATTTAGTAACATTGACAATATCTATACCATTAGATAACACCCTTTTATCTGTCAACTTATTATTAACTTTTGTTGACTTGTCTGTTTTATAATCGACCCCTTTAAATTCTTCCTCTTTAAGATCTAAGAATTTTTCAATATTTTCTGGAGTAACTATGACCTCATCCAACTCCGTAATACTTTCATCCACAGAAACAATAATTCTTCTTTTTCTTAGCATTTCTAAAGAAATTGTTATAGTTCTTATTTTATATTGAACCGATGAAAATATAATTTCATCGCCTTCAAAAACAGAAATTTCAAACTCACCATTAGAGTCGGTAATTGTACTAAACTGAGCAGTATTATTTATTACATTAGCAGCTGGAACATTTGTGTTTTTGTACAATAATTTTCCCTTAATATATTCTCTTTGTTGAGAATAATTGGTAAAGGAATAGAAAACCAAAACTAAAAAAAATATTTTTTTCATTCTTTAAAGATAAGAACTGATATAAAAAATTGTCAATATAATATTAATTAAATTTATGAATCGATCTCACTTTATTTATACACTTTTAGGATCTCCTATTGGGATATCTCCAAATTATTTTTTTTTAAATCTAAACCAAAAGAATTCTTTATTGATTGGAAAAGGGTCTCCTAACTTAGATGAAGGAAGAAATAAAATTTTAAAAACTGTAAGCATAAAATTTAATGAAATGAAAAATGCGGCCAAAAAAGAAGAAATAAATATCAAAATAGTTTCTGGATATAGGTCTTTTGAAAGACAAAAATTAATATGGAATAGAAAATTTTTAAATAATCAGAAACAAGAAATTACTCCCTTTGAAAATATTAAAAAAATAATTCAATATTCCACAATTCCAGGAACTTCAAGACATCATTGGGGAACAGAAATTGATATAATTGATAAAAATCACAACATTAAAGGAAATTTATTATTAGCCAAAAATTTTTACAATAATAATTCCTTTGAACCATTAAGAATTTGGATGGAAAAAAATGCTTATAAATTTAATTTTATTTTGCCCTATACAAAAAACTCAAATAGAGATGGGTTTTTATACGAACCCTGGCATTATAGTTACTCTAAACTATCAAAACTTTTTTTAAAAAAATATTTAGATCTTAACATGATAGAAAAAATTTATGACCCACAGATTTTAGGAGTAAAAACCCTGACAAAATCTTTCCTTAAAGAATATCAAAAAAAATTTATTTTGGGAATAAACGATCAATTACTCTATTAAATTATTTTATTTTAAATCTAAGATTATCTAATAAAAACAGGTTTTAATTTATCAGTTGTTTCAACTTCACTATAAGAATAACCCTCCTTTTGAAAAAATAAAATAGAGTCAAAATCATTAGCTTCATTTTCAACAAGATGCCTAGTCATAAGCCCCCTTGCTTTTTTAGCATAAAAAGAAATAATTTTCAACTTTCCATTTTTAAAATCTTTAAACTGAGGTGAAACTATTTTTCCTTTTAACTTTTTAGAATCAATTGAATCAAAATATTCATTACTAGCCAAATTTATTATTAATTCATTATCTAATTTAATTTCGTTATTAAGTTTCTCTGTAACTTTTTCCTTCCAAAAATCATATAAATTTTTAGATCCATTTATTGACAATTTAGTTCCCATTTCTAATCTATATGGTCTAATAATGTCTAAAGGTCTTAATATACCATATAAACCAGACAAAACCCTAAGATTCTCCTGCATATATCCAATTTTATTTTCAGGTAATGATTTAACATCTAAACCATTGTATACATCTCCATTAAAAGCATAAATGGCTTGTCTATAACTATTAGATTTTTCATTAGATTGAAAATTTTGATTTCTAGTCCAATTTAACTCCGCTAACTTTTGAGAAATACTCATTAACTTAGATAATTCGCCTACATCAATCTTCTTTAATATTGAATTAATTTTACAAGATTCTTTTTCAAAATATGGTTTAGAAAAATCTTTAATTGAAAATTTTGATTCAAAATCTAAAGACTTTGCAGGAGAAATTAAGATTTTCATTTTTTCTAATTTTAAGTAAAATTAAATAAAAAAATTTATTTTTTTTAAGTCAATTGTTTATAAATTGCATAATTTCTCCACTTTTCAATAACAGATTTCATATCATCTGGTATCGGAGAATTGAACTCAATGTTTTCCTTTGAAGAAGGATGAATAAAGCCCAATGTTTTAGCATGTAAAGCCTGCCTTGGCATAATAAGAAAACAGTTTTCTACAAATTTTTTATACTTAGAAAATATAGTTCCTTTTAAAACTTTATTTCCTCCATATCTTTCATCGTTAAAAATAGTATGACCTAAATACTTCATGTGAGTTCTAATTTGATGAGTTCTGCCTGTTTCCAATCTACACTCAATTAAAGTTACATATCCAAATCTTTCCAAAACCTTATAATGAGTTATCGCTTTTTTACCCATAGAATCATCAATAAAAACTTTCATTTGTAATCTATTCTTTGGATTTCGTCCAATTGATGCTTCAACTGTACCCTTATCAAACTTTAAATCTCCCCACACCAAAGCAATATAACTTCTTTTTGATTTCTTTTCAAAAAACTGTTTTGATAAATCAATCATAACAGACTCAGTTTTTGCTATCACAAGTAAACCACTGGTATCTTTATCAATTCTATGAACTAATCCGGGTCTGTTGTTTGAGTTTTTTGGCAAATTACTAAAATGATATAGTAACCCATTTATTAAAGTCCCTGAATAATTTCCATGACCTGGATGTACAACAAGATTAGGAGGTTTATTAACTACTATTAAGTCATCATCCTCATAAACAATGTCAATATTCATTTTTTCAGGAATCAATAAATTTTCATGTGGAGGTCTATTAAACAAAACTTTCACTATTTCACCACCCTTAACCTTGTAACTTGATTTTACAGGAAAATCATTAACTCTAATACTTCCATTTAATGCAGCTTTTTGAATCTTATTTCTTGTTGCATTTTCTACTCTCAACATCAAGAATTTATCAACTCTCAAAGGATTTTGTCCAAGATCAACTTTAAAAGAAAAATGTTCATGTAATTTTTCCGAATCAAAATTAGATAAATCTATTTCATCTCTTCCCATTTCCTAATACTAAGTCAATAATTGATGTTTTAGGCAATAAAATTCCTGGATCAATTTTTTCACCTTTATAAAAAATTTCTAGAACCATATCTTTTCCTATATTATCTTTATAGGTAATTTGTCCTAATTGAAATCCTATAGAATTTATAATAGTTTCAGCGTTTCTCTTTGTTATCTGAATAAGATTTGGAACAGTAATTTTTCTATAACCTGAGGGATTAACAGTTAAATAAATTTTACGGTTCTTTTTAACTTCATCTCCCTTTGATGGAATGTGACTTATAACAGTTAACGGAAGATAATCATTTGAAAATTTTGATGAGTCAATAATTTCATATCTTAATTGATGCTCTTCCATTATTTTATTTAAATCACCTATATAAGCACCACTTAAATCTGGGACAGTCTTATAGTTATTGTGATTTGTAATTAAATTTAAACCAAAATAAATACATACAAAAAAAAGAAATAATACAATTCCTGATTTAAAAATTTGTTTAAAAAGAATTTTAATAAAAAGCATAAACAATTTAAGAGATTCAAATATAATAAAACTCAAGTTTTGGTTTGTATTTAATAATTTACATTTGTATACAAAATTTTATATGAATAAAAAATCTGTAGGTATTATTTGTGGAGGATTTTCATTAGAAAAAAAAATTTCATTTAAAAGTGGATTCAACGTTTTAAATAATTTATCAGAAAAATTATGGGATGCTTCTTTAATCAAAATTGATTTTAATAAATGGATTGTCGAAGATAAAGAAAATAATAAATACGAATTTTTTATTAGTGATTTTTCCTATATAAAAAATGGGAAAAAAATAAAATTTGATGTCGTTTTTAATGCGATTCATGGTCCACCTGGAGAAAATGGACAAATAATTGCTTTTCTTGAACTTATTAATATTCCATACACAAGTTCTAACAGCTATTCTTCAGCACTTACATTCAATAAAAGGGATTGCCTTTCAATTCTTAAAAATTATAATATTCCCTGCGCTAAAAATTATTATTTAGATCAAGGTCAAATTATTAATGAAGATGAAATAATTAATTCTATTGGCCTTCCCTGTTTCGTAAAAGCAAATAGATCAGGTAGTAGTTTTGGAATCTATAAAGTTTATAAAAAAAGTGAATTATCTAGTTCAATTAAAAAAGCTTTTAAACAAGATTCTCAATTAATTATAGAAAAAGCTTTAGAAGGTAGAGAGTTTTCTGTTGGAGTGTATTTTTTAAAGGGAGAAATTAAAGTTCTACCAATTACTGAACTAGTTTCTAAAAACGATTTTTTTGATTATTCTGCAAAATATGAGGGGAAATCAGAGGAAATAACACCTGCAAAATTAGACGATAAAAATCTTAAAAAACTAATAGACCTTTCAATAAAAACATTTAAAATTTTAAATCTAAAAGGTTTTACTCGAAGTGAATTCATTATTGAAAACAATCTTCCTTACCTCTTAGAAATAAATACAGTACCAGGATTAACAAAAGAAAGTATTATTCCAAAGCAAGTTTCAGCAGCAAATATTTCTTTAGAATCTTTTTTTACTGATTTACTACTCGAAGCAATTGATAAAAAAAATTAAATTTGATTATGAACTGTGCCATTTTTCCAGGATCTTTTGACCCAATCACTCTTGGACATGAAGATATTATTAAAAGAGCTATTCCAATTTTTGATGAAATAGTTGTTGCAATAGGTGTAAATAAACAAAAAAAATGCCTTTTCAATTACAAAGACAGAGTAAGGTTTATTGAAAAAACATTTGAAACTGAAAATAAAATAAAAGTTAAAACTTATAAAGGGCTTACAATTAACTTCTGCAAAGAAAAGAAAATAAAAACCATCTTAAGAGGTATTCGTAATCCATCCGATTTCGAATTTGAAAAATCTATTGCACACACCAATTATAAGTTAAGTGGAATTGAAACTATTTTCTTAATCACCAATCCAAAATTCTGTTATATCAGTAGTAGTATAGTTAGAGAAATAATTATTAATAAGGGAGACTATAAAAAATTAGTTCCAAACTCCGTAAGAATTTAAAATTCAAGATTATTTTTAATTAACCTTTTGATATTCTTATATGAATTTTCAAGTAATGCTGAGATTTCGTTTTTTTGAATCCACTTTACATCAATAATATTCTCCTCAATTTGTGGAGAAAATCCTCCTTCATAAGAAGATTTCATTATAAACCAATAAGTTTTTTTAATCTTATGTTTTATTACTCCTCTAAAAATATGATATGTAGTTTCTATATATTTATCTATTGTTAATCCCTTAATACCTGTTTCCTCAGTGACTTCTCTTATTGCAGCATCCTCAATTTTTTCATTTTTACGAATCTTACCTTTAGGCAAATCCCACTTATTATTTCTGTATATAAATAAATATAAATCATCATCTTTTTTAACTAATCCTCCAGCCGCTTTTACTGTTGGAAATCTATTTTCAAAATGCATTAACAACTTTTCTTCTTTAGGGTGATATAACTTTATTTGTTTTACTGTTTTACTTTTTATTGCCTTAATTATTTCATGAGCTGAAATATATTTTATAAAAAATAATGGAGATTCATCAGTACTTTTAACTAAAGTGGTTGTAAGTTTAATCAATTTATTATTAAAAAAAACTTTATACATTTGCTTATGATTTTCAATGAAAAAATTGCTAAACAAACCGCAAATTTTCTCTTACAAATTAAAGCAATTAAATTAAATCCAAAAAATCAC
>Ga0310121_10004095_pt1 | contig 13020 bp, 12 predicted proteins | sample CB27_Tmax_986_MG_FD_203504 | JGI IMG/M metagenome (GOLD analysis project Ga0310121, IMG submission 203504) | Marine microbial communities from Western Arctic Ocean, Canada - CB27_Tmax_986 | ecosystem: Environmental > Aquatic > Marine > Oceanic | place: Canada: Western Arctic Ocean | collected... | reverse complement strand
CGAGCAAGCGGGCGGTGGCAGCGACCCCGATGTCCGCCTCGAGCAAAATCCCCTCGAGGTCATCCAGCGTATCGACCGCGGGACCGCCGCCGTCCGCACGCCGACCGGCGTCAAGGCCGTCGATGCGATCCACGAGTTGTGCGGCGGTACGCCGCAGACCGGCCCGAAGCCGTTCAAGAACGCTCACGGATCCACTATGTCACAGGAGGGGAGCCGCTCGGGGGACCGTCGGCTTCCGACCGCTGCCGCCGGAGCATCAGCTCGTCGACGGCCACGCGCGCCTCCGTGCGTCCCTGCAGGACCGCGGCTATTTGAGTCGCAATCGGCAAGTCCACGCCGTGTCGGCGGCCGAGGTGAAGGGCGACCTCGGTGGTCTTGACTCCCTCAGCCACGGTTCGCGTCTCGGCCAGAATCTCAGGCAGGGTCCGGCCCCGACCCAGTTCGATCCCCACATGGCGGTTGCGACTCAGGCCTCCCGTACAGGTCAAGATGAGATCGCCCAGTCCGCTAAGCCCCGCCAACGTCTCGCGGCGCCCGCCCATCGCGTAGGCCAACCGCGAAATTTCCGCCAGCCCCCTGGTCATCAATGCCGCCAGCGCGTTCGAGCCCAGGCCCAGACCCTCGACGACACCGGCCGCAATCGCAATGACGTTCTTCATGGCGCCGCCCACCTCAACCCCAACGACATCGTCGCTCGCGTAGAGCCGGAGATAGGCTGACCGGAAGTCCTCTTGGACCCGAACGGTGACATCAGGCGACGAGCTGGCGACGAGCACCGCGGTGGGCGCCCCGCGCGCCAACTCTGCCGCGAAACTGGGTCCCGACAACACTGCCGTCGAACGCGACGGTCCCGCCTCCTGCTGGATGACCTCTGACATCCGGTTCAAAGTCCCGCCCTCGAACCCCTTCGTCGCGCTGACGATGGTGACGTCCGGCCGCATCAACGGTGCGGCGCGGCGCATCACCTCGCGGGTGCCATGCGACGGCACGGCCGACACGACACAGTCTGCGGTGGCCAGCGCGTCTTCGAGGGACGTCGTTGGCATCAATGCCGGCGGGAACATCACATCCGCCAAATAGGCCTGGTTGCACCGCTCTTCCCGCAACGTGTCGACCAGCGCCGCGTTGCGGCCCCACAGACGCACGGGCGTTCCCAGACGGCCGACATGAATTGCGAGCGCGGTGCCCCAGCCTCCGGCCCCGAGCACGGTGACCTCCCTCATCCTCGTCATCTCCATTGTCGTGGCCTGGCCCGTCGATACACCCGCGGGAGGCCCCCCTCACCCACTCTCGACCTTACCGCCGGTACCCCGCAAGGACTCACACTCCACCACGCGGTATGCGGATCCACCCGGCGACAGTCGGCTCTCGTAGAGGCTCACGCGATCGACGCGCCACCGTGTGTTCGGTGCGACCTGGGCACGCACGAGCGACCGTAGCGCCGTCCCCGAGTCCGTGACCGTCCGATTGGCCCGACCTAGCGTCAAATGCGGCCGGAAAGGTCCGGACGGCGTCTCGAGGCCGCACCGACTCAATCGACCGGCCAGTTCCCCCCTGAGGGCGTGAAGCTGGTCCCGACCATCTCCCATGCCCAGCCAGATGACACGCGCTGGACCGGAAAAAGGAAACACGTCGACCCCCTCGAGGCTCGCCGTGAACGCGCCGACGCACCACGACTCCCGAAGCCCCGACCGCAGGTCTTCGATCTGCGGAGCCGGAACATCACCCAGGAAACACACCGTGAAGTGCGGCTGCTCCTCGGCCACCCACCGCACGGACGGAGACGTCGGGTCGGCATCGACACGGCGCGCCAGGTCGCGCGCGCACTGCGATGATGCAGCCCGCGCGGCCGCGTCCAGATCAATCGCCACGAACAGTCGCATGCGTGTCCATCCGCGCCAACATGCGGCGGAGCAGATCCACGGCCGTGCGCGTCGCCATCTGCCTGACCATCGCGCGGTCACCGGGAAGCTGCAGGGTTCTGACGATCCGGCCACCGTCCGGCGCCACGACCGCGATGCACACGGTGCCCACCGGTTTCTCCGCAGTGCCCCCACCCGGTCCCGCGATCCCCGTGACGCCGACTCCGATCTCTACGTCCGCGGCACGACGCGCCCCCTCCGCCATGGCCAGCGCCACCGGCTCGCTGACCGCCCCGTGCTCCGCCAATAGTGCCGCGCCGACTCGGAGCACAGAGCGTTTTGTCTCGTTCGAGTACGCGACGAACCCCGCCACGACGTAACGCGAGCTACCGGGCGTATCGACAAGCGCGGCCGAGACGAGCCCCCCGGTACATGACTCCCCGACCGCCACACGATGGCCGTGGCGGCGCAGCGAGTCACCCACCACCTCGGACAGCGTACGGCCATCCGTGCTGACCACATGTTCACCGAGTACCGCCGCCAACTCCGCGGTCGCCCGGTCGAGGACGACCGAGGCCTCGGGCGCCGTGGCGACCCGAGTCGAGAGGTGCAACTCGACGGACCCCGGCGACGCCAGAATCGTAGTGTCGATCACCGGGTCGCCGTGTCGCCACGGCGCGTAGACCGGATGCGCCAACTCCTCGACGTGCGACTCCCCTCGCCCGGCGACCCGCACCACTCGACGATAGAGCCGCTCGTCTGACACGCGTGCCGCCAACCGGCCGCGCGCGAGCTCGGCGAACATCGGCTCGAGTTCGCGAGGTGGACCCGGCAGCAAGACGACAACTCGCCCGCCCGCTTGGAGCCACAGCCCGGGAGCCGTGCCGCGCGGATTCTCTAGCACGACCGCTCCGGCGGGGACGCACGCTTGCCGCCGATTGTTCTCCGGCATCGTCCATCCGCGCGCCTCGAACCGCTCGCGGAGCTGCTGGAGGATGTCAGAGTCCTCGTGGAGCGAGCGACCGAGCACCTCGGCCACCGTCTCTCGCGTCAGATCGTCGTCGGTCGGACCCAGTCCCCCACAGACCACGAGCAAATCCACACGTGCGAGCGCCTCGCCGATGGCGCCGGCGAGGTCGGTCGGCGAGTCACCCACAATCGACTTCCGCCGAACCACGACCCCGATTTCGTTCAGTCTCGCGGTCACAAACAGTGAATTTGTGTCGGTCCGAAAAGGCGTCAGGAGCTCGGAACCGACCGCGATAATCTCCGCGGTCCCAAGGCGAGGCAGGCTGTCCGGCGCCTCGACGTTCACACCAGAGCCCCGCTCCACAGCAGGAGCCGCAACGCGCCCTGGGCATAGAGGCCCGCCACCAGGTCATCGACCATGACCCCCCACCCACCGGGCAGTGCCTCGGCCTGTCTGGCGGGAAACGGCTTCACGATATCGAACACCCGAAACGCCACGAGCCCGATCATGACCCCGCCCACGCCCACCGGCACCGCCAGGAGCGTCAGCAACATGCCCGCCACTTCGTCGATGACAATGTGTCCAGGATCTCGGCGCTGATACGCTGACTCGGCCTCGGACGCCGCGACGACGCCCACCAGGGTCACCGCGACCAGCACCACGGCCTCGAGCCAGAGCGAGTGAGCCGATCGGACCGCCCAGAAGAGCGCCACCCCAGCCACTGACCCGACGGTCCCCGGGGCCCTCGGAACGAACCCGCAGGGACCAACGGTCGCGACGCCGACCAACACCCGCCGTACGATCTCGGTCATACGGCGCCTCGCGCCACCCATGCCATCGTCGAACGTTGAGTTGCGCCGGGCGAGCCGGCGACCGACCGGGTGCGGTCAGACATCGAGACAGGGCTGCCAAACTGAAACACAGGTACCACGACCGCTACACCACTACGACTTGGGTACCGGCGACACGGTCGTGCAACCCGCGCCGGTCCCGGACGACACACACCCAGACCAGACCGGCGCCAGCCGGCAACATGGACACCACCATCGTGGCCGCCCGAATCAGCGCCGCGGCGACCGTGACTGGATGCCCCGCGGCGTCGACCGCGCGGATCCCGACAGCCATCTTCCCAAATGTCTGCCCCCCCGTGGAGGTGAGCACGACGACGTAGCCGACGTCCAGCAAGAGCAGGAACACTGCGAGGGGCGCCCTGGGCAACGCCCCGATCGAGTCGACATCAAGCCCGGCAAGCCGAAGCGTGAGTCCGACCACGACCGCGTCCAGCAGCAGGAGGAGTGCGGCATCGAACCCCCCCGCGATCAGCCGTGACGACAGGCTCGCCGCCTCCGCGAGCACATCGGTCGGCGTCCCCTCCGCCGAGGTGTCGAACGACAGCTGGCGCTCGGACTTCTGGCGGCCGGCCCGTAATCGCGGCGGCGGCGAAGCCGGCGGCGGACGTCGCACGGCCAGCGGCGGGCGAATCCTCCGTCCCTCCGGGGCGGCGGCCGCGGAGGGACTCGTAGCGTTGGGAAACAGTGGAAGACCGGAACTCGTCCCCAGCGCCTTGGGCGCGCGCCCCCCCGGCTCGCCCGCGGGCCGCCTCGGCCGACCGCCACGCGCTGGACGTGTCACCATCTGTTCTGCCTGTGCCTCGGGAAGACGCTTGCGCGCCACCGACCGCCCCACGGTTGACACCGTCCAATCGGTTCTGGACGTCAGGGTGTGGGTCTCCCAGTTGGAGCGGCGTCAGGCGAGCGGAGCGTCCCACGATCGGCCGCCGTCACCCCTTCCAGCAAGCGTCGCTGAAGCTGCCCACGCAACGCCTCGAGTCCCTGACCCACACCGGCGCCACGTCCGACGGTGGCCAGGACGCCGAGCGCCTCACTCAAGCGCCCCTCATCGGCCAATGCCTCTGCGCGCCTGAGCGCCAGCCCGGGAACCGACGGAACCGGCAGCGAATCCACCGACCAGAGAGACACGCTCGACGCCCCTCGGGGTCGGGCGCCAATCGGCCCGAGCTCACTCGAGGCGCAACCGCCAACGATATAGGCGCTGAGGGCCGCCGCGACGACCAATGGCCACGTCAGCAGCCAGAGGGCCGACCGTCGACGCGGGCGTCGTGGGGCGACTCGCTCGACATCGCGGCGGGGATGTCTGACGCGGCCACGAAGCCGCACCGCGTCACCCGGCGCGGTCGTGCTCACCGCACCGAGGTGCTCCACCCGATCCAGCGCGGCGAGCACTTCATCGTTCGCCCCGCCACGCTGAATGGCCTTCGTGAGCAGCGCCCGGGCCTCGACCGCCTCTCCTCGCTCGCAGGCGTCGACGCCGGCATGGAGCAAGGCTTCCGATTCGCGAAACCGCTCGGCCGTGGCCGCCCGGGCGCGTCGGATATGCGCCCTCGCCCCAGCATGGGTCCGATCCAGAAACAGGACTCGCGTCCAGACGTCCACGGCCCGGTCGAATTGTCCTTTGACGTAGTGGTCGAGCCCAGACAGCAGTAGCTGCTCGATCCTGGCGGCACGATCCGCGCCGCCCACCGTCGTGACGGGAACGTCGTTACGCTGGGCTGGGTCCGACATGAGGAAAGGCCGCCAGCAGCGGGCGAACCGTGGCCGATTATGGGCCACCGCACGGGGAGCGTCAACCGGGCGGTCCGATGACCCGTCACTCTGAAGGACCTTCCACCGGATGTCTGTGATATACGTCCCGGCGTGGCACTCATCGAAGCCGTGCCGAACGTCAGCGAGGGCCGCCGCGCGCCGGTCATTCGGGCGCTGGCGGCCGCCGTCGGTGGTCAACCGGGCGTGACCCTGCTCGACGTGTCGTCTGATGCCGCGCACAACCGAACCGTCTTCACGCTGGTCGGTCCCCCCAACGAATTGCACTCGGCGTTGCTCTCGTTGTACGCGGTCGCCATCGAGGCGATCGACCTCCGGAGTCACACCGGCGAACATCCGCGTATCGGAGCGGTGGACGTGGTGCCGCTGGTTCCCTTGGCCGTGGCGGACATGGGGGTGTGTGTCAGCACGGCGACGGCACTCGCGGAGGCGGTGGCAGCACGGTTCGACATTCCGGTGTATCTGTATGGTCGGGCCGCTCGGGTGCCGGAACGGGAGCGGCTCGAGTTGGTCCGTCGAGGCGAATTCGAAGGGCTTGCGTCAAAGATGAGCGGGCCCTCGTGGTGCCCCGATTTCGGACCGGCCCGGCCGCATCCATCGGCCGGCGCGTCCGCCATTGGGGCGCGCAAGATCTTGATTGCGTTCAACGTCAACCTGCGCACCGGCGACCTCGACATCGCCCGGCAGATCGCTCGCCTCATCCGCGCCTCCAGCGGCGGTCTTCCGGCCGTGAAGGCAATCGGCGTGCGCACCGGGGATCCAGAAATCGTCCAGGTGTCGATCAACCTCGTGGACCACGAGACCACGGCGCTCCACACAGTGTTCGCCGCCGTGGAGGACGAGGCACGACGCCGTGGGGTCGTTGTGGAGGGCAGCGAAATCGTCGGGCTGGCACCGGCGGTGGCGCTCCTCGCGACGGCCGCCCAGTGCCTGGGGTTGCGTGACGTTACGATGGATCGGGTCTTGGAGCGCCGGCTCCCTCGTTGAGCGACGAACGACGCGTCCCGCCGGGTCGGGATGGCCGGATACCGAACGCACGCATCTTCCGATAGAGATTGCTACGTTCCAGACCAAGCGTATCGGCGGCGCGACTGATGTTGCCGTGCTCCACCGCCAGCGCGCTGACAATGTAGTCACGCTCGAATCGGTCCCGCGCCTCGTGCAGTCGCACGGGTGCCGACGTGTGACCGGACGGTCCAGGCGATGCCGGAACCGCGGTCTCAAGAAAAGACAGATCCTGGACCGTGATCACCGGCCCAGGGACCATGATGACAACTCGTTCGATGACATTCCGTAGCTCTCGGACGTTACCCGGCCAGTCGTACTGACGGAGCACTGCCAACCCGTCCGGTTCCATGCGCTTCACTTCGTGCCCATACTCGCCGGCGTACACGCTGAGGAAGTGTTCGCTGAGGCGACCCACATCCTCCCGGCGGTCTCGCAACGGGGGCACGACGATCGGCACGACATTCAGTCGGTAGAACAGGTCATCGCGGAATCGGCCGGCCTGGATCTCCTCCGGTAGGCTCTTGTTCGTGGCCGCAATGACACGCACGTCGACCCCTACCCCCTCCCGACCGCCGACCGGCTCGACCACCTGTTCCTGAAGCACCCGCAGCACCTTGGCCTGGGTCTTCAGACTCATGTCGGCGATCTCGTCGAGGAAGATGGTGCCTTCGTCGGCCATCTCAAATTTGCCCCGACGGTCGTGCACCGCCCCGGTAAACGCGCCGCGCACGTGTCCAAAGAGCTCGCTTTCGATCAATTCCCCAGGAATGGCCGCGCAGTTGACGGCGACAAACGGACCGGCTGCCCGCCGGCTCATGGCGTGCAGGCTCCTGGCCACCAGTTCCTTACCGGTGCCATTCTCTCCATGAATCAACACACGGCCGTTGGTGGGAGCGGCCATCGCCACCTGCTCTCGGAGTTCCGCCATGACGGGGCTCTCTCCCACCATCACCTGCCGGCGACCAGCGTCGGCACGCAGAGCTTGGTTCTCCACCTCGAGGCGCCGCTGTCGCAACGCGTTGCGCACAACCAGCACCGTCTTATCGAGAGAAAGGGGCTTTTCGACGAAATCGAACGCGCCCAGCTTGATGGCCCGTACTGCCGCCTCGATGCTCCCGTGGCCGGAGATCATCACGACCTGCGCGTCGACACCGCGCTCCCGCAGCGCCGTCAACGTCTCCAGCCCGTCCGCGCCAGGCAACCAGATATCCAGAATGATGAGGTCGAACACGCGACCGGCGGCGCGATGCAGACACGCTTCACCGGAATCGACCGCATCGACGGCGTACCCCTCGTCACCCAAGACGCCAGCGAGCGAGGACCGCACCCCAGCCTCGTCATCGACGATGAGCACCGCCGGCTTCACGCCCGCTCACCCTCGGCCGGTGCGACAACCGGCGTGTCATCCAGTGCGGACGCTCCGCAGGGGAGTTCGATGGAGAAACGAGTGCCTCGGGGGCGGTTTTCCGTCACCTCGATACTTCCTCCGTGCTCGACGACGATCCGCCGAACAATGGCGAGCCCAAGACCACTCCCTCGACTTTTCGTCGAAAAATAGGGCAAAAACAACTTGTCACGGTCGGCCTCCGCGATACCGGGCCCGTTGTCGCTGACCGTCACTCGGGCCACATGGTTCGTCGCGTCATGGTAGGTCGTAACGCCGACAATACCGCCTAGCTTCGAGGTGAGGCCGCGGTCGCCGCCAAGCGCGGCAGCCGCGTTGTCCACGAGGTTGACCACGACCCGTCGAATTTGATCCGGATCCAACTGAACCACCGGCAGACCGGGGTCATAGGTCGCCTCGATCGTGATGCCATGGAACAACCCCGCGTACAGGCTGAGGGTGTCGGCGAGCAGCGCATTCATGTCGGCCGGCACCGCCCTGGGCGATGGCAGACGGGCAAAGTGGGAGAACTCGTCGACCAGTCCCTTGAGCGCCTCGACTTCGCCAACGATAGTGGAGGTGCACTCATTGACCAGTTCCCTGGTCTGTGGCGCAGCGGTCGACAAGTTGCGACGCAGCCGCTCGGCACAGAGTTGGATGGGCGTCAGGGGGTTCTTGATCTCGTGAGCCAGCCGACGCGCCACGTCCCGCCAGGTGGCGACCCGCTGTGCGCGAAACAAGGGCGTGACGTCGTCGAAGACCATGACCACGCCGTCCAAGCCACGCTCGCCCGGCAAGGTCGTCGCCGCGACCGCGAGGTGACACTCGCGCCCGCCGCGCGCGAGGGCCACCTCGCGCGCGCCGCGTCCCAACGCTCCCCGCCGAGCCTCGCGTAACATGGCACCCAGCGGAGCCAGATCGGGACGTTCGAAGATCAAGGCCGCCGGCTCCCCAATGACCGTCGCCTCGAGAGTGAGCAACCGGGCCGCCGCCGCGTTCACAGTGGTGAGTCGACCCGCCGAATCGATCGAGATCACGCCGGTGGCGATCCGCTCTAGAATCGTTTCGATATACCGTCGCCGCCGTTCCGCCTCGCGCGTCTTGTGCTCGAGATCGGCACGCGATTGAATCAACTTCCGCTGACTGGTTGAGAGGTCAGCGGCCATCGCGTTGAACGCCTCAACCATCCCCCCGAACTCGTCCGACGATTCCGGCTCAATCCGATGGTCGAGGTCACCCGTGCCGATCTGCCTGGCACCCTCAGCCAGCTGCAGAACCGGCCGGGCAATCCGCTTGGCGACGTAGGTGCCGAGCCAGGTCGCAGCGATCAGAATCATGAGGGTCGTCATCAAGAAGAACGAGAGATAGACACCCGTGACGGGTCGCGTCAGCACGCGCAATTGGTTATAGGTCCCGAACGCGCCGTTGATTCGACGGGCATGGGCGGTCAACTCACTGGAGAGCACCTTGCTCGCCACCACCACACCCACCACCGGCCCGTCGCCAGCGGCACGCACGACCGCCGCCCCACGCAACAGTTCAGCCCCATCACTCAATGGCTCGGCCGACGCGCTCTCGACGTTCCCGGCGGCGAGGCTGGCCGCGAGAGCGTCGGCCGAGGCGCGCGGGTACCCGGGCGGCAAGAAAGGATGGGCGACCTCGACGAGCCGTGTGGTGGCCTCTCCCTCGTCGTCGATCTCGACCAAATAAATGTCCACGACCTCGCCGCCACCGACGGCACGCTCCTCTGCCACGATGTCCCGCAGGGTGTCTTCCGGCACCCGCGCCAGGTCCACGGCCGCCAGTCGCACCGCCAAACGCCCGGCGCGGTCCTCGGCCGCTTGTTGCTGGTCTTGATAGACGCCACGCGCGATCGCGTTCGCTGATCGCAACACGTCGTCAATCGGGGCGCTGAACCAGCGCTCGGCGCTGCTACGGATCACTTCGCTGCCGACAATGAGCACGAGCATCGACGGAATCAGCGTGAGGCCGACGAGGGCGGCGACAAGCTTGGACCGAAAGCGCGCGAACGGCACCGCGCGACGGCGCTCAGCGAGAATCTTGATGAGGTTGCGGGCCAGCACGAAGCCCAAGGCCAGCAGCATGACCACACATGCCGCCGACAGCGCATAGAGCACCACTTCCGCCAGATAGTCTGGCGTGAGTTCCCTGGACCGCCGAGCCAGCCGCACGAGCCAGATCAAGGCGGCGACCACCACGGCGATCGCGACCAGGACAAGCCTCGGGCTATCCTGGGGCCCGCCCCGGGGGACGGTCGGCGGCCCGGCGCCAGGCGCCACGAAGATCCGGTCTGTGGATGGCGAGTGATCGGCCATGCCGCGCCCTCCGCTCGAGCCAGATATCTAGCAGCCTGGCTCTGTGTTTCAACGCCCGAAGACGCCGACGAGGAGCTACGCCGACGCGGAGCTACGGGGGACTAGGGAAGAAAGGTGAAGCTGGCGCGACCAAGGGCCGCTGCGCGATCCCAGGGCCAGCGAAACCAGGACGTGCGCGGCCGCCGATCCACACGAACTCGCACGCCGTAGTCACTGTTGGTCTCCAGGTCCCGCGTGCTGAACAACGGCAGCCGTTCCATGGTGGTCAACAGCTCCCGCGCCGCTCCTTCCTCCTCGACGACCCGCACATCCTCCACCGCGCCGTTCACCGTGCGCACGACGCGATACCTCCCCGTGAGCCCATCGAGTGACACGCTGGCCGAGATGAAAGCCCGATCGACGGTCTCGTCCGGCCAGTAGGCGACCGCCCGCCGCAACTCGACATCGAAACTGAACGTCGTCTCAAGGCCGCTGGCGACCGCCTCCCGAACATCGTCACTATAGGCGCCAGGCAGTTCGAGCGACACGAGCAGATGGCCCCCTCGGGCCAGCGTCGTGATCTCCACGTCGTCCTGGGCCAGCACGGCGACCGGCACGGCAGCCACCACGACCAGCGCCAACGCTACCGGCAAATTACTCAACGTTCGACGCATTCATTCCTTCGTGTCGAGTAGGTCGCGCAACTCGGTCATGAACTCCCCGATGTCACGAAAGTGCCGGTAGACGGACGCAAAGCGCACGTACGCCACCTTGTCCAAACGCTTCAACTCCTGCATGACGAAGGCACCGACCTCGTCGGTGGGGATCTCCTTCTCGGAGCGCTCCTGCAGAATCGTCTCAACGCGCTCCGCAATCCCTTCGACCGCCGCCACCGATACCGGCCGCTTCTCACAGGCCCTGAGCATGCCGGCGGTCACTTTCTGACGATCGAAGCGCTCTCGACTGCCGTCTTTCTTGACCACCATGTACGGGATCTCATCGATCCGCTCGTAGCTGGTAAATCGACGACCGCAGTCCTGACATTCGCGCCGACGCCGGATGACCTCGCCTTCCTTGCTCTCTCTGGAGTCGACGACTTTGTCTCCAAGGCGCCCGCAAAACGGACACTTCACGTTCGTCTCCTTGGCCGACGCGACCGGCCGTCGAGCTCAGCCCCAGGACCGGGCCGCGCAACGGCGCCGGTTCGTTGTCTCGGTCTAAGGACACTGATCAAAATAGGTGGGCCATCTATTTCGGTCAGTGTCCTAAGTGTAGTCATGTGCCCAACGGCTCCACTGGGTCAGCCGCGTCAATTGGGACGACACCGCCGGCTGACTCACCCTGCGCGGGTTCCCGGGTCCTGTCACTGCCGACGGACGACGCCAGATCCACCGCTCCGCGGAACGTCAAACCCGTGCGAATCATCAGCACCAATCCGAGCACGGTCACCGGCCCGAACGATACAAGGTGGAGTATCACGGCCGCCCCCACGGCAGCGTCGACCGGCGCACCATAGAAACTCGTCACCCCCAATTGAAAGGCCGCGTGAAACCCACCGGCGCCGGCCGGGGTGGGCACCGCCACGCCCAGCACCATCATCACCATCACCACGAGCGACCCGCTCGCGGGCAGCCCGATGCCAAAGGCGTGACACACATACCAGGCAGACGCACAGACACACAACCACATCGCGAGCGACCAAGCGAGGACGACGGCCAGTCGAGTCGGCTCACGGGCGACACCGAGCCCGTCACCAAACTGAGTGAGCGCGGCACGGACAGGCGCGCCGAACCGGTCCGGCAGCACCCGGGCCACCACGGCGCCGAGCCGGCCCGGCGCCCGAGCTGCGAACACGATCACCGCCAGGGCAGCCACCGCGCCGAGCGCCGCGAGCGCGCCACCACCTCTGAGTGCCGCGAGGATCTGGTCGTCGGTCTGCAGCAGACCCTCACTGAAGAACAGGAGGAACACACCCAGGATCGAGACCACGGTGATCAGGTCCGTCACCCGCTCCAGCACGATGGTGGCAATCGTGGCGCTGGTGCTGAGGCCTTCACCCCGCGCCAGCAGATACGGTCGCAACACCTCGCCCAGCCGCCCGGGCAGCACGGCGTTCGTGGCGAACCCAATGACAGTGGCACGGCCGGCGGAGCCAAACCCCACCCGACCAATGGGGGCTAACAGCAGCTGCCACCGCCGGATGCGAATGACATACGAGAGCGCGACCACGAGGACCGACGCCACAAGCAGGTCCAGCCGAACTCGCCGAATCTCAGACCACACGGACGGCAGATCCGCGTTGCGCAAGAAGAACGCCATGAGCCCCACCGTCAGCCCGATGACGGCTGCGGTGCGCAGGTAATCACGCATGCGACACGCCGATGGCGCGCAGGGCGCACTCAGCCACCAGCGGCACTCGTCTCTTGCGACCAACTCCGCAACGGGACAGGACGAACGACGCGGCGACGGCCCGGAAGCCCGCCCCGCCATGTCGGTGGAAGACCGCCGGTTCGGGGATACGATTGATCAAGCTCCGACGACTGTACTACAACGACGTCATGGGCCACTCCGAGCACATTCGCTCTTGCCGCCTGGGCGAGTGTTCTGTAAGCTAGCAGCCCGTTGTGACAATCCCGCCACATTCGACGAGCGCTTCATCCCGGCTGACGGCGTTGCTCCTCGGTCGAATACAGCCGGTCCTGCTGGTGCAGCACCGGGTGTCGCCCCAGGCTACCGGGCGCTCCTGTCGACCGTGAGAGGCTCTCCGTGACGTCTGCATCTCCCTTATTCGAAACAGCCCTCCACGGTCTCACCCCTCAACGACGCGGCAAAGTACGGGACATGTACACCGTCGACGACC
>Ga0310121_10004093_pt1 | contig 13030 bp, 11 predicted proteins | sample CB27_Tmax_986_MG_FD_203504 | JGI IMG/M metagenome (GOLD analysis project Ga0310121, IMG submission 203504) | Marine microbial communities from Western Arctic Ocean, Canada - CB27_Tmax_986 | ecosystem: Environmental > Aquatic > Marine > Oceanic | place: Canada: Western Arctic Ocean | collected... | reverse complement strand
GGCAGAGCGGAGCGGCGACACCGCTCTGCCGGCGCACTCCAAGACTGAGGCGGCGACGGACGCAGAGTGAACTCCGCGCTACGCACTCGGATCAGAACCTCCCGTACTTCTTGTACGCGTCCTGCGGATCCATGCCTTCAAGGATGGCTTTGCGGACCTGGCTCTCGGTTCGCATGACTTCCTCGGTTTTCTTTGTAACCTCTTCCGCCATATCGGCGGGGATCACGACGGTTCCGTCCCGGTCCGCCATCACGTAATCGCCGGTACGAATTTCGACGTCGCCGATGATCACCGGTTCCTCGAATGTCTCCGGCAGCCAGCGCCCCACGATATCCTTGGGCGTGAAGTAGCGGCAGAAGACTTTGAAGCCGAAACGGAGAATGTAGTCGGCGTCGCGGCAGCCGCCGTCGACGATGTAGCCGCGCACTCCCCGGTAGAGCATGGTTTCCGCGGAGAGTTCGCCCATGTGGGAGAGCTCGGAGTCGTTGGGCTGGCAAATGACCACACTTTCGGCGGGTGCCTTCGCTAACAGTCCGGTCCACTGCAGCAAGGTCTCGTCCGGATCGGCATCGCAGGGCCGGCCGGACACGGTGTAGACCCGTCCCGCGAGTTTCCAGGCGGGGTCAATGGGCCGGATGGTTTCCGGCAGCGCCTGGTCCCTGCAGCCCATCTCGCGCAGGACGTCGTAGACTGCGCCGGAGTAACACTGTTCCAGTCGCCAGGCGATGTTGTCGCGCTGCGGATTCATGTCACAGCACCTGTATCATTTCGACTTCAACGCCGTCCGGATCGTTCATGTGAAGAAGCTTCGCAATCTTGAGCCCGTCCCTCTCCAGCAGGATGGGGCCGCGAATCTTCTTAGCCCCTCGTTTCTTCAACGTGTTGAGGCTGCGCGCCACGCTGGCGACTTCAAAACAGATGCGGGTGGCTCCCACGTCGGACATTTTCCACGACCGCTTCCGGCTCCTGGGGCGGAGGTACTCCACGAGTTCGATCATGTGCCCGCCGCCCGCCGGCGCCACAAAGACCACGCGGACCCGTACGTTTTTGATCCCGGTGATTGCATCATAGGATGGACCCTCCCGCACCGCATCCCGGGCAACCTTCAACCCGAGTTGATCCCGGTAGAACCGGAGGGATCGTTCCATATTTGAAACGACGACGAGTATTCGATGAGGGGTGAGTTTCATCTCTGCAGTGCCTCCCGATTTACACAGTTCTCCGGCCACTCACCGCGACCGATGGCAAGGAGATTGTCCACGGCACATTGTGCGAGCGCCTGGATTGCCGGCGCATCATTTCCGGCGATATGCGGCGAGGCGATCAGGTTGTCGTATCTTAACAACGGCGAGTTCCCCGGCGGTTCCTGTGCAAAGACATCCAGGCCGGCTCCGGCCACCTTTCCCGAATCAAGCGCGGCCGCGAGAGCTTCCTCGTCAATGACCCGGCCCCTGCAAGTGTTAATCAGGAAAACGCCGTCCTTCATTTTTGAAATCGCCGACGCATCGATCATGCTTTCTGATTGCGAATTCAACGGCGTATGCATCGAAATGATGTCCGATGCGGCCAGGAGTTCATCGAAATCAACGAACCGGATCCCGTGCTTCTCTCCGAAAGCTTGATCCGGTGCGGGGTCGCACGCGATGACTTTCATGTGAAACGCCTGCGCCCGGAGCGCCACTTCCTTTCCAATTCTGCCTAGGCCGACGATGCCGAGGATCGCGCCGCTCACGCCCCGGAAAATCTTTGCGTCCCACCTTCCGCGAGACATTTCGCGGCTGAAAGTATGGATGCCCCGCGCGAGATTGAGAATGAGTCCCAGGGTAAAATCTGCAACCGAATGGTGATTCATCGCTGGCGCATTGCAGACCGCGCATCCCATCCCCGTGGCCGTATCGACGTCGATGTTGTCAAGGCCGATGCCGTTACGGCTTATCACTTTTGCTTTTCCGCAGAGCTGCAGCGCCTCGACGGGATACGGTTCGGCGCCCACGATCAATCCCCACGCGCCCGCCAGCTCATCCGGCGTGTAGGCGCTGGGCGTTGCGGAGTACTGAACCGTGTAACCGGATTCAGTCAGCAGCGGTTCCAGTTCTTTGACCGCTGGTCTCGCCCGTTCCACGGTCACAAGGACTATTTTTTTCGTGTCAGGCATGATCTACTCCGCGGAAATCATGTTCGTCGCGTAGATCGAACTTTTTCCATCAGTGTCAACCACGGTAGACTCCCAGTCGTTGCCGCCATTGATGCTTTTGCCGAAATTGATTTCGGAAATGGGACCGGAATCCGAAACCGCGTGGGCGGTGAGGTTGAACTCTCCGGACGGATACGCGCTGCGATCGTTGATCGGTTTACCGTCCATGAGAAGTTGAACCCCCGGCCAGGCTTCGGCCACACGCTCGACAATTCCATCGCCGTTTACGCAGATCGTCGCCCCGGCGCTGCAGGAAAATCCCTTCTGGCGCAGGTCCTACCATGGAGGATCAGAGTGGTTGGCGTATGCACGCCGCATGGGGTTGATGCGGCGATAAACGTCGGCCCACGCACTCAATGACCGGAGCCAACCCGGCGGAAGAGGCTGGAACAGTGAATACTGAACAGTGGACTGTGAAGAGGATGCAGGCGGCCAGTAAGAGTAATGGAATATCGAAGGTGGAGTATTTCTTTCCTTCGATATTCGAAATTGAGCATTCGAAATCAATTCTTGTTTCCCGAATTCTTCAGCTTCGATTCATGCAGTTCGTTGAGTCCCTGCTTGTACGCGGCGAACGCCTTCTCGTCTCGCTTTGCGCGTGAGGAAAAACAGAGAATCCCGAGTTGACGGCGACTGCGTGCGGATCGGTTTTCGCCACTGTAGTGGACACTGTCTATGTGATGAAAGGCCACGTCGCCGGGCTGCATGCAGAGGGCCACTTCCGGGAAGGCATCGCGGTCGAGAGGCTCGGCAATCTTTCTGCTGAAGCCGGGAATGCCCGATTGGGCGTGCGGCAGCAGGCCAAGCTTGTGCGAGCCGCGCAGACAGCACAAAACGCCGTTCTCGGTTGTCGACGTATCGAGGGCAATGGTTGCGGTGAGACCTTCCGGCGGGACCATGACCTGAAATCCGTTGTCCTGGTGCGCCACTGTTTGCGATCCGCTTCCCGCCGCCTTGCCGAAAAAAGTGATGCCATCGGATACAATGTCCGGATCGTCGAAAATCGCCGAAACGATCTCTCTGATACGGTGCGATTCCCGAAGTTCATCAAAAAACGGATCATGCTCATTCAGCCGGAATGCGCTCTTCAGTATGCCGGGCGCATCGTCTTCGAAATAGACCTCGCCCGGCGGCAGCGTCGGGGTGACCTCGATTACAAACCGCGACAGGTGGTCATCGATTTTAACTAGTTCCGTCTCGCTGAACACATTACGGACGATGACAAAGCCATCGCGGTTGAAGGCGGATGCGGTTTCTTCTGTACTCTGATTCTTCACGCTCAGCACGCTTTCATTCCATGAGTTAATCCGGTCCAGAGATACTATCGTCACGTGGGTCCTGTTTTGTCAATGGGGAATCGTTGCATCAGCTTTTGTTGGCTGTCTGAAAAACGAATCCAGATCGATTCCGGAATAGGGTTACGCTCTCTTTCCCGGTAGAACCAGGTGCGTGTGCAACTGATGACGGCTACCGGGCGTGGCGCGTCGGTTCGGTTTGGTGTGCCCCGGTGCAGGCAGCGGGTATCTCGAATCAGAGCGTCTCCGATGTTGAGCAACAGGGGGTCGAGGGAAATGTCTCCGGCTTCGATTTTTTTTTAAGGCCTCTGATTCAAGCAGGAGGTGGGACCCCGGGCGACTTCAAAGGGGCCGTGGTTCGGAGTGATACGGATCAATGGAAAGTTCATGGCCAGGATTTGTGGTGGGTGTATCATTTCGGGTGCTTCGTGAAATAGCGCCGGGACATCGGCGTGGACGTCCTGGTAAACCGATCCGTTGAACGAAGTGTCACTGGCGAACTGGTCGATACGGGTATTTTCGCCCAGGACGGCTTCATGAATGGCCAGGATGGTTGGATCGAAAAAGAATTGGGGGTTGAAGATGGGGGGTTGAAAGGGCAGCGGAATATAGTACCGATTGGGACCCCGGTTGGGCGTTTCTGAATGAGTCTGGGCGTAGTCGAGCAGGATGGGGCGGAAGGCGCGGGCACAGGCTTCGATGGCTTTTTGAGAGAAGTGGTTGGGCAGAATGCAAAACCCTTGCTGACGGATTTCTGCCGCTTTTGCCCGGATGTCGGTCGCTGTGCCCGCAACGGTCTCGTTGAGTTGCTTCATCGTCATCGTTTCCCACGAACGATTTCAGGTGAATTACATGGTGAGAGAAAGAAAACTGTTGTCAAGAAGACAGGATCTTAGATCTTATAAAAAGTGAGGAATCAGTGATGTCTGGAGCCGCTCGAAGGCTTGGCTTTATCACGCTCGACCTGTGTTCTGGCGTCACCGCCTTTTCCGCCGAATCACCTTCGGTGACGGTCCCAGTTGGGGATTCGTTTACAATCGGCGTCTATGATGCAGTACCCACGAAGCCCGAGATCGCGGCACATACGCGGCCGGAGGGTTCACACTCACCGTCCGGGCGGTCTCCGATTCGTTTACGAGCGACAAAGTCATTTTCGGGAAATCCGTCAATGGCGGATCGGATTGGGACTGAATCGAAGACGACAAAGCGCCCTATGTAGCGAGGTTCTCAACGAGTGCGGGAGAGATGGTCATCTTTCGTGCCCAAGCGATCGATGCAGACGGGAAGAAATCGATCTATGCGGCGAATATGGTTTACCTCGAGTAGTCCGATTCCTGGTTAAGATGGCTCGGGTAAGACACCCGAGTAAGATATTTAAGATTTACTCGGCTGAAGCAGGTAAGGTATAATCTTTCTCGAGGTTCATACTCGTCATATCCTACTCGAGCAGGAGGGAGAAGCGGTGAACAGTAAACAGTCAGCAGTGCATGGCAGTCCTGAGCAGCGAAGAAAGCGCGAGCACAAAAAGACCCGGCCCGCAGGCAGTCCCGGATCGCGTGAGGTCATGATTTCTCACTACTCACTATTCACCACTCTCCGCTTCCTGTTCACTGTTCACTGCCTCCTGTTCACTGCCCACAGTTCACTGTCCACTGTTCTTGCCTCATCCACGGAGTCACCTGTGGTGACGGTGCCGGTGGGAGACGAATTCACAATAGGTGTCTATTACTCGATGCCCACGAAGTTGGAAGTAGCGACATCAAGACCTGGAATTCATTCGTGCGCGTTCGGTTGGGAGTACGCGTTTATGGATATGGCGCGCCACGGGGTCAACCGGATCATTACCAGTCTGACAACCGAGGCAAACCAATGGGCTGCGATCAAGCACTGGGGGATGAAGGGATTTGAATATGCGGGCGTTCTGGGGGATCAACTCTCCTATGAGTATCCCGGTCCCGGTGAGTGGAAGCCGGCCGACCTGGTGCCGGGGATCGAAGAAATGACGGACCGGTGGAATGGGCATGTATGGAACGGCGAGGATGTGAGTGACGCCATCGTGGGGCATGTCCTGGGGGACGAGATGGAATGTCATCTCTCGGAGGGAAAGAGGGAAGACGAATTGGAGTTCATCCGTGCCTGGGCGGACATCTATCACGAGTTGAATCCGGAGCGGCAGGCCCTTCTCAATCATTGTATGCCGCCATGGTACGACGTGCATCAGCGGCTTGACACCTCAAGCATCGGGGCGACGATCTGTGTGAATTCGCACCGGGTGCTCGAAGGGATTGCCGAAGCAAAAGAACTTGGTCGCGAAAACATGACTCTGGTGGCGCTTCCCGGATCCCTCGGCGGATGGATTGCGCCAAAGTGCGAACATGTTGAGGCATACGGTTTCGGACCCTGCAACGAGGCAGTGCGGGAGTGGTTGAAGGACAGGACCACCTACCAGGATGTGTACGAGGAGATGATCACCGCGTATGCCTTTGGTGCCGATGGGTTCACCGTATTTCTTTATAACTACGCGTTAGGCTACGCCGTTGCACTGGTCGACACGAACGGAATCAGCAAGGCGGACGGCCGATGGGACGGTTTCGGCGATGCGGCCAACGAGATTCGCCGCGCTCAGGGCTGGCCCGGGGTGGAGCTTCTCAATGACGGAGAGCCATTCACGGATCGCGGCACGTACCCGGCCGGCGAGTTCAATCTTACCGCCCAGGGGGTATCGGATTCAGGCACCATTGCCAAAGTGATCTTCGGGATAAGCACGAACGGCGGTTCGGATTGGGATTCGGCCGAAGACGACACGCCGGCCTATGAAGCGAGATTTCCGACAAGCGCGGGGGATATGGTCATCTTCCGCGCCCAGGCGGTCGACACGGAGGGGAAGAAATCGATCTACGCGGCGAATATGGTTTACGTCGAGTAGGAGGGAGGAATAGGAGGACAGGAATAAGCGGGAAAGAGTTGCGAGATGCCGTATCGATTTGTGATTACGATTGTGAGTGCGATCAGTGATCGCAGAGAGATCCGATCATCTCCGTTCCAACTTACATAAGGAAGAGCAGCGATGACTATCCGAGAGATCCACCAAAAAGCACCCTACTGCTACACCTACTCGCCCTTCCATCCACCGGTTGCCACGATCAAGCCGGGCGAGACGGTCGCGATTCATACGCTCGATGCGTTCGAAAACAAGATGACGCCCGAGGTCGAGCGCTTTTCGGACATCTGCACGTATCCCTTCCTGAATCCGCAGACCGGTCCGATTGTCATCGAGGGAGCCGAGCCGGGCGACACGCTGGTGGTAAAGATCCTCGACATCGAGCCCTCGCGCGATCACGCCATCACCGGAACGATTCCCTTCTTCGGTGGTCTGACATCGACGACTCTCGATCCAACCCTGCAACCGCCCCTGGAGGAACAATGGCTGTTCCTTCCCATCGAAGACGACGGCATCCGGTTCGACGAGAAGCGCGTGATTCCCTACGAGCCGTTCATGGGCACCATGGGGGTGGCGCCCGAGATTGAAGCCGTCAACTCGCTCACCCCGGATTACTACGGCGGAAACATGGATTGCGTGGAGACCCGGCCGGGAAACGAAGTCTGGTTCCCGGTCCAGGTGAAAGGCGCGCATTTTTTCACCGGCGATGCCCACGCCAGCCAGGGGGACGGGGAGGTGACCGGCGTCGGATTGGAAATCCCCGCCAAGGTCACGGTCTCGTTCGACTTGAAGAAGAGGTACAGCATCAACTGGCCGCGGATCGTCAGCGACGATTTCATCATGGCCGCCGGCAGCGCCCGGCCGCTGATCGCGGCCGCCCGCATCGCCTGGGTCGAGTTGATCGATTGGATGGTCAGCGATTACGGATTCGACCGCATGAAGGCCTACCACCTTCTCGGCCAGGTCGGGCAAATGCGACTGGGCAACATGGTGGACCCGAAATACACCATGGTGGCGAAGTGTCCCCGGAAGTACCTGGTCTGACGGGATCAGATACCGGTGCGGCGGAATGGCACCGAACGATTACTCCTTGGGATCAATTTGTATCACGGATGGAATCTTGAACAAGATTCTGATACAATTGGGAGGTATATGCTAATGAATAAAACACAGATCGTGTGCAGCTGTACATGGATTGGGGCAGTATGTCTGGTGGTGGCGGTGCCCGCCGCCTGGGGGGTGGACGTACTGGTGGAGGGTGAAGAGGTGCGCGGCGAGGGAACAAGCCGCGAGCAGGGGCAGCTTGGCATTATCGGCGGCGACCCCGATCGAGTCGCCTTCAAGGCTGTCATTCACTGCTCGCCCACACCCGGCTTGCCCAATGCTCCGGGCCACTTTCTGTTTGATTTCACCAATCTTCCCCGTGGTCCCTACCGGCTGTGGGCAAGGATGGCCCGCTGGACCGGAATCGGTGAGATCACGCCCGTCCCGGCGGTTACCGTCGCCGATCGGCGGGGCACGGAACTGCGGTACACCTTCCCCACCGAGCCGGGCACGCCCGGAAGCACATGGTTCGACGGGCGTCCCGGCGGGTGTTTCGGGCCGGACGGGGAGTGGTTCTGGCTGCCGCTTGTCGAGACCGGCCTGCTGATGGGCACCTACGAGCTGGTGGTCACCGGCGATCCGGGACCTTCCGATCCCGGCAACCTGAAGGGGCTATGGATAGACGCCTTCCGCTTTGAGGATCTCTCGGGCGCACCGCTGGCGGAGATCAGGCTGCCGGAGGACGAGACCTTGCCCGGGGTCTGGGAGGGCGGTCTGGCACTGTCGCTCGGCTCGCCGGTCCCCGGCGGACTGTCGCTTGTGTTCCCCGATGATGACCTGGCCGGTGCCGATCAGCTGCTGGCCGAGCGTATCTTCGCCGAGCCGTTGGCTGTCGGTGATAACGACGTGCTGGCGATGTGGTTAATGACAGCTCAGCGGGGCCCGGCGTTGCGGCTGGTCCTGGTGGACGTGGACGGCGGGCGGGCGCAGGTGGAGGTGTCTGATCTGGCCAATGCCCGGAGTCTGAGCCCGGGTACCTGGTACTTCCTGCTCTGGGAGCTGCAGTGCGCCCGGGCGCAGGGCCTCAACTTGGAGCGGCTGGAGGCGTTGCAGGTGGTCGCCGCCGAACCCGAGACCGCGATCCCTCTGGGTACATATTTTCTGCACGCTCCCCGCCTGACCACAATGGTACGGACGCGGGCGGCGCTGGCCACCGCCGATGAGGACTATCTGAGTCGGGATCCGAACGTGAAGGGCTGGTTCGAGTACGACTTCCAGCTCCCTGCCGCGGAAAGCATGAAGCTTACCTTCGCGGTGCGTGATTTCCCGGTGGAGCCGGTTGGATCGGACAAGAAGGTGCTGCTGTGGGCATCCGGCGACTGGGGCGGAATGCCGTCACCTTCAACGGTACGCAGGCGCATCGCCGAGCTCTACGACTCAGGCGCCGATGGCGTCGTATTGACTGCGACCCCGCGTTTGGGGCCGGATCCGGTCTATTTCGCCGACCATTTCATGAGTACGCAGCCGTTCAGTTGGGAGGACTTTTCCGACAACCTTGCCGACCTGCAGGCGATCAAGTGGGGGTCGCTGGACCATTCCCTGCTCCGAATCAACGTGATGCCGGGCAGGGTGGACTGGTTCGAGGAGGATTGGCAGGTGGTGACAGACAAGGCACGGCTGGCGGCACGACTATGCCGTGAAGGCGGATTGGCCGGCATCATGTTTGATGGGGAGCAGTATCACATCCATATTGAGCCCGAGTCGGCCATCTTCGACTATGGCAGCCGGCCGTTGCGGACAGATAAGAGCGTGGAAGACTACTCCCGGCAGGCGCATCTTCGCGGCCGTCAGATGGCCGAGGCGATGGTGGCGGAATATCCGGACATTGACGTGCTGACGACCTGGGGGGGCGCCGAGGGCGGGGCTAACCAGGAGTTGTTGGGTCCGTTTCTGGAGGGGATGGCCTCGGTGGCCGGCGGCAATGTCTATGACGGCAATGAGAGGTCCTACGGCTCTCGGAAACTGCGGGATTTCCTGCCTGCCTATGAACGCATGGTTCAGTACAGCGACAAAGTCGCCCCCGGCTTCGCCCTTTGGCCGGAACGCTTTCACTCACCCGAGGATCTCCGGCATGCGCTGCATTACGCGCTGCGCCTGTCGGAAAAGTACGTGTGGCTGTACACCGAAAGAAAAGGTGTGAACTTCTGGCCCGATGGGACGCCGCCGGAGTATTACGAGGCGATAAAGCAGGCGCGCCAGCCGCAGAGTCCGAGCTGGGTGCCGCCAAAATAATCTTGGGCACGGTCATTTGAACGTCGACTGAGTTTTTTCACCATACGGTAAGGGATCTGTAATGCGCGGAGAACAACGGTGTCGGGCGTTCCTGTTTTTGGTATGTATGGTTCTCGTGGCGCGATGCTTTCCGTGTTGCAGTGATGCCGCTGTTGCGGCATCGGCATCTCAAAAAGTGAACACCACCGCCGACCGGTGGCCGGGTTGGCGGGGCGATGGGTCCGGAACCACTCCATCGAAGCACGCGCCACTGCATTGGAATACGGAGGCCGGGATTGCATGGAAGACGCACATTGCCGGTGAAGGGATTTCCTCGCCCATCGTCTGGGACAACCGGGTCTTTCTCACGGCCGCCGTGGAACGGGGGGCGGTACGCCTGATCGTCAGTATTGATGCCGGGTCGGGCGATGTGCTCTGGCACAAACGAATGCCCGCGGAGTCTACACCCACCTATCCGCGGTCCGGCCATGCCGCCCCTACGCCGGTTACCGACGGGGAGCGGGTCTACGCCTTTTTTGATTCGCCCGGCCTGGTGGCCGTGGACTTCGACGGGAACCTGGTTTGGCAGGTGGATGTGGGACCATTCCAGAATATCTATAACATGGCCAGTTCACCTGTGCTGGCCGGCGACCTGGTGGTGTTGGTATGCGATCATCAGGGTTCCAGTTTTATCGCCGCCTTCGATCGCCAAACCGGGGAAGAGCGATGGCGTACCAAGCGGGATGGCGGGCTGCACTACGCCACGCCCCTGTTCTTTGTCGATGATGGCCAAGCCCAGATCGTCGCCAACGCACAGACCATCGTCTGTTACAACGTATCTAATGGCGATCCCTTGTGGTGGACCGGCGGCATGAAACACGCAACGACCCCAAGTCCGGTTTACCAGGACAGCCGGGTATATCTTACAAGCGGGCGCAATGGCCCGTCCAAGGTGATCGAGCTCGGTGGCCGGGGAGACATCGCCGAATCGCACGTGGTGTACCATCTGCCCGCGGGAGGTCCGTACGTCCCGTCGCCATTGGTTTACAACGGCCTCTTCATTATCCCGGGCGATGATGGGAGAATCATGGTGGTGGACGGCGACGGACAGGTCCGGGTTCGGACACGAGTCCGGTCGCGATTCACCGGCTCCCCCATCCTGGCAGCCGGCCGATTGTACTGGTGTGACGAACGGGGAACGACAACCGTGTTCGACCTATCCGAATTGAATGCGAAGAATCCGGCACTCCCTCCGATTGCCACCAACCCATTGGACCCGGAACCCTGTCTGGCGTCACCGGCTCTTGCCGGGAACAGATTGTACATCCGCACGGCTAAGCATCTTCATTGTATCGCGGGTGGCGGCGTGGTGACAGGATCACCGATTCGTCCCGTGTTGCCGGAGAGTTTTGAAGAACTCGAGGCTTTGTATATGTCGCAGGAAACCGGGGAGTTCGATGACACCATGTTGCGGTTGGACATCGTGGAGCAGGTCTCCCGGTTGGATCACCCGCGTGTAGTCGACCTTCTGGCACACATGGTGCATCACGACGGACATTCGGATGTGTCTGAAGCCGCGCTGCGAGAACTGCGAAGCCATGGAGACGACTCCGTACTCGCCCTGATCGGTGTGTTCGAGAAGAGGGCGCCGTTCTATAAGACGGTGGCCGCCGAACATTTGGCGGAAATCAGATCGCCGGACGCGGTGCCTGCCCTGATGAAGGGGACGAAGGACGCGGATCTGCAGGTTCGAATAACCAGCATCCATGCCCTGGGCCTGACCGCTGCGGCGCACGAGCAGGTGGCACCGGCGGTAGCGGAAACGCTGATCGCGCTGGTGGATGACGAGCAAGGCCTGATCCGAAAGGCGGCCATCGAAGGGTTGGTGCGGATGGCGGACGTATTGGGACCGTACCGGGAACGGGCCGTCGAAGCGACCAGCCGGAGGGTGAACGACGAGAACCAGTTAACCGCGAAGGTGGCCCGATTGGCATTGAAGAACACCTTTCAGTAGCTGCACATTACCCAGATCGGGCTTTCGCCGGTTTCATAGGTGGCGAAATGCTCCAGTTTGCCGGTTTGCTCATCGATGCGATAGGCGAAAAGCGTGGCAGAGCTCTGGCCTGCCGAATAGACGAACCGACCGGCCAGGTCGATACAGAAAGAACGCGGGAAGTCCGCCGTTGGAAAGTATCCAATCAGCTTCATCTCGCCGGTCTTGGGATCGAGGGCTACGCCGGCGAGGGTGTCCTTCGTCGGCTCGCCTTCTTTGCGTGCGGTGACATCGCGATTGGAGACGTACGCGAACCGACCATCCGGCGTGAGATGAATATCCGCCGCGGCGCTCTCGCCCTCGTAGTCCGGTGGCAAGGTCGACAGCGTCTGCCTTCGTCGAAGGGTTCCCTTGACGGGATCGAACGTCCACGCGGTGATCCCTCCGCCTTTTTCATTGGACGTGTAGGCCATCTTCAAGCTTGGGTGGTGCGCGTAGTGACGAGGCTCGTGGTACCTGTGGTCTTTGTCCGGGCCTTCGGCAAACGGCGCGTCGTTGGGGATGAGCTTGCCGGATTCAACGTCCAGGCGGAACTGATACACCTTGTTCGGCGCCGTATGAGGCACAAAGACGAAACGGCCGGAGGGATCGATCTCGATACAGTGCGCGGTCCGTTCGGTTTTCCGAAGATCGAGTAGCTCATCGGTGCAGACGCCATCGCGAATCCGATACACCGCAACGTTGCCGGCGTTGTAATGAGCGGCCAGGAGGTAACGCCCTGTCTTGTCGGTGCGAATATAGGGCGACCCGCTGGTAATCGTAGCGGTGTCGACAGGCGTCAGGGACCCGTCATCGGCTCGCTCCAGGGTAGCGACTCCTGCTTTACCATCCTCCAGACCTTTCAACGCGGCGTACACGAACGACGTGTCCGGTGAAAACGCGAGTGCACCCGGATTGCCCGGAAGATCGACGCTGAATCGTTTTGTCAGTTCCCCGCACTCGTTGTTGACCTCGTAAGCGACGATTGTTTTATCCCGGCTGGATGCCAGATAAAGAAATTGACCGGCGCGGGCCGGTGAGGTTTCCCAGAAGGCCAAAGCGAACAACAGGATGGCGGCGTGAAATATCTTCATCGTGTGTTTCCTCCGCTCGTGTCTCTTACGACTCACGGGCCTCTTCCGGCGGGACATTGACATCCATGCTCGAATCGTAGCGGTGCTCGTGTGGATTTCATTATCTTAATCTTAATCGATGAAGTATTCGATCACAAGGTTTCCAATCGGCTTGACACG
>Ga0310121_10004092_pt1 | contig 13031 bp, 8 predicted proteins | sample CB27_Tmax_986_MG_FD_203504 | JGI IMG/M metagenome (GOLD analysis project Ga0310121, IMG submission 203504) | Marine microbial communities from Western Arctic Ocean, Canada - CB27_Tmax_986 | ecosystem: Environmental > Aquatic > Marine > Oceanic | place: Canada: Western Arctic Ocean | collected... | reverse complement strand
AATGCCTATATATAGATCTGCATTACCGATATCCGAGTGACGTAAATTCCAACCTGTGTAGGTTGCCAATGGGATTTGAATGTCTGGGAGGCGTATTCCTGCTATTTCATTTCCGTCATCATCTATTGCGGAGACTATAGCTGGATATTGTTCTCCTTGAATACCCGGGAGTTGAATAGTGCGACCCATGTGAGTTTCATTGCCGTAGTCCAGGCGTAGGGCTCTAGTCGTCTGTTTAGGGATTTTGACACCAGGCAATTCACTTAACTTACTTAGTATTTTATGAGACTCAATCCCGCTACTGTTCGAAAGTTTTGGATGCCTGCTTGGGGGAGGTGCCTCTCCTAAAGAAACCCATTGATCGAGATTAGAAAGCACCGCCCTGAGTAAGGGAGTGTAGTCAACGCTGTTGAATGGGAGCTGACCTTTAAGATTGTCCATTGGCCTGATTATTAATGGTGGAAAGTCACCTATCCCATGTTGAGTTCCGGAAAAATGGTATTTACGCACTGAACCTGTATCTTCAGGCGCATCTGACATTGTAGCGATATCTGTATGGATTAAAGCTGCATCTCCTCTCCAATATTCCGCTGAAGTATTAGTAAAAATAATTTTCGGCAGCTGTTCTTTTAGTCTCATATTTTGTAGGAGCGAACCTGTTTCACCAGTTATTGGATCAGTTTGCTCAAAGTCAGTAAACGGGAAAAGTTCTGGAATGATGAAACAAATGTCTTTAGATGGCTGGCCGTAACGCTGATTGAATTCCCCTCTCATCGCCCCAGCAACATGAGCTATAATTCCATCCAGTGCCATTCTTCCTTGCTCATCGTTATTAAGCCCCAAGTGGATCAATTGACGTAGGAATCGGCCACTTTGAGATGAGCCGAAAGCGTATGCAAACTTCATGTCCCCAGAACATGGATTGCCCTCCTCCTCTGAATATTTAAGATAAGCTACAATATCTCTAACTGCCGCGAATCCTACCCCGACCAATCGACTGAAACGGGTTTGATAAACTAGTTCATAAATTTTCCCAGGCTTGAACCCGGATGGCATGTATACATGACTAGGATTATACTCTTCTGGAGAATCTTCATCTCTTATGAAGGACCAACGGGTTCTGGGGATTGTTTTGGCAACACGATTTGGATGATCTCGTACTGTCAAAGTGGCTGACGGATCATCGATGTCTGAGGGGGGATAAGGAAGATGTCCCCTATGAGAAAGCATAACCATTTCCCTTTCTTCGTCCTCTTGTATCCAACATAGTACTTTGCCTTCTATAGGACTGTTGTCTGTGCCCACAGCATTTGGGCCATGTAGACCCATTAATCCTGGAGTTGAGGGCACATCAGCCTGCCATCCACACCATACTATGGTGTATCCTTGGTCCATAAGGTGGCCATTGCCACTTTCCAAGGGTGATGAAGGATATGCTACCCGTATTGCGCTGTTGAAATTCATTAGTACTGTTTTCCTACCCCGATTTAGAATATCGAATAGAATTCTGTGATTGCCGCGTTCTTTGTTTACAGGTTGCAACATCGCGAAATCAGACGAAAACCGGACCAGTCCGTTTGAATCGACAGGAGCGAGGTCTATATCTGTAATTGATTTGTTGTTGGACTCACGCGGGTCTAAAGAAAAATATGCAATTCCTTCAATCAAGTTATATTGGCCAACTTTTCCAAATGATTGACCTTCGCGAAAAAGTGTCTTATTGGAAATCACTAGCTTAACTACACTCATTGCTCAATCCCCTAATGAATTACATGGCTTTAAAAAATATGGAGTAAGACAAACTTCTCGATTGCGAGATTTATCATTGTGACTTATATATTAGCATTAACTTTAATGCTATAGGGGTCATCTTAATTAGCCTGCCATCTAAATAACTACTATCTTACGTTCAAAGGTGGTACCTTGGCTCTTGACGTAAAGTGTAGTCAAAAATTAAACTTCCCTTATAGTATATGTATGCTACCCAATTTCCGTAAGAGGTGTTAATCGTATGAAGTTAGCTATAGGTGCTGATCATGGAGGATTCGAACTTAAATCCATGATTACAAAACATTTAGAGGACTGTGGCCATGTTGTTATAGATGTAGGGGCCCATAAGATGGATACTGAGGACGATTATCCTGATTTCGCTAGCTCTGTAGCTGAGCAAGTCGCTTTAGATAGGGTAGATAGAGGAATAATGATATGTGGAAGTGGAGTGGGAGCGTCGATAGTCTCGAATAAAATTCGTGGTATCCGTGCAAGTGTTTGCCATGACAGTTACTCAGCTCATCAAGGAGTTGAGCATGATGACATGAATATTCTTTGCATGGGAGCTCGCATAATAGGATCTGAAACAGCGAAAGAAATCACTAATGCCTTTGTTTCAGCTAAGTTCACCGGGGAGGGCAGGCATAAGAGAAGGCTCGATAAAGTATTAGTGATAGAAGACGATTCATTTAAGGTCTGATGCTAATTTTAATGAGTATTGTAGATTTACGCGTTGGCTAAATTCAACTGCCCTTTAGTTAACGCCACGATTTTATATATGATAAACATCGGATAATGTGTTCCCTTGTCGTAATGTCCGATACTTATAATCGAAGTCAGCATCTCGCGATGTTCAAATGGTTAGTATTTATATGGCTCAATAGATACTTAAGTAATCCCATGGGACATAAGCCATTTTTTCTTCTGCTCCCGACGGGTATGTTCATTCGGCGGAGTAAATCGTTCTAGGAAGTTCCGCCTGTATCGTTCAAAGTCATCGTTAATTATTGCAGATCTTAATTCTTCCATTAATCTGTATACGAATCTCAAGTTGTGCAAACTGGCTAAACGATACGCTAGCAGTTCTCTTGCCTTAAATAGGTGGTGAACATAGGCTGCAGAAAATGTCCTACAGGTATAACAGTCACAGGAGGAGTCTATAGGGTCTTCCATATTTTTAAAACGGGCAGTATAAATGTTAACTCTTCCTTCCTTAGTGAATAGTGCTCCGTTGCGGGCTATTCTTGTTGGAAGAACACAATCAAAGGTGTCGATACCCCGAGCTACACATTCAACTAAGTCTTCTGGTGATCCGACACCCATTAAATATCTCGGTAGTTCGCGGGGTAGGAGTTGTGTTGTAAACTCAGTCATTCTATACATTTGAGCCTTTGTTTCCCCAACACTCAGGCCACCGATAGCATAACCAGGAAAATCTAACCGTAGTAATGATTCGGTAGATAGCTTTCGTAGATCTGTAAAAAGACCGCCTTGTATTATCCCGAATAAGTATTGATTATCACTGACATGTGCCTTTCGACATCGTGCCGCCCAACGTGTAGTTAGTTCAACGGCTTCCCTGACAGTAGATTTATCAGAGTTGTGAGGTACGCACAAATCTAATGGCATTATGATATCGGCTCCTAGTTTTTCCTGACATTCTATAGAAGTTTCAGGACTGAAACTGTGTAAGGTTCCGTCAATATGTGATTTAAAAATAATAGCGTCCTCAGTAATTTTTCTGAGATGTTTCAGACTGTATCCCTGAAAGCCTCCACTATCTGTAAGAAGAGGTCCATGCCACGCCATAAATTTGTGAAGGCCACCGAGATTTTCGATTGCGTTTACGCCAGGACGCAGGAAAATGTGATAGGCATTAGCTAATAGAATTGTTGACCCTACACTTTCAAGATCAGCTGGATCCAGCGACTTGACGGAACCCTGGGTAGCAACTGACATGAAAGTAGGTGTAGGAATACTGCCATGAGGTGTACTAATAATACCAGCACGAGCTTCTCCATCAATTGAATCTAGTTTAAATATAGACATATCTTGGCTAACCTCTTAATCCTACGTGAAAGGATCAACAAACCTAAATATTAAGAAAACATTTTATTTATATACGTAGACCTTCAAATATTAGTCGTCCCCCTAAAGTGAGTACAAGTAGCATAAGTATCCGCATGATCCAGACGCCATGTAATTTGTTTGCTATTCGTGCCCCTATCTGACCCCCCGCGACAATTCCGACACCGCTCATAACCAACACAGGGAACCAATCAATGTTGCCTAAGGTCACGTGAGTTATAACACCAGTCGTCGCAACAAACGTTAAAGAGAATATTGAAGTTGCAACGGCTATTTTCACAGGAAAATTAAATAGATAAATGAGTATGGGAGTTCTTAGGAAGCCACCACCTGTACCAAAGAAACTAGATACGAAACCTAGAAAAACATTTACAGCCGTGGCTATTAACTCATTGAATTCGTATACATATATCGTGTTCTCTCTTGAAATTATAGTGCGTTTTACCACTCTGGCTGTAGGTTTTGTCACGACGACCTGATCCGTTATCGGGTTAAATCTATCCTTTTCAGGTATATTTTGGCGCAGGATTAAGCTAACTGAAAGAATTACTAAGAGAATCCCGAATAATAATCGAAACAAAGTTCCTTCCACAGAGCCAACTACAAATGGAGCCCATATGGCGCCAGGTAGAGCAGCAGCTGCAAATAGTAATCCGCTTCGTATGTCCACCAAACCCATCCGCTTGAAGGTAATTCCGCCAGAAATGCTATTTACTGCAACTAAGGCAAGTGTTGTACCTGCAACGACCTCTGGTTCAATATCGAAGAATATTAGGAGTATTGGAGCCAAAATGAAGCCACCTCCGGCACCGACCGCTATACCGCAAACCCCGGTGCCAAATCCGATTAAGATTAGATAAGCCCAATTTAGCCATTCCAAATATATTAGTCACCGCATCATTATTTCGTCTTTTGACTTATGTAGGTTAAGGCTTCTTTAACAAGAGACTGTGGAATTTTATTGTCTGTGGTCGCATTACCTATACCGTTAAGTAAAACCCATCGAATATTTTTACCAGAGGTTTTCTTGTCAGATCGCAGAGCCAGCATTGTTGCAGGTATATCTATGTCAGGATATGAAGTGGGCAGCCCATAGAGATTCAGTACTTCAAACTGACGCTTCATCTGCTCGGTGCTCATTAATCCCTTTTTGTTACTTATATAAGCAGCAGCTATCATACCTATGCTTACGGCTTCACCATGTAAAAATTTATCGTACCCAGTAGATGATTCTATGGCGTGACCGATAGTATGCCCGTAATTTAGAAGAATTCTGACACCGAGAGTCTCTCTTTCATCTCGTGAAACCATATTTGCCTTTATAGAAACACTTTGCCGGACTACCCTTGTTGTTACCCTAGGATCTAGGGAGTTAATCTTCTCAAAGTCATTTTCAAAGGATTCCAAAAGGGTGTTATCTAAGATTAGGCCGTGTTTTATCGCTTCGGCCCATCCAGAGGTTACTTGCCTTTTGGGTAAACTAACTAGTGTTTGAACGTCCGACATAACAAATTGAGGCTGATAAAAAGCCCCAACCATGTTTTTGCCTTCGGGCAGATCAACTGCTACCTTTCCTCCTATAGAAGCATCCATCATGGCTAGTACGCTAGTCGGGATTTGGGCAAACGGAATCCCTCTCAGATAAGTTGCAGCGACATAACCTGCCAGGTCTCCAACAACGCCTCCACCTACTGCTAGAATTAGATGCCCTCTCTCTGCATTTAATTGGGATAGCCATCCATATAATTTGTTTACATTCACCAGGTTCTTACTTCGTTCACCTGAAGGTATAGAATATATGTGGTTTTTTATGCCTTTCGTATCAAGTATGGAACTTATATTGTCTGCTATTAGCTTTACACCGGTGTCAGTAATTATATAAGTTACCGGACGACCTATCCTGTTGAGTATGCGGTCCCCTAGGTTTTTTATTATCCCCCAGCCTACCCATATAGGGTAATTATTAGATGACGTGCTTACTATTGCAGCAATGTCATCGGTTTTGAAGTGTTGCTGTGTAGGTCCGGAAGTTGACAATATGTGCCATCCTCTCAAGACTTCGCCAACCACTTGAAAGGGAAGCAGGTTATCCGTGTGAACAGTCCATTGTGAGCGGCTATAATAAGATTGTCTATGGTTCTTGAGGGAGCGTATTTTAGAGATAGGGTTAGAACTTGCAAGTAGTGGCCTAATGATGTTTGGATCGGATTGATCCTGCTCCTGAAGTCTCTTGAATATAGTTTCGGCCGTAGCTTCAAGGCAGATAATGAATCCATTCGTTTCCATAATTTGAATGTTTTCTGGTGTGGTGATAATCCCACCACCTGTTGAAATAACTTTATGGATGCCTTTAGCGTACTCTTTTAACATTTCACTTTCTATAGATCTGAAATGCTTCTCGCCCTTTTCAGAAAAAATTGAATCAATACTCTCTCCAGTTTTTGCTACAATTTTCTCGTCTAAGTCGATAAACTCCCATTTTAACGCTAGAGCAACTTCCTTACCGACACTTGTTTTTCCAGTCGCTGAGAATCCGGTTATGAAAATATTTGCTTTCAAAATAGAATTAGCTCCATATCACGATATCATTTTCGGAATTTAATTTTAGTTAAAGCCTTGCGAGGGCTTTCTTAGCAGCATTGAGCATCACGTTTACCGGGGCCTCTTGACCTGTCCATTTCTCGAAGGCAGCAGCTCCCTGGAAGATAAGCATAGGTAGACCTCCTAGCGTTCGAGCACCTGCGTTCCTAGCTAATCTAATTAGGGGAGTATCATTTGGATTGTACACCATGTCATATACCAAAGTGTCAGTTGCGACATTAATCATTTCTATTGGTGAGTCTGCTTCCATTTTACTGTATTTCATACCCATTGAAGTGCAATTAACTACCAGATCAATATTTTGAAGAATCGAGTCTTGTGAGGCAGTCGTCAAGTTAATAGCCGATAGCTTACCAACAGAAGAATCAGCTGAAGATACCAAGTCTTCTGCGGTTGCCAATGTTCTATTGGCTAAAATGATTGATTCAACATTTTCTTCTAAAAGGCTGAAAAAGGCAGCCCGAGCCGCACCACCGGCTCCTAGGATTAATATTCTCTTCCCAGTTGGATTGAACTCTCCAAATTCCTTTAATGATTTAATGAATCCGTAGGCATCGGTATTGTACCCCTTAAGCCCATCGTTAGTACGAACTATTGTGTTTACTGCTCCTATAGTTTTGGCCCAGTGATCAATTGAATCTAATAGTGGGATTACACGCTGTTTGTAAGGAACTGTCACATTAGCCCCTATATAAATTCCAGAACGCAATTTACCTACCTGATCGTCGAATTCTTGAGGTTTCGTACTCCATGCTTTGTATTGAACCTGAATAGAGTAATAATCGAAAGCCGCTTGTTGAAATATTGGTGATATGGAATGAGATAAAGGATATCCAAAAATACCGGCGAGATGCGTCATACAATGCCTCTAAGATGAATTAAATTACATGCTACTTCTTGATATAATGTTGCGATTATTTTAGAAATTTAAGGAGTTCGTTGTAACGTGGAAAATCGTTAAGCCATTCTCTAGCATTCCCCTTTCTATGGCTTGATATCGCCGTCATGCCAGATGCCTTTAAATCAATGGTTTTCCAAAACCGTACTACTTCATAAATTGGTTTTTGAGAATCACTGATTTCACCATAATCAAACCAATGAAGAACATTTTCAGGTATATTAATAAATCCACCAGGACCTATAATGCAAATTGCAATCCACCTGGCCATTGAAATGCCGAAGGCTCCACCGCCGTTGAGGAATAGTCTTATTTCTGGATGTTTATGATGGTGAAGTTGAAAATTGCGGTCGGATACTATTTTATAGTTATCGTCGGTCTTTGGTCCTATAGAACCCAAGTCATAATGCTGGAGATTAAAGTTTTTTTGGATAGCATTGATCAATATAACGTTTCCTAGATGTATTGTAGGATCCGTTTGGTTTTCTGTGGGATAGGTGTCAAAACCGATTCCGTGGGAACTTAGTTCGTCACGAATTGAAGAATTGTCTGTGAAAATTGTTTTTGGTTTAGTTTTGTTTGTTTCCTTAAAGAGGAATAGAGCGTTTACCATACTAACACCTCATTTTGGACTAGCCAAAAGATCGATAAGTTTAGGCTGACTTTAGTTCACATGATATGGCTGTCTCGAAAAGATCCATTGGCTGAATTGATCACACATTAATTAGATTCTTCTCCTAAAATGCTATAAATATAGACCCAGTATAGCAATGTGAGTTTATGGGAACAACAATTAGTATGGATCTAGGACGTATACGTATGGAAAAGGGATCTTAAATTGACGACGTTTGAGTTCACCTGTTACGATGTTCGTCGCATCTTTCCCCTGTTTACGATTTATAAAATGGAAACTATTACTAATATGACCGGACTTCTTAAACTAGCTAAACAGATAGAGGCTTGTACTAGATGTGGCCTTCACCAGACCAGGAATAATACGGTTCCTGGCGAAGGTGATCCTAATGCTGACATCGTACTAATTGGTGAAGGTCCTGGTGCCAATGAAGATCGATTAGGTAGACCTTTTGTTGGTCAAGCAGGCGTGGTATTGAACGGACTACTAGAAAGCATTGGACTACAACGAAAGGACGTATTTATCACCAATATGGTTAAATGCAGACCACCCAATAATCGCGACCCTCTACCTGTTGAGATAAGCGCATGCAGGTATTTTTTGGATGCTCAATTGAAAGATATTGATCCTAAAGTTCTTGTTACTCTAGGAAGACACGCGTTAGTAAATTTTTTCCCGGGTGAATCTATAGGTAAAGCTAGAGGGAAGCCACGTCTTTGGAATAAGTATGTAATATATCCGATTTATCATCCAGCTGCTGCGTTACATAATCCCAAATTACGATTGATTTTGAAAGACGATTTCACTAATCTTTCTAGTATAGTTAACTCAGTAGCAAAGGCCAAACCTGCAAGAGAAGCAGCGACTATGCACAGTCGTCAACTTAATCTTTTTTGATAAAGTTTAGGTGTATATTAGATTGGACTCTATAGAGTAAGAAATTCATTTTTAGATAGGTTGGACGTAATTTTGTCTTCTGACGCTTTGAAAATCATTCCCTTAGGTGGACTGGGCGAAATAGGCCGTAATATGATGGTTCTGGAATATGGCAATGATATTATTGTCATAGATGCGGGAGTGTCATTTGTCGGTCCAGAATTCCCAGGAATAGATTTCGCCATTCCTGATATTTCATACTTAATTGAGAACAAGGCAAAAATTAGAGCTATCCTAATAACACACGGACACGAAGATCATATAGGAGCTCTCCCGTATGTCCTTTCAGAATTGGATGTGCCTGTTTACTCCTCTCGACTAACGCATGGTCTAATTGCGGTTAAGTTACGAGAATTTGGTATTCTTAAAGAATCCAGATTAAACGTAGTCGAACCTCACACACCATTTACGACCGGTAACTTCCGAGTTGAATTTTTTAGAGTTTGCCATTCAATTCCTGACGCGATGGGTATTGCGATTACAACTTCTTTGGGTACGATAGTACACACCGGAGATTTCAAGATTGATCATACGCCTGTTGATGGTAAGTCGACGGATTTCACTTCACTTGCCCAGATTATAGCTGAAGGGGCTCTTTTATTACTTTCGGACTCGACTTACGCCGAAATGGAGGGATATACGGAGTCAGAACAGGTTGTAGGCGATGCTTTGGAAAGGATAATTGGTAATGCTAGAGGTAGAGTGATGGTTGCTACGTTTGCATCCCTCATATCTCGTGTCCAACAGGTTATCAATGCAGCAGTAAAACATGGCAGAAAGGTCTCCTTGATTGGTAGGAGTATGACAAATAATATTAACATGGCCTTAAAGATGGGATATCTTACTGCCCCAAACGGCACTATTATAGGGATCAAAGAGGCTCTCTCATTGCCTCAAGGTGAGATTGTTATTGTTGCCACCGGCAGCCAAGGAGAACCTACTTCAGCTCTTGTTCGTATAGCGAATGGTGAACATAAAGACATAAACGTTGTTCCTGGGGACACTGTGATCCTTTCATCTTCACCAATTCCTGGTAACGAGACGGTAGTTGCGGAGACTATAGACAATTTATTCCGACAAGGTGCGGAAGTTGTGTATAGCCGTATTGCTTTAGTTCATGTACATGGCCATGCGAGTAAAGAAGAACTGAAAATGATGCTGAACCTCATTAATCCTCAATTCTTTGTGCCTATTCATGGTGAATACCGCCACTTAGTGGCACATGCCTCTATTGCTGAATCTATGGGTGTGTCAGATCTTAATACATTTGTACTGGAAGATGGGGATGTACTTGAAATAGGACCCTATGACGGTAGTATTGTTGATCGCGTTCGTTCTGGAAAAGTGTTGGTGGCAGGACGGCGACGATTACTAAAACCTGACGATAAACTGGTTAAAGAACAGCGAGAATTAGGAAAAACAGGTGTGGTCGTGGTCAGTGTAATGTTAGACGCAAAATCAGGCGATGTTTTGAGACCTGTAAACATAATAGGATCGGGAATTCTCGATGTGGCACAAGGGAAAATTCTTGAAAACGCTTCAAAAGTAGCCACTAAATCTCTGGAAAAAAACAGAAATAAGGGACTAGAGTTAACAGACCTTAAGTCGAAGGTTACTGCATCAGTATCAGACTATTTCTATAGTGAGACGAAACGACGGCCAACCATTCTCACTCTTATAGAGCATATCTGAACATAAGTTCTATATCGATCCTATTTGTGAACAGTCGTTTCCTCCAGATTAGAGATGCTTGATGATTGGATGAGATGAATCGGCCATAATAATCTCCGGGCTACCTTTTGTTTGCGGATATATAAGATGCCAGTAATAACGGAACATGATCAGATGGATGACACTTTTCCAAGGACCTTTTATTCAAGCTTTACAAAGTTTGCGACTAGAAGCTTTGGTAACCTTTTATTAACAATTATCCTAGTAGTAACTTCACTAGCTTTTGTAGTTGGTTCAATATATTGGTTTAGGAATTCGATAATCCGGGCTTACTATACCAGCATTGAATTTATATTTGCTACAGTAGGATTAGGTATTGTCCCTATAGGTTTGCTCGGATTAGTATTCGTATGTGTGCTAATTAAAAGACCAAAATTGCTGTTGAAAATTAATATATGGTTTGGCCTCATTGGACTGCTAATCTTCAGTTTAGGTGTATTTGCATATTTTCAACCCTACCAAGGACCACTGTCTTTATTCACACTTAACGGAGAGGTTAGTCTGGGAGGCGACTGGGGCAACTTTATAATGGGTAGTGGTGGGTTGGCTAGTGTGATGAGGTTACTTGGACTAGCTTTGTTAGCGGTAGTTATTTTGCGACCATCTACCGTCCTACATATTCTTACTGTTTCCAAAGCATTGGGATCTTATATATATATATCCGTTCTAGCTATATTCGGGTATTTATTAACAATGTACATCATGAACCGAGACGTGCGCGAGTCCGATAGAAATATGCCTAAGATCAATTACAAAGGTGTAAGTGGTAATTTAGAGAAAGATGGATTTGATGAAAAACAGGAAACCCAAGAGTTAAGATTGATTGCAGAACATGAATCAGGAACACCTAGTCAAAATTACATGATTGATCACGCGAAATATAACGAAGATATGGAACATGCTCATGATAAGGAATCCAATTTTTCAATAGAGCAAGATTCTATAGCCGATATTGTGCCCGGTCAGAGGATTCCCCTAGTGAAGAAATTTAATAGCCTTTGGAATCGTACCGAGACTCAACGGGTAAATCTACCGGATCCAGAAAATCCATATAAACAAACTGAGACAATTCATGATATATCTCCCTCCTCAGCTAATTGGGAGACTCCATCCTCTGAGCTTTTGCTTGAAGTACCTGAAGGAGGTATAACCAAAGAGGAAATGGAGCGAACCTCAGAAGTTATACGCGGGACATTTTCGGAATACGGTGTTGAAGTAAAAGTGGGACAGATTAGGCCAGGTCCAGCTGTGACGATGTATGGATTAATCCCGGGATGGATACGTCGTTATCGTCAAGTCAAAAAGACCGATGAGTTTGGTGTCTCTTTGCTAGACGAATCTGGTAAGCCTATCATCGTTAGAGAGGAGACTAAGTCTCGGGTAAAAGTAGATAATATACTCTCCAGAGAGAAAGACCTAGCCTTAGCCTTAAAGACTCCTTCTATCAGAATTGAAACCCCTGTTATGGGTGAGTCCTTAGTTGGTATTGAGGTTCCCAACTCAAAACTTAGCGCCGTATCTTTAAGGTCGGTTATAGAAAGTAAAGAATTTGCTGGACTACGCTCAAAAGCTCAGCTACCCGTCGCTTTGGGGAAAGGTAGCGGTGGGGAGACTATGGTCATTGATTTAGCGAAAATGCCCCACCTTTTAATAGCAGGTGCAACGGGAAGTGGAAAAAGTGTTTGTCTAAATACTATAGTGTCATGTTTGATAACTGAAAAGGCTCCGGATCAATTACGTTTATTATTAATTGATCCTAAGAGAGTGGAACTTACACCCTATAATGGCATCCCACATCTCATCACTCCAGTTGTAGTAGACACTGAAAATGTCGTTGGTTTGCTAAAAGGTGCTATAAATGAGATGCTGGATAGATATCGAAGAATGGAAGAAGTAGGGGTAAGAAATATTCAGGCGTATAACGATAAGGTGTCTGGAAAAATGCCTTTGTTTGTTGTTGTTGTTGACGAACTGGCTGATTTAATGATGTCGGCCGCATTTGATGTTGAACAGTCTCTTTGTAGATTGGCTCAGCTTGGACGAGCAACTGGAATCCACCTTATAGTAGCAACTCAGAGGCCATCTGTTGATGTCGTCACGGGACTTATTAAAGCTAATTTTCCAAGTAGGATCAGTTTCGCGGTGACTTCCCAAGTAGACTCCAGGACTATCTTGGATACGGCAGGAGCTGATAGGCTGCTTGGAAGGGGTGACATGTTATATATGCCTATTGATGCTTCTCGACCAATTAGAGTCCAAGGTGTATTTATAACAGATAGGGAAATTGAAGGATTGGTTAAATTTTGGCAGAAATCCCCGATAGGACCCCTTTCAAATATAAACCTAAGAAACGCTGTTCACAATAAGAGCAGT
>Ga0310121_10004091_pt1 | contig 13033 bp, 7 predicted proteins | sample CB27_Tmax_986_MG_FD_203504 | JGI IMG/M metagenome (GOLD analysis project Ga0310121, IMG submission 203504) | Marine microbial communities from Western Arctic Ocean, Canada - CB27_Tmax_986 | ecosystem: Environmental > Aquatic > Marine > Oceanic | place: Canada: Western Arctic Ocean | collected... | reverse complement strand
ACCCGCGTTAAGGCCCCAGAGCATGACACAGCAGAAAACCATGGCACACAAACCCTATATGGTAGTTCGTATAGCCTCCGCATGTCTTTGGATAGGGCTGGCGACGCCGGGCATATCTGCCACAGCGGATGCCGAGGACCGGCCGACGTCGCTGCCTTATGTCTGGGGCAAGGCGTTCCACATCCCGCCTGAGACCACCACGGAAGAATCCGGCTACTTCTCACTCTGCGAAGGACGTAACGGAAAAATCTATATCGGTACGGCTGCCTATGGCAGGAACGCATACGTCGTCGAGTTCGACCCGATCACCGAGAAGATGCGAATTGTACTGGATACGCACAAGGTCGTCGGCTTGCCACTGACGCGCACCGGATATGCCGCGCAGGCGAAGATTCACACTCGCAACTTTGTCGGCCCGTCGGGCAAGATTTATGTCGGTTCCAAGCAAGGCTATCCAACGGCAGACGAGGGCGAGGCTTTAAAACGGGGTGAAAAGATTCCTATCTATCGGGGCGGGTACGTGATGAACTACAACCCCGCGACGGGCACGGCCAAGAATCTCGGCATGCCGATGCCGCTGGGTGATCCACGATTGCCGGCCGACGCCACGTCCGTTGGCGCCAGCACCGACGCCGAGGGGGAGGGCGTGATCGACGTGGTGGCCGACGAAGCACGCGGGCTCGTCTATGTGATCACCTGCGAACACGAATACTGGATGCTCTACGACCTGAACCACCCAGAAAAGGGCTACCGGCTGTTGGGCCCGATCCTGAGCGGCCAGCCGAACACGCTCGTGGACCGCGAGGGCCGGGCGACCGCCATCACCAAGAATGATCGCATCGCCCGATATGATCCCAGGACGGACCAGGTCACTGTCGATGACCTGCTGGTGGATGGCAAACCGATCCGTGAATTTCTCGGTCCGAACGTGAACAGCCCCGACTGGCGGTTGGCGGGAGACGGCCGAACCGCCTACGTCCAGTTCCTCAACGATCTGCGCTTGTTCCACGTCGATCTGAGCGGAGCCGCCGGTCAACCAGTGATCGCCACGGATCTGGGCAACCGCATCGAGGGCGTTAACCCAGATTCGCGCGGCTCTATCAGCATTGGGCCGGACGGTCGGGTCTATTCAGTCATCCGCATCGACAACGGGACCGGCTTTGGCGACGGCTACCTGCATCACCTGGTCCGTTACGACCCGACTACGGGCGCGATGGACGATCTTGGCGTGTTGGCTGTCAAGAACCCCGGCTACGCCGGGGATGCGCGGCCGAATCACGGCTTTCACACTCTCCCGGACGGCACGCTCACGCCTCTGCACACTAGCCTGGCCATGATTGTGGCGCGTGATGGCACTGTCTACGTGACTGTCCTGTCCCCGTTCACGCTTCTAAAGATCGATGCCGGTGCGTACCGGCGCTGAAGTGTGGAGGAGTGCCGGTGCTTGTTTGACACGGAAGCCTAATTCCGCGGCGCTTGCCGGTATGGCCCTTGCCGGAATGGTTTCGCCGCCAGGTAAAGCCCAAGTCGCGATTGCAATTCAGCCTTGCCGGCAGCGGGCGCCAGCTTTACAGCCTGGGTTTGCCACCGGACCGCCTCGGCAAAGTCGCCACTCTCGGCATAGGCCGCGGCCAGTGTGTCCAGTAAGCTGAAATCGTCCCGGCCTAATAACTCGCAGGCTCGCTTTGCGCTGGAGACGGCCCTTTCGGCGTCCCGATAATTCGAGTCGTGGCAAGTTGCCAAAAGCCAGGCCAGGTTGTTGTAGACTTCCACAAGGTCCGGCTTCAGCTCGATGGCCTTCGCAAAATCGTCAAGCGCCAGTTGGTATTTTCCCAAATCCTGGTTGGCGACACCCCGGTTGGTGTAGGCCTCGTCGAAATCCGGCTTCAGTTCGATCGCCCGGTTGTAATCTTCCACGGCCTGCTGATAGTTGCCCAACTGCTTGTGGACGTTGCCCCGGTGCGTGTAGCACTCGGCGTAGTCCGGCTTCAGTTCGATCGCCTGGCTGTAATCTTCCCAGGACTGTTGCAAGTTGCCCAACTGCTTGTGGACGTTGGCCCGGCGGGTATAAGCCTCGGCGTAGTCCGGCTTCAGCTCGATCGCTTGGCTATAATCTTCCAAGGCCAGCAGATAGTTGCCCAAGTGCTTGTGAGCGTTGGCCCGGTGCGCGTAAGCCTCGGCATAGTCCGGCTTTAGCTCGATCGCCCGGTGATAGTCTTCCAAACACTGCTCATAGTCGCCCAAGTGCACGTTGGCGTTTCCCCGCTTGGCGTAAGCCTCGGCGTGGTCCGGCTCCAGTTCGATCACCCGGTGGTAATCGTCGCGGGCTTGCTGATAGTCTCCCAAGTGCATGTGGGCGTTGCCCCGGCTGTTATAGGTGTCCGCGCCAGCTGGCCAAAATTGGATCACGTGGGCGTAGTCCTTGAGCGCCAGCTCGTAGTTGCCCAGCGCTAGGTGGGCATTGCCGCGATCTTTGTGAGCTTGGATCACTTCGAGAGCAAACATCTGACGATTCTTGGCATTGGCCGCCGTTGCCAAAACATTCGATAAATGAGTGACGGTATCAACGGCATCCGCTGGACGCCCTTGATCTTCGGCGATGGGACCTAGTAGCAATTTTGCCAGCAGCAAGTTCGGGCGATGCGTCAAAATATCAAGGCATTCAGCCCGGGCCTCGTCAAATCGCTTCTGCTGCTTGAAACTTGCCGCACGAATGTATTGGTTATAAAGGTGGATGAAATCTTTTGGGTCCTCACAGTTCACGTCAATTTCCATATTCGCATCGACGTGTGCTCCGCCGACATATCCGAGCGACTGAAGTCGCCGGACGGTCTCCTGGTCTGGCACAATGGAACTTCGCTCACCAGCCTTTCGCTGTTGGTCGGCGAGCAATTCTTTCAGGCGACTTTGTAACCGCTTTGCTTTCTCCGGTTCGTCTTCGACTAAGTTCTGCTTTTCACCAGGGTCTCGATGGAGGTCATACAATTCCGGCTTGACCGACCAAATGTAATGCCATTTGCCATGGACTAAGCCGCGCAGCGGACAGCAATCGAACTTGACCGGATCCAGTGTTTCGCTATAGAGATATCGGTCCTCTACCGGCTTAACACGGGCCCCAAGATAGCCGCCCAGATCCACACCCTGCACCTGCGGAGGCACACTCAGCCCGAACAAGTGGAGCACGGTCGGCACGATATCGATCAGACCTGCCGCATCGTCCACTTTCCGGCCCGCCGCGCACCCCGGCGCCTTGATAATGAGTGGAACCCTGACCGTGCTCTGATAGATGAAAAAGAGATGTGATTCTTCGTCATGCTCGCCCCGACTTTCGCCGTGATCGGCGGTAATGATGACCAACGTCGAATCGAACAAATCAAGTTGCTTCAGCTTGTCAATGACCTGGCCAATGCAGAAGTCCGTGTAGGCAATCTCCCCAGCGTATCGGTCCTCCCCAAATTGTGAAGCGAACGGTTCCGGCGGCGCATACGGCGCATGCGGATCGAAAGTATGGATGAACAAAAAAAACGGATTCTCGCGATGCTGCTCCAGCCACAAATTTGCTCCCCTAATCACGTCTTCCGCTTTCCGCTCATTAAAAAAGAACCCTTCCGCTTTGCTGCTGAATTGCTCGTCGTAGGTATCGAATCCCTGGTCCAGACCGAACCTGGAGTGAAGCGGAAATGCTCCGATGAAAGCGCCGGTTTGATACCCGTGGTCATGCATGATTTCCGCGAGCGTCTCATGAGAATCGGCAAGAGCGTGGTTCTGGTTGAGATGCACACCATGGACGGTGGGGTCCGTCCCAGTCAGCATTGAACAGTGTGCCGGCAGCGTGATGGGATTGGTTGTCTGGGCACGCGTAAACAAGACGGCTTCGCGAGCAATCGCATCAATATTGGGTGTGGTCGGCAGCGAATGGCCATAACAGGAAAGGTGATCGGCCCGGCAGGTGTCGATACTAATCAGAAGAACATTGCGAATAGCGGCTGGACGCGGTCCGCTGCTCCTGCTCAACCAAGTTGCTAAGCCAGCCGTGAGGATGATCAATAGCAGGATAACCAAGCGATATTTTGTCACCACGCGAAAACTCAACCTTTCCGGTAGCTTGGAGTAACTGGAATGAGGGAGGAGGTGAAGATTATACGATTAAACGGTTATATCATTCAAAATCCAGGCAGCGTGGTCAAGCGCCGGCGCCACCGAATGCACAGCGTAAGTTGCATTTACCTGCGACGGGCGTGAATCCCGACGCACCGTTCATATGCCCCCATTCCCGTTACTCGTACTCCTACTCGCACTCTGGACATCGACTGGCTAAACTTCATTTCTAGCGTAGAATTTCATCTATTACGGTTCGTTGCGAATGCGGAGACGCGTCATGAAAACGCTGTCGATAATTCTAGTTCTTGTCACGGCAACAATGTGTGATGCGGCGGAATCATTGTGGCTTGAGGCGGAACACTTCACGGGTATTCGCGGTCATTGTTGGCCGATGGGGCCAGCGGAAATGAAACGCACGGATGGACATTGGGCATTATCGGGACCGGGCTGGGCCGCGGAATGGAGCCAGGGAGGGGAAAGCGGCTTTCTGTCGATCGCGACCGGCGCCGGCGACGACCGGGCCGTCGTGACCCGCAAAGTCGAGATCCCCGTCGACGGCCAGTACAGCATCTGGGTCCGCTACGGCGACTGGCGCGAAAAAACCGAACGGTTCCAGGTGGAGATCGAACAGGCTGAACGCCCCCGGTGGACGGGACATTACGGCGAACGGACACTGCTCGAGGAAGACAACGTGATGAAACTCTACTGGGGATGGGGATTCGTCTGGTCCCGGCAGTCCACCCGCCTGCAGAAGGGGACCGCGACAATCAGTCTGCTGTCCACGACCAAGGAACCCGAACCGCGTCAGATCGACGTGATCGTGCTGACCACTGACGAACAATACCACCCGTGGATTAAGGAACAACCGTTCCGCGAATCGTGGTCGATTCTGGAAGCGTATCGCGACGGCGTTCCCGAGGAACTGGAACCACTCGCCCGCCGCCGACCTGACTTTGAATTACCGGAGAGTTGGCGAACCAAAACATTCCGTGATCGCGATTTCCTATACCTTTGGAATGTCAATACGAAGTCTGCCGTGGACACCTGGATGAGCGACAAAGCGGACCGCGTCCGCTATCCGTACAACATCGGCGACCAGGAAGCACGCGAAGAATTTGAAGCCCTGTACGGAGGACGCGACGATGTGCCCATCTTCTCCGACCCGCGGATCGTACCCACATTTCACGGAGCCGGAGCGGGGGTATTCGAAACCGACCCGGACACCGGCGAGGTCAAGCAGCCGGGCAAGCGTTTCGCGACCTGGCTCGACAACCACCCGGACCGCGCCTGGGCGATGATGATGAACTATCATCCTGGCAACCCGATTGGCGAGCAGGGAGTTGCTCTGTTCGAAAAGTATCGGGACCGCTACGTCGGTTCGATTTCCGGAGAGAGCCTGGGATATTTCTACCCGCCGGCGGACGAGATGCGTGCCAGTACCGAGACGGCGCGAACGAGGCGGGAACTGGTCGAGGCGCTCGCGCCCGTGACCCTTAAGTACAACGCCGAAAAATACCGCAAAGTGTACGGGCGCGACATCGACTCAAATCCCTACCAGGACGTGATCGCCTGCTTCTCGGTAGGTAACATCGCCTTCGCCCCGCTCTGTTTTGATTGGGGCGCTCGTATTGTGGGCTACGAGTCGGCAACGGCGACGTCGTCTGTGTTGAATATGCGTTGGGCGTTTATGCGCGGAGCAGCGAGGCAGCATGGTGGATTGACCGGTACCTATCGCAGTTGCAACTTCGGAGATTCCTCAACCATTTTTGCCAACACGAGCAGTTTTCATTCCCCCCAAAACATTCTCGATAATTATTACTCGGTTTTCTCGGGAGCCGGGATGACCTGGTACAAGTTCGACATCTGGTACCAGTACATGGCCGGGTCTTCGCTGTTTTATCACGAACAGGGTCACGACGAGTACTGGAGGCCAGGCGGGACAGCGGTCGCAGGAATCAGGGAGGTGCAACTGTCACCGAAAGGGAAGCTCGTGGACCGGTTTCTGCGAGTGACCGCGGACAATCCGGACCGCGGCAGTCCGTTTACCCCAGTCGCATTTTTGGTTGATTCCGCCCACGGGTGGGAGCCCGCTCCCTTCTGGCCAAACTCGTTCAAGAACTGGCATAAGCACCAAGACCGTTTCCTCTTCGGCGATCACGAACGCATGCTCGAAGAATGGTTCTGGACCGCCTACTATCCGATTGGACCGGAAAGTGAGAAGCCGATCACGGGGACCAACGAGGTATTTCTGCCGGGTGTGTTCGGTGACATCTTCGATGTGATTTTCGCTTACCCCGATGTTTCAAAGTGGCGCACGATCGATACCTATCCCGTTATCATCGCCGTGGGTGAGATCGAACTCACTGCAGCCGAAGGTCGGCGACTGTCGCAGTATGTCGAGAACGGCGGCACTCTGCTCGTCGCCGACTCACATTTGACGGGACCAGGCGCCGACGCGTTGAACCTGCCGCCAACGGAGGGCTCGCGCCAGGCGGACGAATACCGCTGGCATCTAAGTACGGACGAGCGAGCCCCCAATTCAGGAACATTGGAGTCAGCGCCCCAAGATCTGCGGCACCCCTCTCCGCGTTTTCGCTATCGCCCGATTTCTCCCGCTGCTGGAAAAACAATCGCTAGCACGCCCGACGGAGACGTCTTCTGCGCCGCCGTCGATTACGGCAAAGGGCGTTTGGTTTTCCTCTCAGTACCGCATGGTTTATCGATTACGCGACGGGCCCATCCGGCCGTTGCCAGGTTGATGGCGCATTTGACACGTGGCCTGATGCCGATCGAAGTTGACGGAGACGTCCAGTGGATGGTCAACCGGACCCACACGGGTTGGACCGTGACGCTGCTCAACCCTGCGGGTCAGTCCAAGCCGCAGCAGGGAATCACACCCACTGATTTCCGCGAAAATCGCCAGGTTGTCATTCGTTCCCGATTACCTCTGACCAGGGCCGACGACCTACTGCTGCTGGACGAACCGCTGACTGTTAACGAGAATCAGGTGCAGTGTGAGGTGACCGCCGGGGGGGTGCGTCTGATCCGGTTGCGCTAGCGACGGCAAAAGGAGAAGGCAATGAAACCTTCAAGATTCATGGCCACAGCAGTACTATTATTCCTGCTTAGAGCCTCAGAAGTAGAAGGTGCGGAAGAGACGCCATCCTTGTTCGTACGTGTTGCGGTCCTGCAGGCGGAAGAAAGCACCGGGCCCTTCGACGTTTCTGTTAGCCTTAATGTTATCCACCGCGCTCCATGGTACCCCAGCTTCTCCGTTGGCGCGACCAATTTGTCGCAGGGGGAGAGGTCGGAGTGGTTAGATCTTTCGGAAGTGCTGCCCGCCGGGAAGGATGACGCCACGGCTGGTCTCTCCGTCGCGCAGGAAGGAAAGCCCCTGACCGGGCCGGTGAGGGTGCGGCTCGAACTGGCCCGCAGCCACGACGCGACGGACGCGGTGGCGTCCAAGATCATGGAGGGTCCCGGCGCAGGGTGGAAGTTCGTTCTGCCCGAGCGAGGGGTGCCCGATGTGGAACTACCGCAGCGGGTGAGGACGCTGGCGGAAGTCGCGCAACGTCATCTGGACGCCACCCGCGAATTCGGACTCAGTCGCGAGGAGATGCCCGAGAAATTCCTCACGGCGACAGGTTGCATCGTCGGGGATGTTGATGATGAGATCAGAAAGCTTGAGGTCGAAACGCTCCTGCGCTTGGGGTACAACACGCTCAGCCACGTGCCCTACGACGTGAGTAAGAAACTGGATGTCCCCTACTGCCAGATGGCGGAATACCGGCCGCCGGACACGCTGGATGAGGCCGTCGCGGTAGAGCACTATCGTTCTGGTGCGAAAGCCTTTTCCGAGATATTCGGTTCCACCGAACGCCTGCGGTCCTTTGCCGTGTCCGACGAACCCCACTGGTATTTCCCTCGTCAAACGGACAGTCTTAACAACGACGCTGCCGCGTTGGATCGGTTCCGAGAATACCTGCAGGCGAAAGATCTTTCGCCTGCGGACCTGGGCCAAAGGACCTGGGCGGAGGTCAAGCTGGGCGGGCCGCCTGGCCCAGATGCCCCACTTAGTGATCGTCGCCTCTGGTACCACACGGTTCGCTTTGTCGGACATGATGACAGCCGCAAGTATGGGATTGCGGCCCGGGCGCTGCGCCAGGTGTATGGTGACCACATTCTGGCATTCACGAACTGGAACTGCCCGGGCATCTATTATGACGAGCTGACAAAATGGTGGCCGGAAGGTTCCTATTTGGATGCCTCCCACGATTGGTTTGAATTCTCGCGGCTGGGCGGTGGCACCTGCCTCTGGCTGGGACCGGGGATGGAGGAGGGAGGCGGCTGGCATGGCTCAACCTTCCGGGTCTGGTCCATGATGATCAACCTGCTTCGCTCCGCCTCCCGCGAAGGTCCTGGGCGCTTCGGCGCCTACATTCACCACGGCGGCCCCATCGCCGAAGAGCGCGGCCACGAGGTGCAGCTGAGCATCATGGCGGTGGCGGGTTACGGCGGCAGTGCCTACAACTCCTGGATCTACGGGCCGCGTTATGCTTTCACGGAGTGGATGTGGTCGGAGAAGCTGGGCCATTACGACGATGTGGCTGATGCCAACCGCCTGATTGGAAAGGCCGAAGATTTCTTGATCGACGGGATTCCTCCCTCGGCCGAGGTGGCCCTGTTGTGGCCCATTGCCAGCCAACTCTACGACCTGAACCAGAACGGCTATTGGACTTACAACCGCGATTTTCTGGTGGAGATGGAACACGTCTGGTTCGCTCTCAACCATCGTGGCATTCCGGTCCAGTTCGTTGATGACATGATGGTGCAGCGGGGCGACTTGGCCCGGTTTAAGGTGCTTTACATGACCGGCCCTAGTCTGGAACATCAAACCGCTACGGCCATCCGGGACTGGGTGCGGCAAGGGGGCCAGCTTTGGACCTGCGCGGCGGCCGGAATGCGGGATGAGTATAACCAGCCGCTGGGCCTACTGGATGAGGTTCTGGGAGTGGAGGAGAGAAAAGTCGACAAGACTCGGGGGGATTACGCTGCCAAGAACGGTCTAAAGGATCTCCCTCCGCTGGCGCAGGTAGAGATGGAGGCCGCGGCAGGGCTGGGCACAGACGTGTGGAACGCCTATGGTTCTCGCGGGAAATTTCAAATGACGACTGGGCAGGTGAGCGGACGGTTTGGCGACGGGAAACCGGCGGTGATCCGGAATCGGTACGGGCAGGGGGGATCATTGCATTTCGCTGCCATGCCGGGATTGGCTTACGGCCGCGGGGCCCTCCAGGTAGATGGGGTCCCCACCACCGATTATCCTCCCCGCATTGCCGACCTGATCACGAACCTGGCCACGGAAGCGGGAATTTGCGCGCCGGTGAAGACCAGCCGGACTTATGTCGAAGCAGTCCTGCTGAAGTCGGATAAAGGCCGGGCGGTGACTCTGCTGAATTGGAGCGGCAAGCCTCTGAGCCGGGTGCAGGTTACCCTGCTGGAGGCGCCGGACGCGCGCTCTGTGCGTTCGGCCCGCCTAGGGGATCTAAAGTTTCGTGGTGGGCGCGACGGCTCCATTTCCGTAGAGCTGCCAATGCCCCGCGTGGCCGATGTGCTATTGGTGGAATGATGCTGATATTAGGATGAAGAGTGTTCTACTGATCCTTCTGGTTGACGGTGTGCTGTTGAGCTTTGCGGGACTGTTTGCCCATGACGGGCGCCACGCGCCGGCCTTGTCGATTCTGGCAGCAACGGCTCTGCTCATGGTGTGGCAACTCGTATTGTTTGTGTGCTTGCCCGATCCCGCGCGACACCTGAGTGTTGAACGCGTTGTGACAAAGCCACACGTCATTCAGGCCGTGTTGCAGACGTGCCTGTTTGTTTACTGGGGCCTGTATTGGAACGATGTGCGTGACTACGCGCCGCTAATTGTTGTGCAGCTCTCGTTTGCCTATGGGTTCGACATGTTGTGGTCCTGGTCACGGTACCGCGTGTGGCGCGCAGGCTGGGGGCCGATTCCGATCGTGCTAAGCCTCAACCTGTTCTTGTGGATGAAAGAAGATTTCTTTTTCCTGCAGTTCGTTTTGATCATGCTGACCTGGCTTGGAAAGGAGCTTGTTCGTTGGAAACGCGGCCAGCACACGACGCATATCGTCAATCCTTCTGCGTTTTCCCTCGCGCTGATGTCGGTACTTATGTTGAGCACGGACACATTGGGCGTGACGCGCGGGGCCGATCTGGTGACTTCGTTCCTGTTGCCGCCCAACTTCTATGAAGTGGTCTTTTTGTTGGGTGTAGTCGGCCAACTTCTGTTCTTAACGACCTTAGTCACTCTGGGCGCGGCAGTTTCGCAGTATTTGCTGTACTTGGCAGCGACGGCGCTTGTGGGTATCGCCCTCACGCCGCACCCCATCGATGAAGCCGTCTTTCTTGGGCTGACACTGCTCGTCACGGATCCGGCCACCTCCCCGAAGACGAACATGGGCAAGCTGCTGTTCGGCGTGACGTACGGTTGCGGCGTGTTTTTCCTGTTTGTGCTTTTGCGATTGTCGCAACAGCCGGCTTTTGTGGACAAAATCTTGATGGTACCCGTCGTCAATCTGCTCGTTCCGACATTCGACAAACTCGGCAACTCTTTTCACAAGTGGTATGAGCAATACCGGCGAGGCCGTTCGTGGAGACATGACCGATTCGTCTGGACGGGGTTGTACGCCGCATTTTTCATCAGCATTCTCCCCGCGCTCAAAACGCTGGAAACACGCCCCGCCGTTCTTCCGGAGCCTGTGCTGCAACATTCGCCAGACACGAGTCGCTTGATAGCGCTCAACGCATTCTGCCGGCGGATGCTGCCGCAGCCATTCGAACCGTTCGGCTTTCATGGGGAAGTTCTGCAGTTTCACGCGATCAAGCGAATTTACGAGCAAGATCCACAAGACATTTTACAGGAGTTGGGGCCGCCGCCCGCCGGTGACAAGAACTTTCTTCAGCCGGCACACGATTCGGCTGCCGAAGAATGATTGTTCTGGAAGACCGCCGTGAGAAGATACTATCGTAGGGCTTGAATCGGACTCCATTTCGAATTAGAATTCCGAATCGGAGAGAAGAGGAAAACTCCGCGGAAGCGAGCAACAAACGTGCAATTTCAGTCCCGTGATTCAGTTGCTGTACAACGACCAGCGTGCGCCGGTGCCATTCTGCTCGTCTGCCTGCTTCTTTCTTCTTCCGGTTGTTCCGATGAATCGCCTGGTCAACAACTCAAGGTCGTCCCTGTGGCGGGAAAAATCACCGTGGCAGGCGCGGCTTTAACGGCCGGAAACCTCGAGTACCTGGCTGCCGACCTGCAGCAAGCCAGATCGCAGCCACGATCGGTCGGCACGATCCAGCCGGATGGATCATACGAGATGCAGACTGCCGGTTTTGGCGGGGTGCCGCCAGGCAAATACAAGGTCGTTATTTACGCTCCGGCGGAGCCCTCCGAAATCACCTTGCCGCGCTCACTTCAAGAATCGAACAATCCGGCGGAAACTAAGTGGCTTATTAACAAGAAGTATGCCAACCCCGGCACCACCGATCTTGTGGTAGACGTGGTGGAATCGCCGCCTTCCAACGCCTTTGATCTCAATGTCAGTAAGTAGTCAGTTGAGGAACGTGTCATGAACGCCAGACGGTCTCGCGGATTTACGTTGGTTGAACTGTTGGTGGTGATCGCCATCATTGGCCTGTTAGTCGCAATCCTGCTGCCGGCGGTGCAGGCGGCTCGCGAAGCGGCGAGGCGTACCCAATGTTTGAACAACGTAAAGCAGTTTGGGCTGGCATTCCATAATTACCACGACGTCTGGGGATCGTTCACACTGGGCGCGTCGGGCGGTCCTTATGCCGTCGGTTGGGCGGCGCGAATTCTGCCGTTCATTGAGGAGGAAGGTGCCTACAAGCGGCTCGATTTAGGGCTCATTAATGGTGGATTGTCCTACGGTCCGAACCCGAACTACGACGTATACAAGGGCCTGAAAATCTCCATGTTCGTCTGTCCTTCGAGCCCCCTGCCGGCCATGATCACCCCCTCGGAACGACCGTCCAACTTCAATAAACCTGACACACTGTTAATGGGCCACTATGTGGCGATTTCTGGGGCCACAACCAGTGCCACCGACCCCAGCGACCCGACCGGTAAAAAACGCACCCTCTACTGCCCGTGGTCCGGGGGCCCCGTCGGTCACCACCACCATGGAACAGCCTCGTCAAACGGTGTGATATTTCCCGGTAGCAAAGTTCGTATTCGCGATATTACCGACGGTACGTCACATACGATTATGCTTGGGGAACAATCGGATTATGGTATCGGCCTGAACGGCCAGTATGCCCCCGATCCCAACTGGATAGTGGACATTCGTTCTGGTGTTCATGCAGGAATCTGGCTGGGCGATCACCAGGGCATTCCACCTGCTGAAGGCGTCCCCTGCAATGTTTACCCCGGCAATCTCACCACAGTGCGGTGGCCCATCGGCCAGAAATCCCGCATCGACTACACCGATGGAATGGGACGTTACGGGTGGTGCAAGCCCATTCAATCCATTCACGTCGGCGGCGCATTCGTTCTCCGGTGCGATGGCGGTGTCTTGTTCATGTCGAACAACACCGACTATTTCATCGTGAGAAGCGCCTGCATCCGAGACGATGGGCAAGTCGTGAGCCTGCAGTAATTCCCGAGGCATCCATCGTCGTATAACTTGAGAACCCTTCGAAGTACGTTCACTCAACATTATGATGTGAACCATGAGATCCACGCCATTCTGCGGTCTGCTTCAGATGATTCTCCTCCTCACGGCCGCTGCCCAGGTGGCCTTCCCCCAAACTATGTACCAGCCTTAATGAGAGGATCTAGGGTTAAGGGACCGCTGCTGTTCTGGAGTGAGGGCGTAGCCCGAACGGAAGA
>Ga0310121_10004089_pt1 | contig 13040 bp, 14 predicted proteins | sample CB27_Tmax_986_MG_FD_203504 | JGI IMG/M metagenome (GOLD analysis project Ga0310121, IMG submission 203504) | Marine microbial communities from Western Arctic Ocean, Canada - CB27_Tmax_986 | ecosystem: Environmental > Aquatic > Marine > Oceanic | place: Canada: Western Arctic Ocean | collected... | reverse complement strand
CGGGTGAATGGGCCGGTCGCTCATGCTGCGATGGATTTGCTGGAAGTGGACCCCAACGGCTTCGATACGATGGATCGCAAGTTTCTGATGACGGTGATCGACAAGTTCGAGGGTGGGCCCGTCGGCATCGAAAGCCTGGCTGCTGCCATCGGCGAGGAGCGGGGCACGCTCGAGGATGTCGTCGAGCCCTATCTTATACAGGAGGGTTTTTTGCAGCGGACATCAAGGGGCCGGGTCGCCACGCGCAATGCCTACCAGCATTTCGGGCTCACGGCGCCGTCCCGCAACTCCTCCGGGCTATTCGACTGAAGTGCAGGCAAGCCAATGATGAGCTTCATTTTGCCGGTGAGAGTCTATCTAGAGGATACGGATGCCCAGGGTCTCGTCTACAACGCTAGCTACTTCCGGTTTTTCGAAAGGGCGAGAACGGAGTGGCTGCGAGTCCAGGGGATCGACCACGTGAGCTTGCGCGAATCGGCGGAGGTCTCGCTGGTTCTGACCGGAATAGAGGCGAGCTTTCGGGTACCGGCGTACCTGGATGACCAGCTTCACGTGAGCGCGGAGTTGGCCAAAGTGAGCGGCGTGCGCTTCGTCTTCAACCAGAGCGCTCGCCGAGAATCCCCGGAAGGCGAGCTTTTGTGCTGGGCGGTCGCCCAGGTGGCGTGCGTGCATGTTGAAACCGGCAAGCCTCGACGCTTGCCTAGAGACCTTGTTGCTGACTTGAAAATTAACGAGCCGGAAGTATGAACACAGATTTATCGCTACTGACCCTGATTCTGGATGCGAGTGTCGTGGTGAAGGCCGTGATGTTCCTCCTGCTGTTGGCGTCGATCGCTTCCTGGGCGGTCATCATCGAGAAGAGTCGGTTACTGAAACAGGCGGCGGGCGCGGCAGATGAGTTTGAAGCGACCTTCTGGTCGGGAGGCGATCTTGCCACCATGCATTCAAACATTGTGAGTGGTGGTATCGAGCAGCTCGGCATGGCCGGGATCTTCGAATCGGGTTTTCGCGAGTTCGGACGACTCAACCAGGAGGCGGCTATCAGCTCGGAACAGGTCGTGGAGGGTTCTCGTCGGTCCATGCGCGTATCTCAGCTCCGTGAGGTCGATCGCTTGGAACACAATCTGGCGTTTCTTGCGACCGTCGGTTCGACTAGCCCGTACATTGGGTTGTTCGGGACTGTGTGGGGGATCATGAACTCCTTCCAGTCCCTCGGTAACGTGCAGAGTGCGACGCTCGCGCTAGTAGCTCCGGGCATCGCGGAGGCCCTGATCGCTACAGCGATGGGCCTCTTCGCGGCCATCCCCGCGGTTATCGCCTTCAACCACTATGCGGACACGGTGGGGCGACTCGAGGTCCGCTACGATACGTTCATGGAGGAGTTCTCCGCCATCCTCCAACGCCAGGCAGCCGTCCGTGATGCGGCCGCCGCAGGAGCGCGGGCATGAGCCGCATGCGCCAGCGCCGGCTGATGGCGGAGATCAACGTCGTACCCTATATCGACGTCATGCTGGTGTTACTTATCATTTTTATGATCACCGCACCGCTGCTGACGCAGGGCATCAGCGTGGATCTGCCTCAGGCAGCAGCGGAGCCGTTGTCGCTTGAGCTGCTGCAGGATAATGAGCCGCTGGTCCTCAGTATCAACCAGGGCGGGGAGCTGTTCCTCAATATTGGCGGCGACGAGGAGACGCCGATCGACGAGCAGACTGTCCTGAACCGGACTGCGGCCGTGTTGCGGCGTAATCCACAAACTCCGGTGTTGGTTAAAGCGGATCAGGCGGTATCCTACGGGAGGGTGGTTACCGGAATGGTGATTTTGCAGCAGGCCGGGGCCGAGAAGGTTGGTTTCCTTACCGATCCTCTGGGATCGGTCACGGATACGGATACGCCTTGAGGAGATGAAGCGATAGGATTCATGGACGCCTTTCTGCGACAGCACCCGATCGCCGTACTGCTATCCACGCTGCTTCACGTGGCGTTGGCAGTGGCGCTGACTGTCGGCATCGATCCCTCGGGGCGGCGGCGCGCGGCGATACCGGTCGAGCAGGTGGCTATTCAGGCCACGGTGGTCGACGAGGCGCTAATTCAGCAGGAGCTCGAGCGCCTCGAGCAGCTAGAGCAAGAGGAGCTTCGGCAACAGCAGGAGGCGGAACGTCAGGCTCGTGAGCAGGCGGAGGCCGCCCGACGGGAACGTGAGGAAGAGGAACAGCGCTTAGCGGCGGTGCGTCAGGACCGCGCGGCGGAAGAGCGCCTTGTGCTGGACCGGGAGGCTGAGGTGGCGCGGCAACGCCAGGTCGAGGCGGAGCGGGAGCGCCAGGACCGCGAGGAGGAAGAGCGTCTTGCGCGGGAGCGCGAAGCCGAGGCGGAACGCCAGCGCCAGGCTGAGGCGGAACGCCAGCGCCAGGAGGCGGCCGTCGCGCGCCAGCAGGCCGAAATGGAGTCCGAGCTGCAGCAGGCAATGGCGTTTGAGGAGGATCGCCGGCGAGCTGAGGAAGCCGGGTTACTGGATGAGTACATTCGCCTGATCGAGAACCGTATTCAGCAGAACTGGATACCACCAGCCAGCGCGATGGCTGGGTTGGAGTGTGTCGTGAACGTTACGCAGATCCCGAGCGGAGACGTCGTGGACGCTCGCGTGGGGCGTTGTAACGGAGACGATGCGGTGATCCGGTCCATCGAGGCGGCCGTGTTGCGCTCCTCACCCCTGCCCAGGCCAGCTATTCCCGCGCTCTTCGAACGCAACCTCGAAGTGGTCTTTAATCCGGAATTTTAGTGAAGGAACGCTGATTGTGTGGATGAGAACCTGTCGGTCATGGCTTAGTGCAAGCCTTCTTGCCTGTCTTGTCGGTGTGTCACTCGTTTTTTCGGCGAACGGGCAGCTGAGAATTGAGATCCGCCGAGGGGTGGAACGCCCCGTACCCATGGCCATTGTGCCCTTTGCCTGGGAAGGCTCTGGCACGGAGGCACCCTTCGACGTGTCGGGCCTCGTGTCCGCCGACCTCGGTCAGAGTGGGCGGTTTGCGCCAATGGACGAGCGAGACATGGTTTCGCGCCCCTCGTTACCGACCGAGGTCCGATTTCCGGACTGGCAAATCGTGGACGTGGACTACTTGGTGATCGGGCGAATCATCGAAGACGCAGCCGATCGCTACACGGTCGTATTTCAACTATTCGACGTATTGGGCGGCGAGCAGATCGTGGGATACCGGCTGACGGCGACAACAACGGAGCTGCGCGCGGCGAGTCATCGAGTCGCCGACATGATCTTTGAGGAACTCACTGGTATTCGTGGGGTCTTCGGGACACAGATTGCATACGTCAGTGAGCAGCAGGAGGGAGATGAGAGGCGCTTCCGGCTGATCGTTTCCGACGCTGACGGCGAGAACGCGCAGGTCGTCGCCAACTCGCCGGAGCCGTTGATGTCGCCGGCTTGGTCACCCGACGGTCGACGGCTCGCGTATGTGTCGTTCGAGGGATCGCAGTCGTCGATCTATATTCAAACTCTGCGGACCGGAACACGCGATCGTGTTTCGGCAAGGGCTGGGATTAACGGCGCACCCGTGTTCTCACCCGACGGTAGGCGGCTTGCGCTCACACTGTCCCAAGATCAGGGCAATATAGATATCTATATGCTGGATCTTGCCACGCAGGTGCTTACCCGATTGACTCAGCATCGTGCGATCGATACCGAGGCCACCTGGTCGTCCGATGGCGAGAGCATTTTGTTTACCTCCGACCGTGCGGGTGGCCCTCAGGTTTACCGTGTGCCAGCTAGGGTTGGGGCGCGAGCGCAGCGTGTCACCTTCGAAGGCGACTACAATGCACGGCCGCGCATCTCGCCCGAGGGTGACCGACTCGCGGTGGTGCACAGGGTCCAAGGTAACTACCGTATAGCTCTGGTAGATCCGGACACTGGACTGACGCAAGTATTGAGTACCGGTCAGCTGGATGAGTCTCCCAGTTTCGCTCCGAACGGGGCGCTGATCATCTACGCAGCACAGGAGAATGGAAGGGGGGTTTTGGCGTCGGTGAGCACCGATGGACGCATCCACCAGCAGATTGCTTCAGTGGCCGGTCAGGTTCGAGAACCTGTATGGTCGCCATTCCCGAGAATCTAATTTAATATCAGTTCAAGGTTAGGCTTGTATCTCGCTGTTTTGAACTAAAAATGAGGATCCAGAGATGACTCGATCACTGATGATGGCTTTCCTGTTGGGGATCGCACTGGCCGGTTGCGGCGGCGACGATGCGACCCTCCCGGACGCAGCGTCTACCTCGGGACCTGGCTCCACGGCAGATGGAGGTGGTCCGGGCGCGACGACGACCGGGACGGGAGCAGCCGGTGGTCTGGAGGTTTTCAGGGAGGTGCCCGGACAAGGGGACGGGCCACTGTCAACGTTGGTTATCTATTTCGACTTCGACCGCACCGAAATCCGTTCGGATTTCAACAGCATGTTAGCGGCGCACGGTGAGTACCTCGCGTCCAACGGCAACGCCCTAGTTAGACTCGAAGGTCACGCAGATGAACGCGGCAGCCGGGAGTACAATATCGGCCTCGGTGAGCAGAGGGCTCAAGCGGTGCGTCGGGTGCTACTGCTTCAGGGCGCTTCGACTGAGCAACTCGGCACTGTGAGCTATGGGGAAGAGCGCCCGGCCGTAACTGGCGGTGACGACGAGGCTTATCTTCTCAACCGGCGCGTCGAGCTAGTGTATCGGTAGTAGGGTTACGGCTGGAACCTAACAGACCTTGAAGGGGTAAATGCCATGGCAGTGGCTGTGAGAACGGTGCAGGTAGTGATTACGACGCTCGCCCTCGCAGGTTGCACCACGACGCCGACCGCACAGGATCCGGTATTTCTCAAGCTGACCGATCTCGAAGCTCGACTCATCCGCATGGAAAGAGTCATCGATAATCAGAGCCTGATCGAGTTGGCGACCCAGGTTGATCAGCTGCAGGCAGAGACGCAGGCGCTGCGCGGGGAGATCGAGACGCTAGTATTTCAGACGGAAGGCGCCGATAGCCGTCAGCGTGAGCTGTACGTCGACGTTGACACACGGCTCCAGGCGCTCGAAGAGGGGCAGCGCCAGGCGTCTGCGGTACAGCTTCCGCCTGCAGCCCTTAGGGGATTCCCAGACGGAGCGCCGCCGTCCGTTAGCTCGGGACTGGCTGGCAGCGATCAGGATAATTACCAGATGGCCTTTGAGCTTCTGCGGGATGGCCGTTACGCGGAGTCTGCGACAGCCTTCGACCGGTTCCTGACCGTCTATTCTTCGAGTCCGCTGGCGGACAACGCTCAGTATTGGTTGGCGGAGACCTATTACGTGCAACGCCAGTTTACGACGGCATTGGGTGCCTTTCAGGAGGTCGTGGATGCGTACCCCCAGTCGGCCAAGGTGCCGGATGCCCTGCTGAAGATCGGTTTCTGCAACTACGAGCTGCAGCAGTGGGGGGCGGCGCGGGATGCGTTGCAACGCGTCGCGCGGGACTTCCCAGCGACGACCGCCGCCCGCATGGCGACCCAGCGAATAGAACGAATTATCCAGGAGCAGGGCTGAGTTTGGGAGCCCCTCCCGCGACGGCGTCCATCGGCGACGTTGACGACACAGAGAGATTTAAGCCAACTCAGGCCTACCCCTTGGACCGAGGCGGATGATGGGGCCTAGAGCGGTCGTGCTTCTATCAGGCGGCCTCGATTCTGCAACCCTGCTGGCTATCGTTCGGGCGCAGGGATACGACTGTTATGCCTTGAGCTTCGATTACGGGCAGGTCCACAAAGTAGAGCTCCGAGCAGCCGCCTGTGTCGCGGAGGCATTGGGTGCCAGCGAGCATCGAGTGATGGAAATTCCCATAGGGGCGCTTGGCGGTTCGGCTCTCACCGACGCGGCCCTACCGGTGCCCGATGACGGTGGGGGAGGGATCCCGGTTACCTATGTCCCCGCTAGAAACACGGTGTTTCTATCACTAGCGCTCGCGTGGGCAGAGGTGTTGGGGGCAGAGGCCATCTTCATCGGTGTGAACGCTGTGGACTACTCTGGGTATCCAGATTGTCGGCCGGAGTTCGTCGCCGCTTTCCAGGCGCTGGCCGGCCTAGCGACCAAACAGGGTGTCGAGGGGAGCCCGGTTACGATCCAGGCCCCGTTGGTCAACTTGACCAAAGCGCAGATCATTACGCGCGGTGCAGAGTTGGATGTTGATTACGCCTCGACGGTGTCATGTTACCGAGCAGATGAAGCAGGTAGGGCGTGCGGGCGTTGTGACGCCTGCCGGTTCCGGCAACAGGGGTTCGAGCAGGCCGCGCTTGCGGATCCGACGCGCTACCAGGCGGGAGTTTAGGGGCCCGGTTGTGCTCCTGCCGACATCGGGTATGATCCGATCGCCGTCGCGGTAACCCTGCCGCCGAGGACAGCTCCAAGTTGCTTGGGGGTATAGCTCAGTTGGTAGAGCATCGGCCTTTTAAGCCGCTGGTCCCAGGTTCGAGTCCTGGTGCCCCCACCAAAACCTACCTACTCACAGTCGTCAGGCCATATGGGGCGTTTCCTACGCCGGTCACCGTGCCAACGACGCTCCGCGACTCAAGATCGATCACGTACACGTGACCGATCTCCTGGGAGAACGGTTGCGAACCGAGTCCCCCGCTAATCACGGCGTACCTACCATCGGACGTAATCGCCGAGCCCCTCGGGCTCGCGGGTCGTCCATCTACTCGAAAGAGCGGTACGCGAGCGACTTCCGCATCGGGATCGCCGGAAATGGCCAATTCGAGATTCACGATGGATACGTTGTTGGCAAGGGCGTTTGGAAGGATCACTTCCTGACCGTTTGGGGTGACGGAAGGGATCATAGGAAGTGTCGGTTCCAGGGGATCCTCCGTGCCAACTAGGATCTGAGCGACGACGGCGTCGCTGGCACCCGACGCAGCCCGGTCGACATCGATTATGGAGATCGTGTTGCCCACTGAGTTGTCCTTTTGGCTTCTTCCTCCGGCCACGATGATGTGACGACCGTCCGGAGTGACCGTCATGCCCCATGCGGCGGTGTGGCCAGGAATACGCCCTATCTCTGCGCGACGGTCTCCCTCCAATGCGCGTGCAAGGTCGATCACCGACACATCATCCGTACCCCCATTTGCGGTAAACACATAGGAGTTGCCATTGCTGGCACGGCCTAAAGCTAATCCGTTCGGGTCGGGGAAACATCCCCATCCGGGATCCGGGGAGAGTGTGGCTACATTTCGCGGTGGACCATAAGGCGAGGCATAAGGTACCGGGTAGTCACAGTCGAAATCTGGTGAGCCCAACGCCAACTCCACGGTTCCGCGTAGGCTGCCAGTCCTGCGGTCTACGAAAGTGATGCGATTCCCGCCGTCCTCCGTCAGGTTATTCTCGGCATTTGAGATGACGAGCATGTCTGGGAGGAGCGCGACCCCGATCGCTCCGAATCCGCCGGAGTCCAGGTGCCGCTGCAGTGCTTTAGGGGTTCTATCGTTCTGTGGGTCGAGGACGGCATCCACATCGAGCACTGCGATCTGACCACGGCCGCCGTGTTGCATGAACTCCGCGTTGTCGATGCTGCCATGGTGATTCACCACATAGACCGTGCCACCGTCCTCACTCACAATGAGGTTGGCAGGGTCGCCGAGTGGCCGACCGTCCAGCCGGTCCAGTGCTACTTTGCTGCGGCTGACAATTGCGTTCGCCGTATTGTCGTTCGTCGGTTCGATTGCGTCGGCAAGGGAGATTGCGTACAGGTAGGGAAGTCGCCGACCCGCCGCCAGAATGTAGGTCTGCTCCTCTTCAACCTCCTGCGCGCCACATGGTGCTGCGAGAAGGCTTGCGAGCAACAAGACCCCGCCTCCGAGAAACGAACGCCTTGAATCCACTGTCAAGCCCCCCTTTGAATTTTCGCTTACAACCCGCCAATTTGGCAGGACCTACTGCACCCAGGGCGTCTTGCGAGGACCCATACCCTCGAATCGGAACTTCTGAATGCGCTTCCCTTCATATGTCTCGGTAATATATAGATCGCCATTCGAGTCCGCGGCGATGTTGTGTGCTCCATAGAACTGACCTGCCCATCGGCCCGCTTGCCCGAATGCACTGATAACCTCGAGCGTGTCGCGTATCAGCACCCGTACTTCCTGGTTCGTTCCATCGGGTACCAGTAGATAGGTTTGCGCAGCGTCGTTCGAGAAGGCGATGTCCCACACGGAGCCACTTCCGAGCGTCTCTTTTGCCAGGAATGCTTCTTGCACGAAGGTGCCGTCCTTTCGAAACACTTGGATGCGGTCGTTGGTGCGGTCGCAAACGTACACTAGTCCGTCGTTGGCAATGCGTACACAGTGAGTGATGCGAAATTCGGGGGGCGATGGTCCATTTGGATCGTACTGACTGGGAGCGTTTTCGTGCTGGACCGCCCCGCTGAAGGGGCTCGGCAAGTGCTCGCCTGCGGCCTCAAAGTACGTGTCATCTGGCCTGTTGCCGAATGCTCCCCAGTGCCTCTTGTAAGCGCCGCTCTCGGCATCGAAAACGATCATGCGGTGGTTCACGTAACCGTCGGCGACGTAGAGTTCGCTGGTGGCGTGGTCGATAACCATATGGGCCGCGCCACCAAGGTTCTCCGTGTCATTGCTCCCGCCATTCTGCCCCTTCTGTCCGATCTGCATTACGAACTCGCCGTTGCGAGTGAACTTCAGGATCTGCGCATCCTCTGCACCGCCACCTCCTAGCCAGACGTGGTCGTCTACGTCAACGTGGATACCGTGCTCTAGATCGGGCCAATCGTAGCCATTGGCCGGACCGCCCCAGGCGGAAACCACGTTTCCCTCGGGATCAAACTCGATTACGGGAGGAGCAGCGCGCCAGATGGCTCGTGTCTCGTTGGGTTGTAGCGTGGCAGGACGATGAACGATCCACACGTGATCTTTCGAATCAACTGCCACCCCAACTACGGCTCCAACCAGCCAGTGGTTCGGCAGCGGCTTCGGCCAAGCCGGGTCGACCTGGTACAAGGGAGCTTGGTCTTGAGGTTGAGCGACAACTTCGGTGACCCCGCTGAGGATGCTGACGATTGCGAATGCTAGGAGCGATCGACCAACGGACTGATTTATGCGCACTGTTCCTCCTTTCGAGCATCAGACCGATTTCTGAGTGCAGGGAGAGTGGATGCAGGTAGCGCCCGCTATCTTACTCCACATGACCTGCACTGAAGACTAGTTTTTGCGCTAGCATGCAGTGGTTTCCCCATGCCCCGAATCCAGATGACCAATCAAAAAGACCCAGGTTTTGCACAGGCACTGGCGTGCTTCGGTGGGGTCATCTGCATCGTGATCGTGGGGCTGCTGTGGTTTGGGATCAATCTGCATGTCCTGCTGATCATGGGGATTGTGTGGGCGGGTGCTCATGCGATTTCGTTGGGTTTCGAGTTTGGTTCTTTGAAGACGGCGATGAGCTCCGGTATTGAGAAGGGTCTGGGTGCGATCTACATTTTTTTTCTGATCGGACTCTTGATCGCCGCATTGTTAGAAAGCGGTACGGTCGGCAGTCTCATCTATTACGGTGTGGATCTACTCCATCCCGGTGTTTTTCTTCCCGCCGGCCTGGTTCTGTGTAGCCTGATGTCTCTCGCAACGGGGACGGCATGGGGAACAATCGGCACCATTGGCGTTGTTCTCATGGGTCTCGGTGGCGTGCTGGGTATTCCGTTACCGCTCGTCGCTGGGATGGTGATCTCTGGCGCGAGCTTCGGGGACAAGATGTCGCCGGTCTCCGATACTACGAATCTGGCGGCGATGAGCGCGGAGGCGGATCTCTACGCACATATCAGGTCGATGCTCTACACCACTGTGCCCACCTATGTGATTGTGTTGATCGTGTTTACTGCAGTGGGGTTTCAATACGCTGATCAAAGTCTGTCCGTGCAGGAGCTCGTCGAGCTCAAGGCTCACTTATCGAACCAATTCTCGATCGGGATTATTCCTCTCGTGCCGTTACTCGTACTCCTGGTCCTGGCGTTGAGGCGAGTCGCGGCGGAGCCGAGCATGTTGGCGAGCATCGTGGCGGCGGTCATTATTGCCGTTAGCCTGCAGAACAGAGACTGGGTAGACGTTCTGAACAGTCTACAGGGTGGTTATGTTTCCGACACCGGTGTCGAGCGGATCGATGAGCTCCTCACTCGAGGCGGGATCCAGAGCATGATGTGGACGATGTCACTGGCACTCATCGCTTTGGCACTGGGCGGTCTCCTTGACAAGGCTGGTTTCGTTCGCGTGCTTCTTAGCGGCGTGTTGGCGCGCATCAAGCGTTCGGCGAGTCTCGTAACGACGGCCATCAGCTCAGGTGTCATCCTCAACATGAGTATGGGTGAGGGGTATCTGTCCATCATTTTCGGCGGACAGATCTTTCGGGAATCGTTTGAGGCCGACGGGATGGAGAAACACATGCTGTCGCGCTGTCTGGAGGAGGGCGCCACGCTCAGCACGTCGCTGATTCCGTGGACAACATCCGGAGCTTTCTGCATGGGCGCGCTGGGCATATCGGCATTGGATTATGCGCCGTGGTCCTTCTTCAACTACATCAATCCCCTGTTGTCCATTATCCTCGCTTATATGGGTTTCGGTATTTTCAAGCGAGCGACTAGTGAGAGTTAACGGAATTCCCGTCATCGACGTTTCCCCGCTCGAGTCCAGTTCTGCGGCAGCTCTGGAGCAAGTCGCTGAGGAGTTGTGTCTGGCGGCGCGTACGGTGGGGTTTTTCTACATCGAGAATCACGGGGTAGCGCAGGATCAACTCGATGCAGTTGTCGAAATTGCTCGCGAATTCTTCGATGCGCCGCAGGAGAAGAAAAGTAGCGTATCGATCTCCCCGTTTCACCGGGGTTGGCTCTCGATGGGCGGAGCGAAGATGTACGGCAGCGCTGAAGCGGACTTGAAGGAAAGCTTCATCTGGGGGTTGGACATCCCAGCAGACGATCCGGACTTCCTCGCTGGAGGTCGTTTGTTGGCTCCGAACCGGTGGCCTGAGTTTCTGCCGAGAATGCGCGAGACTCTCATGGACTATTTCGATGCGGCGCAGGCCTGTGGGACGCGAGTTCTGCGGGCGCTCGCGACGGGGCTCGAGATCGACCCGGACCACTTCCTTAGGGATTTCGACAAACCCGTTTCCAGGGGCTCACTTCTCTACTATCCGTCCGATCAGTCGCGCCTCCGACGGGAGGAATACGGCGCGGCTCCCCACACTGACTACGGCACCATGACTCTGCTGTACCAGGACCAGGTAGGAGGGCTTCAAATCAGAGGACGAGACGGCGCCTGGGTGGATGCAACACCGATCGAAGGTACTTATGTCGTCAATATCGGCGACTTGTTGGCGAGGTGGAGCAACGATCGATTCGAATCTACCGCCCACAGGGTGCTGGGCTCCGGCAGCCGGGCGAGATATTCCGTGGGTCTGTTCCTCGATCCGAACTGGGACGCTACCGTGCGTCCCGTCACGGATGATGGCGAGGCGGCCAAGTACCGGGCCGTTCGTTGCGCGGAATACATCATCGATCGGTACGACGAGGCGTTCGCCTACCGCAGGGATGGGTTGGTCGGCAGTGGGAACTGAGAAAAAATCATCGACCCGGAAGCGGGGCGAGAGAAGTCCGTTGCTGCGCCCCGAGTGGGGTTACGTCGAGAAATTCGATATGGACGATTTTCAGAGCGATGACTGGGCTTTGATGAACCGTCAAAGGGCCGAGTACCTGAAGGAGGAGCAGCCGAGGCAGGTGCTAGATATGCTGAAAGCCTCTCGTGACGCACCGACCTTCGGCTACGCAATCAACAACTATGAGCATTGCCTTCAGACCGCGACCTTACTCCATGAGGACGGTTACGATGAGGAAGACGTCGTCACGGGCCTTTTGCACGATATTGGGTTCATCGTCTGTCCCGATAATCATGGCAGATTCGCGGCGGATCTCCTGCGCACGCATATCTCCGAGAAGAACGTCTGGATGCTCGAGCATCACGAGATCTTTCAGCGTGTGCACCTGCATGGCTTTAACGAGCAGGATGATCCGAATTTCATCAACGAGAGGCAGCGGTGGCGAGGCTACAAATGGTATGAGTGGACAGCTGAGTTCGTTGAGCGATACGACATCGTCGCCATTGATCCGGATAAAGAGAGTTTGCCTTTGGAGTTTTTTGAGCCGATGGTCGAACGCGTCTTCGCCCGCTCCCACGAAGTCGATTAGATATTTCCCTGGAAGAGGTTTGAGATGATTGCCTGGATCGAAACAATCGCGCCGGATGAGGCTGCAGGCGTGTTGGCCGATGCGTACGCGTCCGCCAAGACGCCCCACGGTACGATTGATAACGTAATGCGTGCGCACTCCCTGCGTCCGCACACCATGGTGGGCCACATCGCGCTTTACAAGGCTGCTCTGCATCATCCGGACAACGTTTTGCCGGAGTGGTTTCTCGAAGCTGTGGGAACTTATACCAGCATCTTGAACGGCTGCGAGTATAGCCTCGCACATCATTCCCACAACGCTCGAACGCTGCTGGGCGGTGGCGAGAAAGGCGAGTTAGCGATGGACTCTCTCAAGGCGCGCGCACCCGAAAGAACCTTCAGCGGAAAGTATCTAGTTCTTCTCCGATACGTAGAGAAACTGACTGCGAGTCCGGCCGATATGAATCAAAGCGATATCGAGACGCTTCGTGATGCGGGTGTGAGCGACGGGGAGATACTCGAAACGAACCAGGTCTGTGGTTATTTCAACTACGTCAACAGGCACCTGAACGGCCTCGGTGTTTCCACCGACGGAGACGTAATAGGTCGAATAGACTAAAAGGCGTAGGTCTTTAGGCGTGAACCACCGCCGGCAGCCTGGATCGGCTGCCGGCAGCGTAAGTCGATATGGGCCAGTCCTTGGCCTTTCCAGCCTTACCGGGCCGCGGTCGTGCCCTCAGCGCCGGTTCGGAACTGCAAGCGCACCACTTTGTTCGTCCGGTTGTACGGCGCCCAGATGGTCGGTGGATTCGTTCGGTTGTCCACCT
>Ga0310121_10004088_pt1 | contig 13040 bp, 13 predicted proteins | sample CB27_Tmax_986_MG_FD_203504 | JGI IMG/M metagenome (GOLD analysis project Ga0310121, IMG submission 203504) | Marine microbial communities from Western Arctic Ocean, Canada - CB27_Tmax_986 | ecosystem: Environmental > Aquatic > Marine > Oceanic | place: Canada: Western Arctic Ocean | collected... | reverse complement strand
TATCAATCCGACGGCGTGAACGATCAAATCTTCCGCAGCGAATACCGCGACGGCTCGTGGAGCGATCCCTCCAGTCTTTCGGACAACATCAGCCCGAACGGTCAGCACACCTCCTCCCCTCAGGTGGCGCTGAACGAAAACGGCGACGCCGTGATCGTTTGGAGGCAATCCGACGGCGCGAGTAGTCAAATCTTCCGCAGCGAATACCGCGACGGTTCGTGGAGCGATCCCGCCAACCTCTCTGACAACATCAGCCCGAACGGACAGGGTGCATTCAACCCCCAGGTGGCGCTGAACGCGGGCGGCGACGCCGTGGTCGTTTGGAGGCAAATTGACGGGACCAATCAGCAAATCTTCCGCAGCGAGTACCGGTTTGGCTTCTAGCTCGGCCAGGGGGGACTGCCAGGGGCAAGACGGATGGCCATCCCGAGAATCAAGTAGGCTTGGCCCGCATCGTTTGCGCTGGCTCCCATCAGGAAGTCGTCGTAACCGTCGGCGTTGATGTCACCCACGCCAGCGACAGAGGTTCCCAAAAAGTCCGCCAGCATTTCCGCCCAGAAAGAGGTGGTTGCACTCCCTAGGATTTGTCCATCGTCCAGAAGGAAGCGTTTGGATCGCCTAGAGCATTTGCTCTCTGGTTCCCAATCTCTGGATTGGGAACCAGCTTTCGCGAAGTTCCGCTTCGCGCGAAGCAGAGCTTCCGGCGTTCTCGTTCCCAATCCGGAGATTGGGAACGAGGAGGAAAGTCAAATCTCCACTCGAATACGGACTAGATCATTCAACGGAACATTGCAGCACAGGCGTGGAATCCCGATTTGCTCGGGAATGACGGAAAACGGCGACTTGCGAGAAAGGGACCGCTACAGAAAACCGTGAACTACTCTAGATTCCCTTAACAGCAATCATCTTGATCAAGTCAACGACTCGGTTTGAAAATCCCCATTCGTTGTCGTACCAGGAGAGGACCTTGACCAACTTCCCATCGATGACCTTGGTCAAGCCCGCATCAAAAACGGAGGAAGCCGGGTTCCCGATGAAATCGACCGAGACAAGCGGTTCATCGCAGTATTCGAGGATACCTTTCAGCGAACCCTCGGCTGACTCCTTCATAGCCACATTAATATCCTCCTCGCTGACACCGGTTTTCAGTTCAGCAACCAGGTCGATGAGAGAAACATCGCAAGTGGGGACGCGAATGGCCATTCCTGTGAGTTTGCCCTTGAGGTTTGGCAGGACGAGGGCAACAGCCTCGGCTGCGCCGGTCTTCGTGGGAATCATTGAAACCGATGCCGCGCGAGCGCGCCGCAAATCCTCATGCGGAAGATCGAGGATCTTCTGATCATTAGTATAGGAGTGAACCGTCGTCATCAGGCCACGTTCCATCCCGAACGCCTCGTCGAGCACCTTTGCCACTGGGGCTAAGCAATTGGTGGTACAGGAGGCGTTGGAAACAATTTTGTGCTCATTGGGATCGTAGGTGTCGTCATTCACACCCATGACAATAGTCTTCACATCGCCTTTCGCGGGAGCGGAAATGATGACCCGCTTCGCGCCGGCATCCAGATGCGGCTGGGACTTTTCATCGCTGGCGAAGAAGCCGGTTGATTCAAGGACGAGGTCGGCGCCCAGGTCGTCCCAGGGGAGTTTTCCGGGGTCTCGCTCGGAAAGGACGCGGATCGAATCGCCGTTGATGACGATCGAGTCGCTGGCGCCTTCAACAGTCCCACTCCATCTGCCGTGGACTGAGTCGTACTTGAAAAGGTGAGCAAGGGTCTTTGTATCGGTGAGATCATTCACCGCCACAACATCAATATCAACGTTGTTTTCCTTGAACGCACGGACGACGAGCCTTCCGATCCGACCAAATCCGTTAATTCCGAGCCTGATTGCCATAACTGTTCATCCTCCCTGGTGATACCCGTTCTTCCTTTGGAATGTTCGATTCGGGAATGGGTCTTCTTCGCGTGAGTCTTAACGCAAACGAGCGGGGAGTATAGACTTACGCGAAATGGGGCGTCAATAGACAGGATAACTGAGGAATGAATTCGAGTCAGCGCGCCCAGTACCGGAAGTCTTCCAAACTGATCGAGTGGATGGATGCGAAACTGTATCCGGATCAGGGTGACAACTGGGACGATGAAATGTTTCGGACCACTATTCTGGAACATCTGGACGAATCGGCTCAGATACTCGACCTGGGAGCCGGTAGCGGGCATGTCAGTCAGATGGATTTTCGCGGGATGGCGGCACGAGTCTGCGGGGTGGACAGTGATGATTCTGTATTGGGTAACCCCTTCCTCGATGAAGGAAGGATCGGACAGGGCGATTCGATTCCCTACGCTGACGGATCATTTGATGTGGTCTTCGCCGACAACTTTTTAGAACACCTCGAAAAACCGCTCGATGTGTTTCGCGAGATATATCGGGTTCTCAAGCCGGGAGGGTTCTTTGTTACGAAAACACCAAACAAATGGCACTACGCACCGGTGCTTGCCCGGTTTACCCCGTACTGGTTCCATGTCGCGGTGAACCGGCTGCGGGGGAGGTCGCGGGAGCATACCTTTCCGACCTGGTACCGTGCCAACACTCCGGGCGAAATCCGGGGATTTGCTTCCGAGTCGGGTCTGGAGATAAGTAATATAAACCTTGTGGAAGGTCGCCCCGAATACATGAGAATTTGCGCGCCGACCTATTTGATGGGCTGGATATATGAGCGGTGTGTTAATCTCATTCCGGGAGGGTCGCGCTTTCGAGTGATTATGATCGCGACGATGCAGAAGCCAGGTTCGGAGGCGGTGGGGGATGCATAGCGGCGGGTCCATGATATTATTGTAGGTGGAGATAACGAGAAGATGACCAAGCATGAAATCGCAACACTGGCGTGTCGGTTGTTGGGGATCTATTTAGTCATCCAAGCCATTCCACAAATGGGATACTGGATAAGTTTGGTATTAACGAAGTGGCTGCTTTCGACTCCAATAGGAATTCCGGAACCTGTCAGTTACGTTCTTGTACAACATGGGGCTGTCCCAATAACCTTGATGCTTATAGGCGCGATTTTTGTCTGGAAATTCGCGCCGAGGTTAGCCACTGCGATGGTCGGACCTGTTGAGGATACTGAGGGGCCAACGCGATTGGGAGCGCGTGATCTTTCAATTGCCGCGTTTTCCGTTCTCGGATTATTCATCCTTTCCGAAGCTGTTCCCAAATTCCTCGGCATACTAATAGGAAACTTTTTCATGGACAACGGATACAGCTACGCAAACGGTCTCAGATTACACGGCGTTCAATTGGGAATTGAACTTATTCGGGTCAGTATCGGATTCTATCTCGTTTTCGGGGCGGTTCGCCTAACCGGCTGGCTGAGTGGCATCCGCGAAGTGGCCATGACGGAACCAGTGGAGCGGCCCGGTTGACGGTCGATTCAATTACGACTCCGACGGCGGTCTACAATACCCTCCAAGCTATCGGACGAAAACCTTCACAATCTCTTGGGCAACATTTTCTGCTCGACAAACCGTTACTGGATTCCTTTGTTGCATCGCTGGAATTGTCGCCCGATGACTGGGTTGTGGAGATCGGCCCCGGGCTGGGGCATCTGACACGATCTCTCCTGGAAACTGGCGCGCGGGTACTCGCCATCGAAAAAGATTCCGCCTTGGCGGAAACACTAGCCGAGAGGCTTCCTCGAACCGAACAGTTAACTGTCCTGTGCGGTGACATCCTGGGAACCGGGTTGAAAGATTTGGAAGCAGCCGGCATTCGTGGAGAGTTCGTCCTGACCGGGAACCTGCCGTATTACTGTTCCTCGGAAATTATCGCAAAGTGTTATGAGAATTGGTATGGGAAGTGGAAAAGGGTTGGGTTCCTTCTCCAGGAAGAAGTGGTGGACCGTCTGGTGGCCGGGCCCGGCTCGAAAAGTTACGGACGGCTTTCGGTCCTCGTTCAGGCGTTTTCCACTGTCCGAAAGGTCCGTCGAGTCCGGGCTCATCTGTTCGTTCCCGAACCGGATGTCAATTCCGCCTGGATGGTAGCAACTCCCCATCCCGAACCACCCAATGTTACCCCCTCCCAGATGGCATCGATGACACGGGTCTGTTTCGCACAGCGTCGGAAGACATTGCGGAATAACCTGTCGCGGGAGATGGGAGTAAAAGCTGTGGATGGCCTGCTGGGGAAAACTGGTATTGATGGGGGGAGAAGGGCTGAGGCACTGGACGTCGCTGAGTTCGTAGAACTGGCCAGTTATCTGAGAGAAACCAATCCTGGGGTTTCGAACGACTGAGTCGTATCATCCAATCCGCGACAGTCACAAAGTGGTTCGTTCTTTCTGAACCTTTTCGCCGATCCCATGCGCCCCCTTGAATCGGTGAGGCGGGGGCTCTAGAGTAAGTCAACTGGGACCTTGGTTCTCTGTTCGAACCAAGATAAACTGAAGGATTCTCTTCGGGACAAACCAACCGTGAAATTGGAGGGGAGTATGCAGAATTTATTCCAAAGCAGTACTAATTGTGTGTTGAGGGAGAGATACGGCCATCCTATGAGGACACTTTCCCTGGTAGTTCTATCCATGCTTGTCGCTGGCTGCGGCGAATCCCCGCAGCCGCCGGTAAAAAAAGCGGCGCCGCGCCCCACCTTGGCGCCAATCAAGCCGGCGAAGCAGCCGCCAGTAGAGGCGCCTAAGGTTACGGAAAGCATATTGACGAAGCTCGACGGAACCGAGGATGTTTTTGACCTTTATGAAATGAGGGAGAGTTTGCAAGATTCTCCCGAGGATTCGGAATTACTCAAATCGAAGTTTGACGAGGTCTGCTCCGAACTTGAGCCTGTATGGAATGTAACGGATTATCTCGATTTTTATCAATCCAAATTCACGAAGGAGGGAGAGGAGGAATACCGGCTCTTCTTCCTGTTTAAGCTGAAAAATAAGTTTGAGATAGACTGTCGGATCCACGTTCATGGCATGGTCGAGGAAAATAACAAACATCTGCTTATCAGAGAGAAGGCGACGGATAGTGAATATTGGCCCATTCAGCCCGATCCACCCACAACCGAGTGGGAACCGGGTGAATTCCATGTCGTGAGCCACTCGATCCGGGCACGACCGATTCCTTACAAGGTTCGATTCCTGTTGTTGGCCCAGCCACCCGGAGGACGAGTCTCTCCTACAGTACGATTGGGTTGGGTGGACTTTGGGAAGTTGGAATCGGAATGATTTTCATTGTGAATTAGTTGGTGTTGCCAGCGTACATTAGGAGATCTTGAAACCGGGGATGATCATAGCTGCGGTTGGAAGTGGCAATTCAGTGCGGTGACCATCGAGACCTTAGATTTCTCGGGACGGGTTCGAGAACACGGTTATAGTGTCGCGGAGAACATCGTTGATAACGCCACAGTCCTGAGCCTGCGGGAATCCGTTGCGGAGATTTTGGAAGCGGGCGATTCCATGGAACGGGATCGAAAAGGTTACGGCCTGCGTCATCTTCTCAATCGAATCCCCCTTGTTCGGAAGGTAGCAGACAGTTCGGAAATGCTCAGCATCGCCGAATCTGTGCTCGGACCTGGGACAAAGCCAATCAAAGGTACTTTCTTCGACAAGGTTCCTACTGCAAATTGGAAAGTACACTGGCATCAGGATTTCACAATCGCCGTAAAGGACCATTCAGATGCCCCTGGTTTTGGTCCGTGGACAGTTAAAGACGATGTTCTCCATGTGCAACCGCCACGAGAGGTCATGGAAAATATCCTGGCCTTGCGACTGCACCTCGATGACTCGCATGCGGATAACGGCGCCCTGCGAGTGTTGCCGGGGAGTCACCGGATGGGGAAGATGACCAGCTCTGAGATAGATCAAGTGTTGAAAGAAAACGAGGCGGAAACATGTATGGTACGCGCGGGCGGTGTTCTCGTTATGCGACCTCTTCTGCTGCACTGCTCCGGGCCGGCAACCACACCGAGCCACCGCCGTGTCATTCATTTGGAGTATTCCGCGATGGGACTGCCGGGCAGTTTGGAGTGGTATGAGGCGTAGGCAATCAGAGCCGCGACCGTGAGGAAGCGATTTCGTACTTGATGTTCACGTCGACATCTGGTTCCCAATCTGGAGATTGGGAACCAGATGTAACTCGGTGGCGCCCGGTACATCGCTTGCTCACGCGCGCGGCTCTGATTGGTTGGTAGTAGGTGATGGTGGGTTACGCCTAACGGCTAACCCACCCTACGATAAGCGCGGGGACATCAAACATCAGATTTCGATCCCAAACGGTTTCTTAAACGCAAAACCGAAAACGATCGAGAGGACAAAGAACAGGACCAGCCAGTGGATATTCCAACCGAATACCTTCAGGGGAAGCGAGGGATAAATCACCTCGATTTCTCTGATCGGAGCACTGGCTTTGATCGGGGGCTCCCCGGAATAGAGTAACAAGTCCCAAATGCTATGACCGGTTCGCAGTGGCGAAACTTTACCCCAACCGCTTCCAATAGAAATCTCCTTTTCGACCCTATCGCCATCAATCTCCACGGTTACTTTCTGCAAACCGGCCTGGGATGGGCGTAGCCTCCAGGCAACTTCCGATTTGCTGGGGATCCGGACTGCGGGTGTCTCGACTTGGATCCCCTCGGGAACATGGAGAGAAACAGACTCACCCATTAAGTCAGCATCTCGGACCTTGACCTTAATGAGAGTGCTTTCGCCTACCGCCAGCGGTCGGTGTTCAAACCGAAGGTGGAGTTGGATGATGATGAACAAGACCGGGATGATGAGAATGAGCATGGGGATCAACGAGTATTTCATGTATCGCAGTACAAGGAGCAGAAGGCGGCCTTGGGTCTGGAGGACTACCCGGACATCGTGCCGGTAGAGACGAATCGCCAGGAGATTGCCGCGAATCTTTTCCTTGGTTTCGCGTAGGGCTGCCTGGTTGGACACCAGACCGAAAATCCACAGCATGAGGACGCCTGTTACCAATGAAATCGCAACCATCGCCCAGATTGGGTCGAGGTTTGCAAACGGGCTGAAGAACAGATCAAAGACTTTTGTGAGAACAGCGTTCAACGTGGATACGGCTTTCATTTTCTGAGAGGATTGTTTCGGGGTCGGTTAACCGGTCTAACTGATGTAACCCAACCCCTTGAGCCGTTTTCTAATCTCCTCCTCGGATTCAGCGCCCTCGATCTGCATGAGTTCCTTCTCCAACACATGCTGAACGAACTCTTCAACCGATGAATACCCGGCGATCTCGGAGTATTTCTTTGCCGTTTCGTAAAGCGCCCTATCGAGCTTCACCTTTGGACTAAACATTCTTGGATCTCATCGCTTTCTTCCGGCCGATACTTGTCTCTTGGCGGGTGAATGAAGGCAATCCTTTCCGATCATTTCCGGAAGAGGCTTGATGCCATATTCATCAAGGATCGCCACTGTTAAATCAATAAGCGATGGCGAAACATCGGTGATCTCCTGATTCGTCAGTAGAACTCCGGGAACGAGGCGGTAATCGATGCAGTGATCGGCGCTCCAGGCGCGATCGTTGTCGACCAGGATCTGCTTTGGGAACTCCCCAAGCGGGCTTTCCCAGGAACTTCTGTAACCGCGCGCGTAACCGATGAGCAGGTCTGGACCGCTGTCCTTCAACGGGCCGTGGAAATCGCGCGATGGCCGAGTCACCAGGGATATGACCTCCTGGCCGTTCCTTGTGTTCCTTGTATCCCTCATCGACCGGAGGCCATCTTCGATTTCACTCACCAGGTCCTCATACTCCTGTCCCGGTCGGACTATCCCTGCCTTTTCCCTTCCCTTCAAGTTGATGTAAAGGCCGTTCAGACCGAGCGCGTAGGCCCTGCTCTTTCGCCAATCGACATTCCCGTAAAATTTGTGTTGGCCTTGCTGGGCGGGCTTCTTCAGCTTGATGTAACCGTTTTCCAGCAACCAGGTATTGAGGTTAACCCCCCAATAAAAAGGCGCGAACCCGTGGTCGGACATGACAATCAGAGTGGTACCGTCGTCGATGGCCTCTAAGGTCCGGCCCAGGACCGCGTCCATTTCCTGGTAAATACTGGCGATGCCGCCTGCAAGGCCTTCCGTTGGATCGTAACCCGGATGGTTTTCGTCAGAGTACCTCCAGAGCATGTGCGATTGCTGGTCCACACTTGAAAAGTAGATGAAAAGCAGTCCCTCCTCGAACTCATCCATGAGGTATTCAAAGGCCCGGCGCCGTTCTTCGAAAACCATACTGGCTTGCCTGTGAAACTCGCGGCCCGAAAAAATTCCATGTGTCAGAGCCTTTGTATCCTCGGGCATTTCCTGTGTATAAAAGTAGCCAAGCTTCTCGCAGAGGCAGGCACACCAGTCAGCGGGTGTCGAGATAGGCATGACTGGTTCCTCCGGGTTGATCTGGATCGGAGTAACATAGAGTTTGAAGGAGGGGCGTACCTGCTGGAGGTAGAACTTCACGGTGCCGCTGAATGAAACCAGCCATGGAACGGCTTCGAAATCGATACGTACCCAGTTGCTCCATTCACCCTCTTTGAGGATGAACTCATGGTCCTGGACCTCAAACTTGGCAGCGGCCTCCTCGGGATCGAGATAGACATCGAACGCGATTTTTGTTTCGGGGTTTTCATACTCAGTCGGCTTTCCCTTGCGTGATTTCCGGGATTTTTTCTTTGGAGATTGTTTGAACGAGTTCTTGGGTCCAACCAGTTTCGCTTTGACCCGGTTGTTTCGGACGCTCACCTTGTAGACTTCACCTCCGCCGACATCCTCCTCAACCTCCTCCGGATTCTGAGTGTAATAAGAAAATGACCCTGGTGTTCCCAGCAGGTCAGGGGTTCCCATCCCCGATAGCGATTTTCCCTTGAAACCAACCGGCGGGAAGTTGGCCGGCATTCGGAATATCGTGGTCGGGATACCTGCTTCATCGAGTAGTTGCCAAAACGCTTTGCCTTTGCGCTGGAGTTCGACCTTCCCACTCCCGATTGGGACCACCCATTTGCCGAATTTTAGCGTCCGCTCGGCCGAATGGGTCTTCGCGATCGAAAGGTACGGGCTGGGTGAATCTGTCTTGGGGTCCCTGTGGACGAAATCAAAAATCCCATGCCCACCCGGATCCATCCCCGTGATAAAATTGGACCAGGCCACAGGGCTCTGCGGAGGCATACTGGTCCCCAGCGGTTTGAAATCTCCCTCGTCCATCAGCCGCTTGAAATTCGGCATGAGACCGGCATTGACATAAGCCTGGAGCATGACCGGGTCCAACCCATCCACACCCAGGACCAGAACTTTCTTGGCAGGCGCTGCAAATGCATCCCCTCCTCCAACAGCCAGGGGAGAAAGCATGAGGGCGACAATGGTCGGGAGTTGGGAGGCGACTCTCTTCATGAGACTTCTTCCTGGTCGGCTAAGGGCATGAGCGACCGACCATCCATGTAGGAGGGAATTTGGACACCGAACAAGTCAAGGATCGTGGGGCCAATGTCAATGATTCGTGGATCATCCGCCGTAACCTTACGGTTCGTACACATCATGCCGGGCACATCGGGAGGATTAAAATTATGGTCTCCGCTCCAATCGTTTTCGTTGTCTTCGAAGATATTTTCCGCCACTCCTCCGGTCACATTCAAGATTGATGCCCGGTAACCCACACGAAATCCCACGCACAGGTCTGGGGCGCGGTCCACATAAGGACCGGAGTAGACTTGGCTGGCATCATAAACCTCCCGAATCGGTTCGGCATCCCTCTCGGTGTCCTGTAGTTTCCGTAGCTGGGATGCAATCTCTTCCTTGACTGAACCCGCTTCCCCATTCCGGCCTACGATCCCCTTGGCTTCGCGGCCTTTCAAATTGAGATAAATCCCGCCAAATCCCATTGCATAGGCTTTCGTCTTGGTCCAATCCACCTCAGAGAAATAGTCTTTTCCGGTAGGCCGATCACCTTCCAGAGCCAGGTAACCATTCTCAAACAGCCAGGTATTGAGATTGACAGTGCGCTGGAAGCTCTTGAACCCATGATCGGACATGACAAACAGGACATCGTCCTTCGCCATCTTTTTCCGGACCTTTCCAACCAAGCCATCCATCTGAATGTACAGTTTCTTGATGGCGTCTTTATGTTTCGTATTCTCGCGTCCTTTGTTACCAGGATGGTACTCATCGAGATAACGGAAGAACATATGCTGGAGACGGTCGGTGATGTCGAACACACAGACAACCAATCCGCGGCGGGTCTTCTCCAGGGCATCGAAGAACATCTTTTCTCGTTCGGAGTGGATGTCGTATGTCTGTTCCAGAAAGGCATCCTCATCAATCACTCCCGCCTTGAGAGCGTTGGTGTCTTCCGCCAGACCAAGAGTGCTGTAGAGGCCCTGTGTGTTTGCGAGATAACCGGAGTAGGTGAATGGGTAGGAAATGGGCAGCGCCGGCTTGGATGGGTCAATGTTCAGCGGTGTCATATAAAGTCTGAAATGAGGAGAAACCTCGAGGAGTCGAAAACGGACTAACCCAGATACTTTCATTCCGAGTCCGGGTCGGAACTCGATCCTGATATACGGTGTGTATTCGCCCATCCTGAGCGGGTAAGTCTTCTTGCCGATCAAAAGTTCGCAGTTAGAACTGTCTTTCCCGAGCCTTACCTCGAGGGGAACGCTCATTTCCCCACCCTTGGCGAGAAGAGAGTTTTCGGGGCCGGGTATGGACGACCGGGCAACTCCATCCGCGACCTCAATCGGGATTCGTTCGCCGCCCGAAAGTTCCTGGTTGTCATCCGGGTCGCTGGTGAAATAGAAAAACGTTCCCTGGCTTCCCCGAAGGTCAGGCAGGCACATCGCCGAAAGAAGGACGCCTCTGAATTTCTCAGGTGGAAAGGTGATCGGAACTCGGAGGATGGAACTGAATAGGTTGTGTTCTCCCAGAACATTCCAGAAACATTTGCTTTTTCGGCCAATCTGAATCCTTGGTTTGCCGATTGGTATCCGGTATTTTCCGAGCGGAATTGACCGGGAGGGAGGATCGACTTTCGCCGAAGAAAGTTCCGGCAGGTGGGTCTTTCGGTTCGGAACCAGGAAATCGTAAATCCCGTGCTTGCCGGGATTGCATCCGGTTGAGAATGAAGACCACGCCACTGGAGATTCGGCCAGCAGAGTCGTCGCGAGATTGGAGAAACTCCCTTCCTCGGCGAGGTTTGAGAAATTCGGGAGGAGTCCTTCCTCCATCCACTGACGAGTCAAGTCGGGGTCCTGGCCATCAAGACCCAGGACAATGACTCGCTTGGTTCGCCCCTTCGCAGGCGGTTTCCTGGCGAAGAGGAGGCGTATCAACCATCGGAGCGGCCAGGTCAGGAGGATCAGGAAGACAGATGCGAATGTGAGAAACAGGATGAAGAAAGAGGACACGAAGGCGAAACCGGCGCCCGGACCGATATAGGCTTCGGCGGAACCCGAACATAGAAAGGACAGCGCCAGCAACGTCGGGGCTGCCTTTACATGCGGGATGGAGGATCTCGTGCAGACCATTTAGATTCGGTTTTCTAATCGAGAAATATGCTGGACACTAGTATGACTGAGAGTTCAGTCCGGGGAAACCTTGACGGCTTTGGTTCGATAAAGCTCCGGATCAACGACTGAGGCCATCTTCTCGACATCCAACCTCCCGCCAAGGAACCGGTTGATGATTCTCGCCTGATCGAGGGGGTTTTCGATGACATCGCGATGCGCGACCTGGAGAACCTCGAAATTGGAGCGCATCCCGAACAATTGCTCGACACGTTGGAGGTGTGCTTCAAGGTCCTTTCTGGTTACCGCATCACTGTCCGGGTCAACCGGTTCTCCCCGGTTGACGAGCATCTTGTTCTGGGAGGCGATCACCTCATCGATTTCGCGGCGCATGAAGATGATTTTGTAACGGCAAGTGGACGGCAGGTGACGAAGGAGAAAGGAGATGACCTTCAAAACCTTTCCACGAGTTTCGACAACCCACCCAGCGTCCTTCGGTTTGTCGAGGTCTTTGACCCGCTCATACTCGAAATACCCTTCCGGGTTGTCCACATCCGCCCCGCGCTCACCATCGGAAACGATCTCCAAGCCGCCCGCGGAGAGCATCTTCATCATCATGGAGGTCCCCGACCTGGGCAGACCGGAGACGATGATGACGGGGGTTCCGTATTTAAGTTGGTTGAGGATGTTGGTTAGGCTCATTGGCTCAGACCGGTCAAACGCATTGTACACGCCATCAGGGTTTGCTGGAACGAGAATCACACCTCGTTCCTAGACTCGGGGGGAATCCCTTCCCCTAGCTGCTCTGAAGCCTTGCCGGTTGGAAATAGGGGATCAAATCCCCTATTGTTGTGCCGAGAATGGATTCACGGCACAGCAATCGTATTACATACGATCTGCTTGACCGTGAATCCGATAACAGTCCCTGAAACTCCAGAGGAAACATCCGTATTCTAACGCAGTACCCATAGCAGTATACTCATATCACCATGTTTATCCGCGCCCTGAAATGGACTGCAGTAGTGTTATTGGTGCTGCCGTTACTCGTTATCGGGGGTGGTCAGTTGCTCCCAGCTGGGACCGATTTCTGCTATAGGCTTGATGCTGATAGGACACTCCGTTTCGTTAGACTCTCAAATGCCGAGATTGGCATCCACGTCAATTCCAATAATATCCCGCGTTTCGTTCTGATCGGTTACGTTGCGGCGGGAGTGGAGTTTCGGGACCCTAATATGTGGTGTAGCTTCTAATGACCTAGTCCAGATTCGGACTGTTCCAAAAACTGAAAAATATCTCTTGCGGTATCGATCTGAGTCTGATACGATTTCATTGCTTGGTTATCCCCCAGCCGGAACCTATCTCCGGGGGTTTTGCAGCCTTGGGTCAGTTAGCCAGGTGCCGTTTCCCGAGTGAGGGCTATTATCCCTCTGACCTGCTCCCCAAAAACTGGTCCATGTAAAATGTTAGAATCTCTGGTCAACCAGGAGGTTCGACATGAAGACGAAGCATCACCAAGAGGAGCAGATTATTCGGATGTTGCGGGAAGCGGAGCG
>Ga0310121_10004086_pt1 | contig 13046 bp, 12 predicted proteins | sample CB27_Tmax_986_MG_FD_203504 | JGI IMG/M metagenome (GOLD analysis project Ga0310121, IMG submission 203504) | Marine microbial communities from Western Arctic Ocean, Canada - CB27_Tmax_986 | ecosystem: Environmental > Aquatic > Marine > Oceanic | place: Canada: Western Arctic Ocean | collected... | reverse complement strand
AAGATGATATTCAGCGCGTGAGATAATCCCAAAACGTAGGCGATCAGACGATCATGACTATCCAAGTCCATTTCTACTAGGGTGGCCATGGTTGGTGCGAAGATTTCCCTGGCTTGGGCTGTTCCTTCTTCGCTACCGACGTCGACGAAGATCACGTGACGTCCGGAGAGTAACTCAGTTGTAGGACCGAACATCGGATGGATTGAAGCGACCTTTACTCCCGCATTCCTCAGAGCGTCGAGTCCTTCTCTGAGAGGGCTCTTTAGGGACCCGATATCAAATACCAATCCGTGCGGGCGCCGTTCAGCGAGGGCTTTGAGTATACGGTTTGACTCAGCCAGAGGTGTTGCTACAACGATGACATCGTGATGGAGTGTTAAGTCCTGCCAGTTATGAACACAGTTGAACTCATCTACGGAACCTGTGGGGTCGGCGATCTCTACTGCGTAACCCTGTGAGGCAAGAAAACGGACGACCCAAGACCCCATCTGTCCCGCTCCACCGATGACAAGCACTCGCTTTCCTGAGCCTTCACCTGCCGACGCGACTCGCTGTTTTTCTTGGACAGTAAGTGATGAGCGGATCAAGAGCAGGAAGAGTTTCTCTGTGACTTCGGGTGCTAGCCCCAGCTCGCCTGCTAGTTCACGCGCTCGGTTCACGACCCTTGTTTCTTGACTGTAATCACGGGTGCCTAGTCCCAATTCATCTTTGAAGTGTCCGATATCGTGAGATAGATCTTGGCGCTCCTTTATCAGAGTCAGGAGCTGTCTATCGACGTTTTCCAGTTTCTTACGGAGGGTGTCTAGATTCATCGCTTATTATCGATGGGGTTGAGTGGGGAGTATTTCAGTTGTCGCCCGTCCTATCAGGATTTCAAAATTTGAGATTGCGATAGCGACGGGGAACGGGTACAAGGGAGAACTGTACTCATTAATAGTTTCTGGGTCGATTCTCGTTGACACCCACTGACCTTCGGTTTTACTCTAAAACGTGATGGATCAAAAAGGGAAAGTGATTCGCCAGGCCGTATCAGTCGGCCTCTCAGCGGTGATGCTTGTCATCTGGATTTCGGTTCCACTTTTGGAGCATGCTGATCTAGTAAGTGAGCCTGTCGTGGAGAGCGAGCACAACCCATCGACGTGCCCACCCGCTCATGACCACACGGTTTGCACGCAAGTTGTGGCAAACCTAGCTGCACCTTCAGCCGGGCTAGAGAAGCAGCATGAGGATGTCTTCGTTCGGCATCTCAGCCCAATTGAAGCTGACATTATGGGTCACTCGGTGCTTGCTGAAGGGCACCCCTCTAGAGCTCCACCTCTGGCCTAACTGCACGGAGTATCCGGCCGCTCTCTAGCGGCTGTTCTTAGTGGGTCCCTCTGAGGGCCCTACTTCTCTGAACACAGTGAGGAAGAGGGGAAATCATTATGAGCATTAGTGGAACGAGAGTCGACCGTTACAGGTGGGCGGTCCTCGTGTCTACAATTCTGATCTTGGCTAGTCCTGGGGGTTTGGTCGCCCAGGAAAGAATCGATTCGCTTCAAGTGGAACTCGCACGTCTTGGGGCGCTCGTAGATAGCCTGACTCAGGAAGTTGCTAGGCTTCGCGCCTCCGGTCCTGAGGAGGAAGCCGATGATGCACTCGAGCGGCTTCGAACGGCTGCGCTGGCGGCTGCGGCTCTGGGCGAAACCACAACTTCTACCGATGAAGCCACAAACCAAGAATTCGTTGGACGACAGCGTTCTTTGCAAGCGCTAAACCCAGAGATCAGTGTGAATGCAGATGTGTTTGGTCACGTAAATGCGGATGATACTGGCGAAGACAATTTCTTTGCTCGAGAGTTTGAGATTTCGCTTATCTCAAATTTAGATCCCTTCTCACGAGCAAAGGTGTTTTTGTCGCGCCACAACGAAGGAGGGGAACTCTCACCATTCGCGGAAGGACATGATGGTCATGAGCATGGAGAACATGGGAGTGGTACGGGTTTTGGAGTTGAAGAGGGTTATGTCGAATGGGTCGGGCTACCAGGAGGCCTAGGGGTGAAGCTTGGAAAATTCTTCCAGCAGTTTGGTCAACTAAATCGTTGGCACGCTCATGCTCTACCATTTCAGACACGTTCACTTCCACATCTCTCGTTCATCGGGCCGGAATCTCTAGCTCAGACAGGAGCTTCAGTACATTGGCTGGCACCCTTTGGTGGTATCGGTGGCACGTACGAGGCTACGCTTGAAGTCACACGTAGCGAGAACGAGATGTTATTCGGTGAATCGAATAGTCTCTCGGTATTAGGGCATATTAATGGTTTTTGGAATCTCTCTTCTTCAACTGACCTTGATTTAGGCTTCAGCTGGATTAACGGAACATTTGCTGCTGCTGCGCGATCATTGGATCGCAATCTTTATGGAGCTGAGGCTGCCATCACATGGCGCCCACCTGGACGATCTCGCTACCGAGGCGTGTCAGTCAGGGGCGGTATTATGGCAGTCGATCGAGTCGCTTCAGGTAGTGGGCACGACGAAGAACACGACGAAGAACACGAGGAAGAACACGAGCTTTCGGGCCGAGCTTTCGGATTTTGGGGGATGGGAGAGGTCCGACTCTCCGAGAGTTGGCTTGTAGGTGCAAGATTGGGTAGGAGTGGCAACCCGGAAGATCTAGATGAGACGGCTTGGCTTTTCTCACCGACATTGAGTTGGTGGCAAAGTGAATATGTGAGGCTAAGGCTCGAATACGACTTGCTCGGAAGGAGTTTTGTGGATGGTGGGGAAGGGAGACTGCTACTTCAGGCGACTTTTGCTATGGGACCACACAAGCATGAGACCTACTGAGACCATGGTAGGTTCAAGCTGGCTACGTTGTTGCCATAGGGAGACTAAGAGACAATGAGAATTGTACTGATAACCCTTCTGCTGCTAGCGCCATCCAGTTACAAGGAACAGCTGGCTCCCGTGCGTGTCGTCGCGACGCTACCCATCTATGCAGAGATCACCCGACAGATCGGTGGACAAGAGGTGATGGTATCGTCGATCGCGAACCCAAATGAAGATGCCCATTTTGTGCGGCCAAAGCCGAGTTTTGCACTCGATATTCGTCGAGCCGATATGTTTGTCACGACTGGACTTGACCTGGAGCTATGGGTACCGACGCTACTTGACCGGGCAGGTAATTCAAATGTCCTCGAAGGGAGTAGGGGGTATGTGACTGCGTATACGGGGATTGAGCTGTTGGACGTGCCCGTTTCTGCAGATCGGAGTGGTGGAGACGTTCACATCTTCGGTAACCCACACCTGACGACTGACCCACTCCGGACACTACAGGTGGCCCGTAACATCACGATAGGGCTTAAGAGAGTTGCTCCAGATAGGGCTACGCACTTTGATGCTGGGCTCTCAAGCTTCACTGAACAGATTTACCAGAGGCTATTTGGGGAGCGTTTGGTAGAACTCATAGGTGGTGAAACACTAGAGCAACTCGCACTAAACCGAACGTTGTTCGAGTTTCTAGAACAACAAGAATTTGAGGGCGCGCCCCTGATCGAATCCCTTGGAGGATGGCTTCAACTAGCAACCCCCTTCCGTGGACAAGAGATAATTTGCTATCACAAGAATTGGGCCTACTTCGAAAATCGCTTCCAGGTGCGTTGTGCAGATTATGTGGAGGCGAAGCCTGGTATTCCGCCGACACCGGGACATGTAGCTCAGCTAATCGCCCGGATGCGGGAAGAGAACCTGAATGTGCTTTTGTCCGCGACGTATTTTGACGAGAGCAAAGTAGAGGCTGTCGCAACTAGGGGTGACGCAATCTTCGTTCGGGTTCCTCTCTCACCCTATGCCAGAGAAGGTGTTGATGATTACTTCACATTGGTTGATACCTGGGTAATGGAGCTCGCCCAGGCCTTTGTCAGCCGATGATTCTCGCACGGAGATAAGGTGATGCTCGATCTAATGATCCCACCGATCGCGGCGGCGCTCATTATTCTTTCGATCCATGCATACCTAGGCCTACACGTTATCGCACGTGAAGTGATCTTCATTGATCTCGCGTTCGCTCAAATCGCAGCGCTTGGAACTACTGTGGCCCTCTTGATGGGCATCGAGCCCGGCACGACCACGTCACTCTTGTTCGCCTTTGGGTTTACGCTTCTCGGTGCCTTGCTCTTCTCAATGACCCGCATGGAGAAATCGATTGTACCCCAGGAGGCGATCATCGGGGTTTCGTATGTGGTAGCATCCGCTGCAGTGATTCTGCTTGCCAGTCTTACAGCGGAGGGTTCTGAACATCTCCAAGAGACGCTTACAGGCACATTGATTTGGGTTGGCTGGCCCGCCATAGGCAAGATGGCGAGTGCGTATGTAGCTGTAGGGCTTGTTCACTACCTACTGAGACGGAAGTTTTTGGCCCTGACTTTTGCACCTGAGAGGGTCGGAAATATCAGGCTCTGGGACTTTGTGTTCTATGTGACCTTTGGGATCGTGATCTCTCTCTCAGTTGAGATTGCTGGAGTACTAATGGTCTTCACAGCGCTAGTGATCCCAGCAGTAATTGCTTTTCTCTACACGAATCGCTTTGGATTGGCCCTCTTTATTGCGTGGGGTGCTGGAACTGCCTCCATCCTGAGTGGTATCGGTGCTTCGTTCTACTGGGATCTGGCGACAGGTCCACTTCTCGTCTGCACGTTCGGTGTAAGTCTGATCTTGGCGGCCGTACTCCGGCCGGTTCTAGGTATCCGACCTGGTCGCAAGATTGTAGTGGCCAGCCTCGAGCAGGGTGACTAACTGCTTCAGTGCGTCATTAGGAAAGTTTCTGACGTGATCAACTCCGATCAACGATACCTTCGAGTATTCTTGCTGTAGCGCATCTATCCAGTCTATTGAACATTCGTGAATGCCGTATCCATCTTGAAGTTTATCTGACTTACCTGAAGAGACGGAGTCTTCTCATGAGCCGCTACATGCTATCTCGCCTACTTACACTGCTGACTCTTGCATTTGCTTTCAGTGGGCTTGAAGCACAGGCCCAAGAGAGCTCTTCACGTCTCAATGTCGGCCACTATCTCGATTGGGAGTTTGTCCAAAACCCCCAACTCTCTCCGGACGCCACCCAGTTGGTATACGTCCGTGAATGGATTGATAAAGTCAACGACAGGCACGCGTCTGAAGTTTGGATTATGGACGCCGATGGCGGCCGGAACCGTTTCTTGCTAGAAGGCGGTTCGCCAGCTTGGTCCCCCGATGGAACCAGGGTGGCTTTTGTGAAGCAGGGTGAACCTCAGGGTGCACAGATTTTCGTACGCTGGATGGACGCAGAAGGGGCTGTGTCACAGGTGACGAGGCTGACAGAATCGCCATCGAGCATCCAGTGGTCACCGGATGGTAATTGGCTTGCCTTTAATGTATTAGATGAAGCTCCGATGGATCCGGCATGGCAGATAGAGATGCCCCAGCGCCCTGAGGGTGCCGACTGGACGGCATCTCCGAGGATCGTAGAGAAGCTCAATTATAGGCGTGATGGCTCTGGGTGGTCGCCGGTGGGTTCACGTCACATCTATGTGGTCTCCGCAGCAGGGGGCACGGCACGGCGTGTGACCAGCGGAAACTTTGACCATGGCTCCCCGCAATGGATGCCGGATGGTCAGAGCATTTTGTTCTCGGGTCTCAGGGTTGAGGATGCCGAGTATCAGTATCGCGAGTCCGCTCTTTACTCGGTTGACGTGGCATCGGGTGCGATTGAGCAAATCACAAACCGACGAGGAAGCGAAACCAGCCCTCTTCCTTCCCCAGATGGAAATTTGATCGCATACCAGGGTGATGAGTTCACGACGGATACGTACACGGAAAGAGAGATGTACGTAATGAATGCGAATGGTTCGGGATCGAGGGTTATAGCCCGTGAGATGGGAGGCATTGGTAACGTAAGGTGGGCTGCTGATGGACGTGGTCTCTATTTTACGGCTTCGATGAAGGGGACTTCGAACCTCTGGTTCGTGCCACTTAATGGAGAGCCGCAGAGTGTCACCGAGGGTAACCATATGCTCTCGACAACAGATATCGCGGATAATGGCTCAGCAGTGGGAATCCGGACATCATACTATGAGCCCGGGAGCCTGGTGGCCTATTCACTTCAGAACCCTGGTGAAATCCGTGTCCTCAAGGGAACGAATGAAGCAGTGTTGTCTCAGGTAGAATTAGGTGAGGTAGAAGAGATTTGGTACAAGTCTGTTGATGGGCTCGACATCCAAGGCTGGATTAACAAGCCGCCAGGCTTTGATAGCTCAAAGAAATATCCATTGATCTTGCGAATCCATGGTGGTCCGCACTCGATGTATAACTCTGGCTTCGACTTCAAGAACCAAGATCACGCGGCGAATGATTATGTAGTTCTATACACGAACCCACGGGGTAGCTCAGGTTACGGATCGGAGTTTGGCAACGCGATCAACTATGCCTATCCATCGATGGACTATGACGACCTTATGGTTGGAGTCGATTCCTTGATAGCCCGAGGGTATATCGACGAAAGGAACCTCTTCGTTTATGGAGGTTCGGGTGGTGGTGTCCTCACGTCCTGGATAGTAGGACACACAGACCGCTTCACGGCTGCTGTCGCGAAAGCACCTGTGACGAACTGGATGAGTTTTGTCGGCACCACAGATGGAGCGAGTTGGTACTTCGATTTTGAGAAGCATTTCTGGGAAGACCCATCAGAGCATCTGCAACGCTCACCACTCATGTACGTGGGCAACGTCACAACGCCCACGATGCTCATGACAGGAGAACGAGATCTACGCACGCCTATGGAGCAAACTGAGCAATATTATCGGGCGCTAAAGCTCCGCCAGATCCCGACAGCGATGGTTCGTCTCACGGACGGATGGCACAGTCGAAGCCGTCCCCCGACCAACTTTATACGTGTGCAACTCCTGTTGAGAAACTGGTTCGACCGCTACAAGGTCGCCGGTGATCCCGTGACTGATGGAGGACTCGGAGCAGGGAGCAGATAAAGGACTAGAACTGCGGTGGACTAAGGGCGACTCAGTTTCTGAGCTGAAGCCCTATTCCTAAGTCGACACTCAATGAAACAGCGTGGTCCTTCCTGATCGCGGTGCTTGCGTTATGTCGCCGGTATATTAGTCCTGGAGAGAATCGGAGCTTACCTGCAGAAAAAGCCAGACCAAGGCCCGCCTCGACTCCGATGCCGCCATTAAGCTTGTCTCCATCGGCTCCGGTTCCACCGTAGAGTAGGCCCACCTGCATCCAAGGCCCTCCGCGGCTCAGAGAAAGCCCAAGGCGCGCATCATTTCCGGCGAACGTTATATCACGGTCGGTACAGAAGCCGTTGCTGCATCCAAACTGAGTTCGCACGAATCCAGCGTATAGGCTAAGAACTCCCGATGTCTGAAGAGAAATCATCCCGGCAACCGACAATCCTGGCTCAAGTTCCATTGCAGCTGCAGTGGCAGTATGGCTACCAACTGCGGTTCCGCCCCGGACCTCAGCGTATATCTGTGCCTCTACTGGGTTATAGAGTAGGCCGAACAGCCCCAACAGAAATACGGGTAGAATGAGTGACCGACACTTAAGGGGAGTTCTCATTCCATACCCCCGATAATTCGACGTGTACTAACACCGTCTGTAACTAGCACATCCACTTCCGGAGAAACTGGGAGTAGTGTCTCATCCCACTCTCTGATTATGGACTGGATTCGCCCAGTTTGCCGATTAGTGATCACCGCGAGCTCGGGGCTGGGCACTGCACCCCCGAGCTCTATTTGACCTTCAGGACCTAGCAACTGGATTCTGCTGAGTTCATCAGCTGCTCCCGCTTGGAACGGAAGGGCAAAATAGAAATCGCCTCCACTACCGTACTCAGTCTCAACGAGCGAGAAACTAAGGGAGAATAATGAGCCACCGCTCGCGTTGAATCCTTCGATCTGATACGGACCATTTTCAACTGGGAGCACCGCAGGTGCAGTCATGTGAATTGCAGGCTCCAGTGTAAGCACGCTGTCGTCAGATCCTCCCCATAGAATCAGGACATCTTCAGATTGCGGAGTCCTATCAGATTGTCGTGGGCTTGGACCCTCATTCGCACGGAACGCGAGAGATTTTTCGAAATGGTAGTCACTGATCCACTCAGGGTTACAGTACGACATGAGGTCTTTGATTACCTCAGGGTTCTTGAGTTCGCCTAGGCCAGAGGCACCACGTGGATCATACCCCCATTTCCCGATAAACCCACCCGAATATGGATAGTTTTGATCTGGCCCCGATGGTCCTCCACAGGGAGCGTGGCGCAGGCTCATGTTATGACCCAGTTCATGGGCCAGGGTGAATTCTGATGGTCGCCCAACGCTTGTCGGTCTACCTATGTAGCCAAGTCCACCCCATGCCGATCCTTGGGGAAGGGTAACCGCCCCGTAGTAGTAGTGACCCGATCCATCTGGATCTGTTCTTCGTAAGAGGTCGATCTCTCTGAGAAAACTGCTCCATCCTGACTTTTCAGTGAGATTCGCGTCAGTCGTGTAGGTGTCTCTGACATCGACTTCGAAGTCGGCGATTGGGAATATCAGCCGCGTGTACTGCACCTGATCCGCATACCTAGACAGGTTGCCAGTCCAATTAAAGATTTGGCCGGAACAAGCCGGGAAGGGGGATCCGCACGCCAACACCGGAACAACGCGGAGGCGGAACGGTTCTACCTCGCGGAGATTGAGCGCCATACGACCTGATTCGGGTACGCGCACTGAGCTTCCTGGAGCGAGCGGTACAACTTCCTCAGGATCCAATTCGACCACTAATTCCACGCCCGGCTGTAATACAGCCGCTGGGACAAGCGTATTGTAGGACTTCTCGAGTTGGCTCTGATCGGGGGATACCGGAAGAAAATACAGCGGAGATAGCATCCTGACCGAGTAGACGACCTCATCTCCGGAATAAAACGACGCCCTAACGGTAGGCTCGAAGAAGCTCATTTGGTCGCCGGTCATAAAGACTCTGAGCAGTGCGTCTTTCCCGGCGATAAGCGGAACACTACCCGTGAGGGTTTGAACACTTTGTATTAAGTGAACGAAAGGTGCAGAAAGCTGAACCTCAGTTGGATTCACTCGAACTCGGGTTTCAGCTTTCAATCCGGCTACTTCCCCGGCCACAGTCACTTCTCCCCCCCTGAGTCCCTCCATCGAACCATCACCTGATACTCTCAGAATTTGTGGATCAGAGATCGACCAACCTGGTAGGGCCCAGGTAGGCAGTGGGGTAAATGCCTGTTGATTTTGGTCAGTAACGACAGCTCTCAACGCCGCAGTATGCCCTTTCGTCAGGACTGTATCGATCGGGAGTACGGATAGAGCAGTTGGATTCCGATCAGGTTCTAGTGCCAAATCAGCACACCCCATTACGGTAACGAGCACTGTGGCAGCTAGCGGTATGGTGACTAGAATACGGATATTGGATACTCCGGCTGAGTGGCACATTTTCTGCCTACACGATTCATAGATGGTGAAACATTGCAACAGCTTTGCCGGTAGGGTCAAGCGGAGCATTTTTTCTGCGGTCTTTTGATTACTCGTTGAGAAGGCTCACTCACCAGGGTTAAGTTAGCCACTGTGGCACCTGCGCCTGTAGCTCAGCTGGATAGAGCATCGGCCTTCTAAGCCGAGGGTCCCAGGTTCGAGTCCTGGCAGGCGCGTGGCCGGAAGCCCTTTATTTGCAGGGGTTTCCGGCCTTTTGCTTTCTGTCTATACGACAATCTATCGTGTAAGAATTACGGCAATACGAACGTTTTTTGGGTCCAAATGGTTACACAAATGGTTACCCACTTCTGTAGGCGGCTGAGGCTGGAGCAGCTCCTGGGAAAATTGCAGCTTAATCGAGGTGCGGTCCACGACTCTCGAACCAGGACACGTTATGCCGAAGGTGGGAACGAAGCATTTTTCGTACACGCCAGTAAGCTTCCCCCGAATAAGTTGTGGTAATTCTAAGGTCAAGGGCATTTTCGGGTATGGCTCTAATCCAGTGTTACGAGTGCTCGAAAGAGATCAACAGCGAGGCCCCTTCATGACCACCTTGAATGCCTTTAAGGACGGTAAGGAACACGGATTGTGGGAGCACTACTTGCCGGATGGTCAGTTGTCGGAGAAGGGCCCTTACAACATGGGCGAGAGGTGTGGCAAATGGACTTTTCTCAGTGGGGCGAAGCATTACCCACCGTGCCCAGAGGAAGAGGACCTTTGATTCTGGATAGTGATCCGTTCGGTGGTTCCTCTACTGGGGACATTGGGGCAGCTGCCGCACTTGATTATCACTCACCCTCTGTTGCTGGAAACGTGATGGTGGGCGCGGTCGTGATACTCATGATCATGATGGGTTTTGAATGGCTATATATTATGGAGTAACGACCGTGTATCTGCCCTAGACAGTAGCCTAGATGACATCTCCTGGGTCGTTTGGATAATCGCGCTCCTTCTTTGTATGAACTGGTCAAAACACATCGTCAAGGCCTATCCCGCACTGGATATACAGAACACAAAATACGGCGTCTTTGTGGCTACCTGGGGGTGGATGACTCCCATCACCTTCATGTTCGTGCCTTACGGATTCTTATCGGAGGCCTGGAAAGAGACTCGGCCCATCTCTTCAGATTCTGGGCAGGCGGATACGCCTGATTGGTTCCCGCTTTGGTGGGGGCTTTGGATTATTGGCGGGGCGGCGGTCTACCTGAGTGCTTCGATGCCCTCTGATGCTTGGCTTTGGGTGGCGTTAGCTGGGCGTACTGGAACTATTGTCGCCGGGGTATTCTTTCTGGTCTTGTTACGCATGCTATCGGCACGAGTCGATGAGAGGCGTGGTGAGATCTTGCAGGCTGCTAGGAAGTTGAGCGGACCGTATGAGGAGTACTACGACGACGGTCAATTGAAGGAGAAGGGGACTCAGAAGGATGGTAAGCGGGATGGACTGTTTGAGAGATTCTACGCAAACGGCCAACTTGATCAGAGAGGGAGTTTCAAGGATGGAGAGTTGGAGGGACCCTTTGAGCAATACTCCAAGGATGGGAAGTTGGAAGAGAAAGGGGGTTTCAAGGCCGGGAAACAGTGTGGTGAGTGGTTGGAAAACGGTGAGACGATGAAATACGACCCCTGTCCTCCCGACCTAGAAGGTGGGAACTAGCTGATGAAGAAATCCCTACTAGGTGCCTTGATCTTTCTAGTTGCCTTCGCTCAATTGGTGTTGGCCCAGTCTGCGATAGAAACAGCCCTTGCGGCCACGGTGACCATCGAAGTGTCTGGCCCGGATGGAGAGGCCCACGGCAGCGGCTTCATCACGTCCAGTGACGGCATGATTATTACCGCTGCTCATGTGATCGAAGGAGCAACATCTGCAGTGGTCCGGCTCCAAAATGGAGAAGAGCTTAACGTCGAAGGTGTGATCACCATCGACTCGGTTAAGGACTTCGCCATACTGCGGGTCGCAGGGTTTGATCTTCCGACGGTTCCCTTAGGGAACGCAGATGACCTCTCCATAGGGCAGAGGGTCATCGTAATTGGTGCTCCTATCAACGCTGCCCTGGCAGGGACCGTGTCGGATGGCCTGTTGGCTGCAGATCGTATGATTGAAGGGACTAGGACCCTCCAGATCAGTGCACCCACGTCGCCGGGAAATTCCGGTGGTCCTGTGCTGACGGAACAAGGTGAAGTCAGCGGACTGGTCGTAAGTGGAATACAAGCGGAGGGGGCAGAGAATCTCAACTTTGCTCTGCCGATCAATTATGTACGAGGACAGCTAGCTCTCGCCCCAACTAGACCCCTACAGCCAATGGCTGACCTCCTCGCAACTACTAATGCAGCGAACGCTCGAGGTTTTGAATTAGGAAACGCTATCCCATCCAACGAGTTTGAGGAGACGGTCCTTGGCTACCTCGAGGGTGCCTATGGGGTCGCAAAGGAGCGGTGGCGGGAGTCAGGAGTATCTCTTGAACCCCCATTCCCAGTTTGGCGATTTACTTCCATCATGAGGAGTGAAGCATCCAATTCCGTTCATCCTGCCTGCGTCAAAAAGCTTGGTCCAGATTAGGTTTACGCTCAATCTAGGATTGCTTAGCTTCTCGCGCTTGAATGCGAGTAGTTTCTTCAGAGTCACTCTTCTGTTCTAGCCCTCAAGCCATGGTGCTGTACAGATCGATGGTGGGCGTAGCTCAGTTGGTTAGAGCGCCGGGTTGTGGTCCCGGAGGTCGCCGGTTCAAATCCGGTCGTCCACCCTTTAGTAATAGTTGAGGCAGGCATGAGTGTAATATTGGGTGGTAGAGCCTGTTGACCCCACTTGGGGGCAGGATTATCATTCTCTTCTCGCAGCGGGCGGCTGCTGATCTGCCGTCGCTGCGTTTTGCTTGCAGTGGAGTTCTCTATCTGCCGCTTCAGCGGCGAAAAAACACTCCGGCGTGAGCATGTTTAGCTGATTGAAAACTGAGGTTTTGAGTGTGATTTGAGCGGGCCCAAGACGGTGGGCACTACGTCCTACCGCGTTCGATCTTAGGGTCGATTGGGTCAACCAACGTAGATTCCGAACGTTAGATCGGAAGTACAGGTCGCGTTCGCTTAGAGCTATTCAAGCTTTTTCTCAACGGAGAGTTTGATCCTGGCTCAGGACGAACGCTGGCGGCGTGCCTAATACATGCAAGTCGAACGAGGAGCAGGGAGCTTGCTCCCTGTAACCGAGTGGCGAACGGGTGAGTAACACGTGACCAACCTGTCCTAGGGTGGGGGACAACCTGGGGAAACCTGGGCTAATACCACATGATGTTTCATCCTCGCATGAGGATGAAATCAAAGGGGGCCTCTGCTTGCAAGCTCTCGCCCAAGGAGGGGGTCGCGACGTATCAGCTTGTTGGTGGGGTAATGGCCTACCAAGGCTATGACGCGTAGCGGGTCTTAGAGGATGATCCGTCACATTGGGACTGAGATACGGCCCAGACTCCTACGGGAGGCAGCAGTAGGGAATATTGCGCAATGGACGAAAGTCTGACGCAGCGACGCCGCGTGTGGGAGGAAGCCTTTC
>Ga0310121_10004085_pt1 | contig 13049 bp, 9 predicted proteins | sample CB27_Tmax_986_MG_FD_203504 | JGI IMG/M metagenome (GOLD analysis project Ga0310121, IMG submission 203504) | Marine microbial communities from Western Arctic Ocean, Canada - CB27_Tmax_986 | ecosystem: Environmental > Aquatic > Marine > Oceanic | place: Canada: Western Arctic Ocean | collected... | reverse complement strand
GCCGTCGTACCGCCAAGCTCAAGGAGGTCGACAGCGGCGTGGTTGATATGACGCCGATCGTCCTGGAGAACCTCGAGAAACTGAAGATCGACTACCTCGTAGCCATCGGTGGTGACGATACGCTCAGTTACGCTCACGTGCTCCATAATTATGGTGTGCCGATCGTGGCGGTCCCCAAGACGATGGACAACGACGTGCAGAATACCGAGTACTGCATCGGGTTTTCATCGGCGATGACACGTGCTGTCGATGCCATCACGCGGTTGCGCACGACCCTCGGATCGCACGAGCGGATCGGCGTAGTGCGCATTTTCGGACGCGATGCGGGGTTCACCGCGCTCTACACCGCCTATGTGACTTCGGTGCGGTGCTGCATCCCCGAATCGAAGTTTGACCTCAAGAAGCTGGTCGATCTGTTGATTGAGGACAAGAAGCTCAACCCAAGCCGGTATGCTCTGCTTTTGATGTCGGAAGGCGCTGCATGGTCCGGGCACAGCGTGCAGCGGTACGGCCCGCCCGATTTGTTCGGACATCGCAAGAAGGTGAACATCGCCGAGTCCTTTGCCGAGAAGCTGGAGGAAATGTCGAGTGGGCGCACGACCGTAATGGACCTGACGTATGAGTTGCGCAGCGGCGAGCCGGACTTTCTCGACAAGATGGTGGCCACGACGTTCGCGACGATGGCATTCGACTGTGCCGCCCAGGGCGCAGTGGGGCGGATGATGGCGGTGAGAAACGGCTGCTACACGGATACGGAGATTCCTGATCCAGGGATGGGTCCCCGTCGCGTGGATATCGAGACCATGTACGATAGTGCGCGGTTTCGACCAAATTACATGACCAAGCGGGGGTTGCCGATTTTCATGGTGCAGGTCTGACCGCGTTGGCTGGCCACGCGTTGGTCGGGCTGGTCACCGCGGTTGATCAAGGAACCGCGCCAACTCGTCTCGCTCGAACACGGGCAGGTTTCTGACCTCTTCACCGTCCGCCAGGTGCAGCCCATCGGTCGGTGCGGTGACAGCGCCGATATCGCACGCCGCGATGCCCTGTGCCCGCAGCGCCGCAATCAGCGTGGGCGCATCGGCGGGCGGTACGACAGCCAGCAGCGATCCCGATGCGATCAATCCCAGCGGATCCAGCCCCAGGGCAACGCAAATCGCCTGGCATTCATCAATCACCGGGATGCGATCGGCGTATACCGTCAGTCCGACGCCGGCGGCTTTGGCAATCTCGAGAAGTCCTGTCGCCAGTCCGCCTTCCGTCGGGTCGTGCATCGCGTTGACCCTCACGCTGTTGCATGCGATGCGAGCGGCGGGCACGATGCTGATGCCGGGCGCGAACAGCAACCGGTTGGCCTGGTCGATGACGGCTTGATCCACGCCGGCGCGACGCAGTGGTTTCTCCGCCTCGCGGGCCAGAATGGCGGTCCCCTCGACCGCGATGGCGCCGGCCAGCACGATGCGGTCGCCAGGTTGGGCGCCACCGCTGCGAACGACCCGTTCCTTATCAACCTCGCCAAGCAGAGCGCCAACGGCGATCGGGCGATTCAGGTCGTGCGTGATCTCCGTGTGACCGCCCACGAGCGTGATCTCCATCGCCGCGCAAGCGTCGCGCAACTGCTTGAACAGGTCGCCGACCTGCTCAGCCGATGTCGCCTCGGGCAGCAGCAGCGTGGCCATCAACCAGCGGGGCGTCGCGCCCATCACTGCCAGATCGTTGGCGTTGATCTGCACCAGGTACCAGCCGATCCGATCGGTCGCGAAGGTGATCGGGTCGGTATTGGCGACCAGATATCGATCGCCGAAGTCGATCAGGGCCGCGTCCTCCCCCGGACGGGGCCCCAACGCTACCCGTGGATCGGTTATCTCGATTTCACCCAACAGCCGCGACAGCATGTCGAGTGGTAGTTTCCCTGTTTTCATCGGTTCGGTCTCGCTCACGTGACGTGAACAACCGGTAGACTATACACCAGTTGAGGCCACTGCTGCATGAACTGGTTGTAACGGTATCGGGAGGCGATCTCATAAGCGCCGATCAACTGACGATTCAGACCAAGCCCGCCCTGACCAATGCTGTCATGCTGATGGGCCTGACCGGGTGGATGGACGGCGGTGATGTGTCCACCGGGACGATCGACTATCTCGTCGAGAAATTGGACGCCCAACCGTTTGCCCGGATCGAGCCGGACGATTTTTTCATCCTCAACTTTCCCGGGTCGATGGAGATTAGCGCACTTTTTCGTCCGCACCTGAAGATCGAGGACGGCCTGGTCCACGCGTTCGACATGCCGGACAACCGGTTCTACTTCGATGCGACCCACAATCTGGTGCTGTTCAGCGGCAAGGAACCGAACGTCCGGTGGACCGACTATGTCCGCTGCGTCCTTGCTGCCGCGTCGGTGGCGAACGTGGAGCGTATTTTCTTTGTGGGCAGTGTTGGTGGGCTCGTGCCGCACACGCGCGAGCCGAGGATGTTCAGTTCCGTGTCACATGCGGATATGAAAGCAGTGCTGCAACCGCACGGGATCAATTTCACCAACTATGAGGGTCCGGGCAGCGTCATTTCGTACATGATGACGATGGTGGATGAACGTGGCCCGGAGATGGCGACGCTGGTGGCCGAGATCCCGCCGTACGTGCAGGGCCGCAATATCCGCTGCATTGCAGCCGTCATCCGCAAGCTTTCCGCCGTGCTGGAGATGCCTGTCGATCTCGATGAGTTGCGCCCGCAGTGTGACGAGATGGAGCGCAGGATCAACGAGTTGGTCAAGGAGCGGAAGGAGTTGGCCGACCATATCCGCCGCCTCGAAGAGGATTATGACAACGAGGTGTTCGATACGCAGATGGGTGACCTCAAGGACTGGCTGCAACAGCAGGGTGTCCGCGTAGACTAGGCGGTGTGTAGTCGTGCCATGGTGGTGTCGGATGCGCGCCCGCATCATCGCGGGCACGATCCCCATAATGTTTTGTCGGAGATCCTCACGATGGCGGCAGCTTTTTTACTGCGGGTCTGAATTGTTCCGATGAAATCGGATAATGACACAGATCCCATCTGACACTGGACTCGTTCGGTGGCGTGAGGGGGGTGGCCGTGGTTGAACCATCCGATCTGATGACCTCGCCATGGCGCCGAAAGCTGCGCGATGTGTTTGGTATCGATGTGCGATCGCTGGCGGCAATGCGGATTGCGGTCGCGGTGATATTGCTGGTCGATCTGGTCCTGCGCGCGCCGTACATCGATGCAAACTACACAGACGGGGGCGTCCTGCCACGTGTGATCGCGTCCCTGTTCAATCTTCCGATCTTTCCGCATCTGCTTGGCGGTTCGTACGGATACGCGTTGTTTATTTTCCTGGTGTCAGCGGTCTTTGCCGTATCGATGCTGATAGGCTGGCACACGCGTGTGGCGGTGCTGGCATCGTGGATCCTGCTGACTTCACTTCACGCCCGCAACCCGGCGTTACTCAACGGTGGAGATCGGCTGCTCCGAGCACTGCTGTTGTGGTGCGTCTTTCTTCCGATGGGTGCGTGCTGGTCGGTCGATGCCCGGCGGTGGGGTGGTGGCGTGGAGCGGCGCAGCGTGCTGTCCCCGGCATCGGTGGCGTTGCTGCTCCAGTTCGTCTTCGTGTACACCTTTGCCGGGCTGGCGCGCACCGATCCTGCGTGGCACCGCGACGGCACGGCCATCGAGTTGGCGCTGCGTTACGAGTATTGGGCCAGGCCCTTTGGATTGTACGTGGCGCAGTTTTCGGATGTGCTGCGGTTTATCACACCGGTCTCCCTCTGGTTCGAGATCATCGGTCCGCTGGTCCTGTTTCTGCCGTTTCGCACGGCGGCGGTCCGGCTTGTCATGATTGCAGCATTCTGGCTGTTTTCGCTGTCGATGGGGATCAGCATCCAGCTGCACCTGTTTCCCTGGATCATGGCTGTGGCAGCTCTACCGTTTTTACCGTCTGCGTTCTGGGACAAGCTGCGGCGGCCTGGGCGACCGGCATCGTCATCGGCCGCACCCGATGCTTCCCCGGCGCCGCGGATTCCAGTTTGCCTTTGGCGTGGTCGGGCGCAGCATGGGCTGGTGCTGGTCCTGCTGCTGTATGTGTTGGCCTCAAACGTGCAGACCATCAGGGCACCGGATCAGCCACGCCCCCTGCTAAATGCCGGTGGCGCATTGTTGATCGACCAGAACTGGACGATGTACCTTCGCGCCCCGCGTATTACCATCTGGTTTGAGCTTGTCGGGGCGGCAGACGATGGGACGACGATCAGGCTTGACCACGTCGATCAGCCGTCACGCTGGCGCGACACGATGCGTCACTACCGATCGTATCGTTTCAAGATATGTCTCAGCGGTTTCCTCAAACCTGATAAGGTCACGAGGGCGCGCGTCCAGCGATATCTTTTCTGGCTGTGCCGGCAATGGCATGGCGCCGGTCCGCACGATCGTCAAATCACTCACATCAGGCTTTACCTGCATCGTCGCTGGATCATGGCTCACCGGTCACGTCCGATCAAGAGCGAACTGCTCGGCGAACTGTCGTGTCATTTGGAAGAATGATATTTTGGTGGTTGGAAATCGAGCAATATTGAGGACGCATTGCCGTCTTTGTCACGAGCGTAGTACCAAGTGATGTTACCAAGAAACGTCCGTGTTTTGCGCTGCGACCAGCGTCAAGCCCGGGAATCCTGCCCGATGTGCGCTGCCGGGCATGGGTTCACATTGGTGGAAATGCTGGTGGTGATGACCGTGGTGGCGCTGCTGATTGCGCTGCTGCTGCCGGTGGTCAAGCGATCAAAACAGATCGCCCACCAGGTGCGTTGCGCGGCACATCTGAAGCAGATCGGCGTGGGCATGGAAGTGTTCGCGTCAGAGCACAAGGATAAGTACCCCCGCGCCGGCGGAACGATCGCCTGGGGCGGGATCGATTTCGACACTCAACTGCCTGGATTGCCGTCGTGGATGGAGCAGGTGCACCCGTATACTCAGAGCAGGGAGGTTTTCGCCGGTTGCGGCACCTATCCGGTGAGGATGGAGTATCACTATTTTCTGGGCGCCCGCGCGGCCCGCATCCACGCCCGCTACAACGACTTCAACGCGCCGATATACTTTGACGATATCGTTCGCGGTCGGATTCGATTCCCATCGGCGTTTGTGCTTTCCGGTGACAATACCAGCAAGCTCCTCGACAGCATTACGTTTGACGCGGACAAGGACAACTACACGCAGCAGTGCCTTGGCTTTCGCGAGATCGAGGACGGTGAGTTCCGCGTGCCGCATCACCTAGGTGGGCTCAACGTCATGTTCTCCGACGGCCACGTCGGCTACTTCAAGCGGTTCGACCCGGCGAAGATGACGCATCGCTACGAAACAATGTCGGCCTGGCTCGGGTCTGAAGGGATCTGACGGCCGTTCGCATGGCGTCGGTGTGAATGGGGAGATTGACCGGAGCGCCGGGGTCGTTATAAAACACTTTATGGCTACTGACGAACCATTTGTAACGATCGTGTCCGGTCTGCCGCGTTCGGGCACGTCGATGATGATGCAGGTCCTCGAGGCCGGCGGGATCGAGCCGTTGACCGATCGCCTCCGCGCCGCCGACGATGACAATCCCAGGGGTTATTACGAACTGGAGGCCGTCAAGAAGACGAAGCAGGATGCGTCATGGCTCACCGACGCACCGGGCAAGGCGGTCAAGCTGGTGCACCTGCTGCTGTATGATCTACCGGGCGATCGTGCGTGCCGCGTCGTGTTTATGAGGCGGAAAATGCAGCAGGTGCTCGCCTCCCAGCAGACCATGCTCGAGCGCCAGAGCCGCCAGGGCTCAGCTCTCCCCGCGGAAAAGCTGGGCCAGATCTTTGCCGACCAGCTCGACAAGATTGCGGCGTACCTGGATCAGCAGTCCAACATTCGTGTCCTGTACGTGGACTACAACCGGATCATCACGGACCCCGACCCGCTGATCGATCAGATCAATGACTTTCTCGGCGGGTCGCTCGACACCCATGCGATGCAAGAGGTCGTCGATCCGAACCTCTATCGCCAGCGGATCTGACCGCGGGCTCACACGCTGCCGGTCCGTGTGCGTCGCAGCGTGAACACCGTGATCCCGGGGCGGGCGTATTGACCGGTTACCCCGATCCGGTAGTCTGTCGACGATGCTGAAGACGCCTTTTTACAAGTTTCACGCCGACCACGGCGCCCGGTTCGTCGATTACGCGGGCTGGCAGATGCCGATCATGTACAACTCGATCCACGCCGAGCACCACCATGTGCGTCGCAGCGGGGGGGTGTTCGACGTTTCGCACATGGGCAGGCTGAAGATTTCCGGCCGGCACGCGCGGCGATTTATCGAGCGGATGCTTACCCGCCGCGTCAGCGACATGGCCGAGGGCCGATGCCGGTACGCACTGATATGCAACGAGAACGGCGGCACGCTTGATGACGTGATCATCTATCGCTTTGACAATCACTGGTTGCTCGTGGTCAACGCGGCAAACCGGCAGAAGATCCTCGATCACTTCCAGGAAAACCTCGGCGATTTCGTCGTCAAAATCGAAGACAAGACCGCCGATACCGCGATGGTCGCCGTGCAGGGCCCGAAGGTGATGGACCTGATCGGCAGGTTCTCCGGTGAGGTGCCGGCGCTGAAGCGATACAGCTTCTGCATCAAGAACCTGCTGGTGGTCAAGATGACGATCAGCCGCACCGGCTATACCGGTGAGGACGGCGTCGAGGTGATCCTGGGCACAAACATGGCGCAAATGGCCACCCGCCTGCTGCTCAACGACGACAGCGAGGACGGCGGCGTACTCCAGCCGGTCGGCTTGGGTGCCCGTGACACGCTGCGGCTTGAGGCGGGTATGCCGCTGTACGGGCACGAGTTGGACGAGCAGACCGATCCGCTGTCCGCCGGGCTTGATTTTGCCGTATCGCTTAACAAGGAAGAAGACGATCGTGGCGAGCCGTTCATGGGGCAGGAGGCTCTCAAGCGCATCACTTGCGACGGTCCGCCGCGCACACTTGTCGGCCTGCAACTCGAAGGCAGACGCACCGCACGACAGGGCATGGATGTGCTCAAGGGCGATGCGACGATCGGCGCCGTCACCAGCGCATGCCTGTCGCCCACGCTTGGCGTCCCGATCGCCATGGCATATGTCAAGCGGGACACGGGCGTCGTCGGCGACGTCGTACGCATCAATCTAGGCTCCGCACAAGCCGAAGCACAGGTCGTCGAGCTGCCATTCTACAAGCGCTCTTGCTGATCGTCTTCCGACGTGTCCGTCCCGCTGTCAAGCGTTCGCGGCACGACGGCAAAGATGTTGCCCAGCATCATTCGTAGCGGGCGGGTGACGAAGGCGATCACCTCTGCGCTGGGCGCCTCGGTGCCGTGACGCAATCGGCGTCGCAGGAAATGGGGCAGCAGGAACAGGAGGCCCGATACGGAAAACAGGATGTGATACTCGGTCACGGTGACCGACCCCATGCGGATCTCCGTTCCCTCGGCAGCGTTGAGAAACGCGCCGCCGACGAACGCCGCAAGTCCGATCGTGGCCATGCCCACGATCGAGGACATGGTAATGTACGATGCCTGTTGCCGGCGGTCGATGATGCCGAACAGGTGACGTGTGATGGCAAGGCCCTGGCCGCTATTGAAGATGCCCATGGTTGCCAGCAGCACCAGCGCCCAGGCACAACCCGCCCTGCCGGGGCTGACAAACAGCCAACCGAGTATGCTGGCAATCACGCCGACGTGGCAGATGCTGAACATCGCGCGGCCGCCGAACCGGTCGGCCAGTCGGCCCCACAAACGAAGGGTCAACACGCCGCCCAGGAACACCGTCGCGGATCCGTACATCAGAAGGCTGTAATCGAAGCCAAGTTTCTTAAGATAAACAAAACGAAACTGATCGGCCAAACCAATTGCGGAACTGTAGGTAAACATATAGAGCAAGACCCAGCGGAACTGGCGATCGCGAAATGGCCTGGTGATCAGATCGAATACCGGCATCACCTCACCCGATGGCGGAAACTCACGCACCGGCAACAGGCACAAAACATGACCCGCCGCGCCCACAATCGCACAGACATAGATCAGGCGGATCACGTGCCACGGTGCATCTTCGCCTACGAACACGCCCAGCACGATCATAAAAACCACCAAGACGCTCTGCCATCCCGTGCGCATCCGCCCGAAAAACCGCCCACGCTGATTGAGCGGCACGTTGTCCTGGATCATCGGCATCCATCCGGTTTGCGCGATGCCCTTGAAGAAATGCCGCCCCATTAACGAGAGGAAGAACACCATCAGCGGGATTGACGGACGTGTATCGCCAAACCGGTGCCACAGATCAGGAATGAACGGCAACGGTACGAGAAACAGCAGCGATATGGCATGGCCGTACACGAGCAGCAACTTCTTACCGTTCCGCTGGATTTTCTGTATTGTCAGGAGCATCAGCGCCCACGATCCGAGGTGTGCCGCCTGCAACACGCCGATGTAAAGCGGCGAAGCATCCATCTTCAGCGCGACGGTCGTCGCGAACACGCCGCCGGTGCTTGTGCCCGTGATCACGGCCATGCAACTGGCGACGATCAGGAAGTGCTGGCCGCGTCGTATCAGATTCGGGTCAGGTGAGTCGGGGTTGAGGTACTTCATGCGAAACATGTTGACACGGATCCGGCAATGGTACCGCCGCGCCGGACTCTACCGCATCACGGCGCTGCGGGCCGCATCAATCGCGAGTTCGGCCAGGTTCCGGAGATCAACCGGGCCGTCCAGCCAATTTACGCCGCGAAACCGCCTCATCCATGTGCGCTGATGCTTGGCGAATCGCCGCGTTTGGATCTTCGTCTGCTCAAACGCTTCATCGAGACTGCACCTCCCGGCCAGGTGGTCGAGCACCTGCTTGTAACCCAGCGCCTCGCGCGCCTGAGTGCCGAGCATGCCCTCCGATTCGAGCCGGCGGGTCTCGTCCGGCAGCGATTCACCGTTGGGTACGATCGCCGCGGCGAGGGCGGCGTCCACCTGTTGCGGAAAGAACATTGCCTTGACGCGCTGGTTGATGCGTTGGTTGATTATTTCGGTTGGCCATGTCAGCCCAATGAGGATCGGGTTATGGCGGTAGGTTGGGGTTGCGGGTTGCGGGTTGCGGGTTGCGGGCGTCGTATTCTCTTTCTCCGACACCCACTGCTGCTGCCATTGGCTGATCGGTGTGCCGGTCAACTCGAACACTTCGAGAGCGCGAACGATTCGTTTGCGGTCATTGGGGTGGATTCGCTGCGCGGCTTCGGGGTCGCATTGCCGCAGCTGGTCGTGCAACTCACCGGGGGTCATTTCGGCCAATGCGGCGCGAAAGAGAGCGTCGGCGGGTGGTCCCTCGAACATGCCCTCCAGCAACGCCTTGAGGTACAGGTTTGTCCCCCCGACGATGACGGGCGCCGTGTTTCCACGCCTCAATGCCTCAATCAGCGCCTCGGCGCGTTCGAGCCAGTCGGCGACGGTAAACGGGTCGATCGGCGCGACGATATCGAGCAGGTGATGGCGCACACGCCGCCGCAGCGCTGCCGGCGGTTTGGCCGTCCCCGCGTCCAGGTGACGATACACCTGCATCGAGTCGGCGCCGATCACCTCGCCACCGAGCTGCTCGGCCAACTCGACGGCCAGTTCGCTCTTGCCGCCCGCCGTCGGGCCGAGGATCACAATCGGGCGTGGCTTGGTCATGGGCTGGCGATTGTATGGCCAATCGATTATCCAGGGCCGACTTGCTACGATAATTGCACTGCTGTTTGGTGGTTTCCGAGATTTTTGAGGATTAATGCGTGATGACCGCTTCCGATCCATTTAATGCCCGCACATCCATTGCAACGGCGCTTGGTGAACGCACGATCTATCGGCTTGACGCTTTGGCGGGGCTTGGCGACGTAGAGAACCTGCCCTATTGCATCAAGGTGCTGCTGGAAGCGGCGCTGCGCCATCTGGATGGAATCATCGTCACCGAAGACAATGTGCGCGCCTTGGCGGCATATGACGCGAAGAATGTCGGCGAGACGGAAACTCCGTTCATGCCCGGTCGCGTCGTGATGCAGGACTTCACCGGCGTGCCGGGCATCGTTGATCTGGCGGCCATGCGCGACGCGATCGTCGAGTTGACCGGCGACGAGGCAGCGGCCGACAAGGTCAACCCGCTGGTGCCGGTCGATCTGGTGATCGATCACTCCGTGCAGGTTGATGCGTTTGCCTCTACAACGGCGCTGACGATCAACAGCCAAAAAGAGTTCGAGCGTAACAGCGAGCGGTATCGGTTTCTCAAGTGGGGCCAGCAGTCGTTCGACAACTTCCGCGTCGTGCCGCCGGCGACAGGCATCGTGCACCAGGTCAATCTGGAGTACCTGGCGAAGGTGGTGTGGCAATCCGACGAGAAATCTGGGCACCGCTGCCCGGTTTTATACCCCGATTCACTCGTGGGCACCGACTCGCACACGACGATGATCAACGGCCTGGGCGTGGTCGGCTGGGGTGTCGGCGGTATCGAGGCCGAGGCGGTCATGCTCGGCCAGCCCGTGTACATGCTCATCCCCGAGGTGGTCGGTTTCAAGCTCGTCGGCGAATTGCCGCAGGGCGCAACGGCTACTGACCTGGTGCTGCGTATCACCGAGATGCTGCGGGCCCACGGCGTGGTAGGCAAGTTCGTTGAGTTTTTAGGATCCGGGCTGGCGAACATGGCGCTGGCCACCCGCGCGACGATCGCCAACATGGCGCCAGAATACGGCGCGACCATGGGCTTCTTTCCCGTGGACGGTCAGACAATTAGCTACCTGCAATTGACCGGTCGCGATGACGACCTCGTGCAGACCGTCGAGCAATACTGCAAGGTGCAGGGACTGTGGCGCGACGGTGCGCGCACGATTGTGTACACCACCGAGCTGGAACTGAACCTGTCATCGGTCAAACCGTCACTGGCCGGCCCGAAGCGGCCGCAGGATCGGATCGAGCTGTCAGCCATGCGTTCGCAATGGCACGCCGACCTGGCCGGCACGTTCAACAAACCCGCCGCTGCCGAGGTTGCAACCGCGCCGGCACAGCAGACGCAAGGCGCCACGGCCGTCGCCGATCCGGATACCGACGGCGTCGAAGTCGAGTATGACGGCCAGACCTTTACGCTCGGGCACGGCGCCGTCGTGATCGCCGCGATCACGTCATGTACGAACACTTCCAATCCACAGGTGATGATCGGTGCGGGCCTGTTGGCGCGTGCGGCGCGCCAGCGGGGGCTGACGCGAAAACCCTGGGTCAAAACCTCGCTGGCGCCCGGGTCGAAGGTTGTCACCGAGTATTACAAACAAGCCGGGTTGCTCGATGACCTCGATGCGCTGGGCTTCAGTCTCGTCGGCTACGGTTGCACGACGTGCATCGGCAACTCCGGGCCGCTGCCCGATCCGATCAGCCGGGCGATCAACGAGCACGACCTGGTCGCCGCCTCGGTGCTGTCTGGCAACCGCAACTTCGAGGGCAGGATCAGTCCGGACGTGAAGGCGAACTACCTGGCAAGCCCGCCGCTCGTCGTCGCCTATGCAATCGCCGGCACGGTCAATATCGACCTGAACACCGAACCGATCGGACGCGATGAAGACGGCAACGACGTATACCTGCGCGACCTCTGGCCCAGTCAGCGACAGATCAGGGACACGATCGACGCGGCCGTGAGGCGCGATCAGTTTGTCGAGCAATACTCATCGGTTTTCGAGGGTTCAGACGAATGGCGCGCCATCGAAACGGTCGGCGGCAAACGGTACGCGTGGGACGAAAGCTCGACGTACATCGCCAACCCGCCGTTTTTCACGGGCCTGTCGCCGCAGCCCAAGCCGATCGAGTCGATCCGCGGCGCACGCGTATTGTGCATGCTTGGCGATTCGGTGACGACCGATCACATCAGCCCCGCCGGTGTGATCAAGCAGGATTCGCCGGCCGGGCAGCACCTGATCGACCGGGGCGTGCCGGCCGCGATGTTCAACAGCTTCGGCGCCCGCCGGGGCAACCACGAGGTCATGATACGCGGCACGTTCGGCAATATCCGTGTGCGCAACCTGTTGGCGCCGGACACCGAGGGTGGATGGACCACCGATTTGACCGACGGCCAGGTCAAGCCGGTGTACGACGCGGCCATGAATTACCAGCAACGCGGCGTGCCGCTGGTCGTGCTGGCCGGCAAGGATTACGGCATGGGCTCGAGCCGTGACTGGGCCGCCAAGGGCACCTACCTCCTGGGCGTCCGCGCCGTCATCGCCGAGTCGTTCGAGCGGATCCACCGATCCAACCTGGTGGGCATGGGCGTGCTGCCCCTGCAGTTCAACCCGGGCGAAACGCGCGAAGTGCTCGGCCTCACTGGCCGTGAAGTGTTCGAGTTCGACATCAACGACGGGCTTGAGCCGATGCAGGAAGTCGCCGTCACCGCCACCGATCCGGACACGGGCAACAAGACGACATTCGCAGCCGTCTGCCGGATCGACACGCCCGTCGAGGTCGACTACTACCGCCACGGCGGCATTCTCCACACGGTCCTGCGCAAGATGGCCGCCACTGGCTGATATGCCCGAAGCGTGACGATCCGGCGCGATCCCGGTATAATGCCGCCAGTGGCCCCACGCCGCGTCCAGCGATGCGGGCTATCACGGAAGCAGTCGTCAGCCGTTGAAAACTCGGGCCATTAGCGCAGTTGGCTAGCGCGCCTCGTTGACATCGAGGAGGTCACAGGTTCAAATCCTGTATGGCCCATTGAATCTAAGATTTGCCGAACGCGACAGTTAGCGTTACCCGTCAATGCGAAAATGACCTGCCCCCACGAGTTGTACCAATCTCTATGTTAGTTCACCGAGGTTCTCAATGGGCTGCTGAGGTGGGCGTAGCGCAGCGGAGCCAGCCTCAGCAGCGAAGATCGCCTCGGGTGCGGGGGGTTGGTAGCCCAACGCACTGTGTGGGCGGATCGTGTTGTACAGGATTCGCCAACGCTCGATCAATACCTTCGCTTCGTGCAGCGTGTAGAACACTTCACGCT
>Ga0310121_10004084_pt1 | contig 13053 bp, 11 predicted proteins | sample CB27_Tmax_986_MG_FD_203504 | JGI IMG/M metagenome (GOLD analysis project Ga0310121, IMG submission 203504) | Marine microbial communities from Western Arctic Ocean, Canada - CB27_Tmax_986 | ecosystem: Environmental > Aquatic > Marine > Oceanic | place: Canada: Western Arctic Ocean | collected... | reverse complement strand
TTTGCTCTTGGATTTCCACCAGGGGACCTTGTTGCAGCGGCCGAATCCGTGGTCAGCGGTCGGAATCTTGAAATACGGGTGGGCGTCCGATGCTGAAGTATGTGAAGCCTGCTCTGCGCATGACTTCAGGGTCGTAGATATTTCGGCCATCAAAAACCACCGGGGATCCGAGTGCTTCTTTCATACGAGCCAGATCCGGTACACGAAATTCTTTCCATTCGGTGAGTACCAATAACGCGTCCGCGTTTTCCAGGGCATCGTTATTGAATTTGGTATAGCTGATCTGGTCCCCCCAGATGGCCTCGGCATTTTTCTGCGCGACCGGGTCAAAGGCCACAATTCGGGCGCCGCGGGACAGGAGGGCCTCGATTATGACGATCGAAGGCGCTTCACGCATATCGTCGGTATTGGGCTTGAAGGCCAAGCCCCAGACAGCGAAGGTATGGTTGGAGAGATCCTCGCCAAAGTGCGCGATTATCAAATCTACCAGGACGCTCTTCTGGTGCTCGTTGACCGCATGGACGGCCTCAAGGATCTGAAACGGGCTTTCGTGTTCGCGTCCCGTTGCGATCATGGCTTGCACATCTTTGGGGAAGCAGGATCCGCCATAGCCGATACCCGGATTGAGAAATCGTTGGCCGATACGTGGATCGAGGCCGATTCCGGTTTGCACCTGCTTTACATCCGCGCCTACTTTGCCGCAGAGACGGGCCAGTTCATTCATGAACGAGATCCGTGTTGCGAGCATAGCGTTGGCCGCATACTTGGTCATCTCCGACGAGGCGATATCCATTTCTACGATCGAGGCGCGGCGAGAGGGCGCTGCATCTACGATCGGCTGGTAGAGCCGTTTCATGACCTGGAGGGCCTTGGAACTGTTGCTTCCTATTACGATTCGGTCCGGGTTGGTGAAGTCGGAGATCGCGGCTCCCTCTTTCAGAAACTCGGGATTACTGACCACTTCATGAGAGCAGGTTCCGGTGCTATCCAGAAGGCGTTGGATCTCCGCCCCGGTTCCAATAGGTACGGTAGACTTGGTGACGACAATCTTCGGTGTGGTGGCAATCGAAGCAATGGATTTCACCACTTCGAAGACATGGCTGAGATCGGCCGCTCCGTCTGCGCCCGGTGGGGTACCGACGGCGATAAACAGAATGTCCCCGAATTCGATTGATTTGGCCACGTCCCCTGAGAAGACAAGTCGGTCTTCGCGCGTGTTACGTTCCACAAGGTCTTCCAGACCCGGTTCGTAAATCGGCACTACACCGCTATTTAGTTGGGCGATTTTTGCCTGGTCGATGTCCGCGCAACAGACCGAATGTCCGGAATCTGCCAGACATGCTCCGGTCACCAGTCCGACATAACCAGTGCCGATTACGGATATTCGCATGGGTTCTCCCCCGAGGGCGGTTCCAGGAACATGATGGTCAAGCCAATTGGCCGAACCTTAACGAAACCACAGCGAGGTCGCAATTGGGACTTTTGGTCAGCGATCCGATTTGTCGTCATCAAACTCGTGTTCGGACCGTGGTGGACGATGCATCAGGTCCTTCGCCCCTTCGTTCACAGGTTTGTCCCGATAGATGACGTTGTAGACTTCCTGACAGATGGGCGCATCCACATTGTATTCATCGGCCATCTGCATGACGCTACGAGATGTCTTTACGCCTTCAGCAACCATGCGCATACCACCGACGATCTCCTGCACAGTACGCCCACGTCCGAGTTCCAGTCCCAGTTGTCGGTTTCGACTGAGGTCGCCGGTACATGTAAGCACAAGATCGCCCAGCCCGGACAGACCACTCAATGTGATGGGATGGGCGCCTCGTGCAACCGCCAGGCGGGTAAGTTCACGAATCCCGCGGGTGATGAGGCCTGCGCGGGTATTATGACCCAGACCCAATCCGTCCGCGATGCCCACGGCGATGGCGATTACATTCTTGATGGCACCTCCGACGGCTACACCGACCACATCGGGAGAGGTGTAGACCCGAAAATGCGGTTGCATCAGGACGGTCTGGACCCGTTTCGCAGTCTGTTCATCCGGCCCAGCAAGGGTAACAGCCGTCGGCACATTCTGGGCCAATTCGACCGCGAAGGAGGGCCCCGACAAGACCAGGATATGCTCCGCCGGTATCTCTGGCAGGGTTTCGATCAACATCTGGTCAACGGTTGCCAGGCTCGATTGTTCGATGCCTTTGGAGGCGCATACGACGATACTCTGGGGATCAATGTAGGCCGCCGCGGCTCCAAAGATCTCACGGATTACATGGCTGGGGGTAACCCCGAGTATGATCGATTTTTCCTTTACGCTTTGCTCTAAGTCCGTTGTGGCGGTGATATTGTCTGGGAGAGCGACGCCCGGAAGATAAACGGGGTTTTCACGCTGTTGATTGATGGTCCCGACAATATCTTCGGAACGGCCCCATAACGTGACGTCGCAACCTGCTTTCGCAAGCAAGACCGCCAGAGTAGTGCCGAACGAGCCGGCACCGACGACACCGACTGGTAATCCCTCGGTTTTCATGTCACCTCGCCATTACGGCTACGGTTGTACAAGAATTTCGCGGGGCTTGCTACCCACCTGTGGACCCACCACTCCCTGCGCTTCCATTTGCTCCATAATACGAGAGGCCCGGTTGTAGCCGATCTCCAGTTGTCGCTGAAGGTAGGAGATGCTGGCCCGACCGCTCTGGGCGACGATTGCGACGGCCTGGTCGTATAGGGGATCGAGGTTGTCCGTTCCGACCTCGGATGTGTCGGTTTCCTCGGCGGCCTCAATGGCATCGATGATGCGTTGGTCGTACTTTGGGGTTCCCTGGGACTTGGCATAGGCTACAACCCGTTGGACTTCTTCGTCCGATACGTATCCGCCGTGAATTCGATTGAGGTGTGTGGAGCCAGGTGGAAGGAACAGCATATCGCCCATTCCGAGCAATCGCTCTGCTCCCATCGCGTCAAGTATGGTCCGTGAGTCGACCTTGCTGGAAACACGGAAGGACATTCGTGTCGGGAAGTTCGCCTTGATGAGGCCGGTGATTACATCGACGCTGGGGCGTTGTGTGGCGACGATCAGATGAATACCGGCGGCTCGTGCCATCTGTGCAAGTCGTGCGATGCTCGATTCCACATCCTTACCAGCCACCATCATCAGATCGGCCAGTTCGTCAATGACCACTACCAGGTGGGGCAGGGGCACCGGGAGTTGACTTGTATCTGTCTTCCGCGAGGCCTTCTTCCGGATCTTCTCAATATGCTTATTATAGCCGGAAATACTGCGGACTCCGACCGGCTTGAGGAGGGTATACCGACGTTCCATCTCCTTTACGGCCCAACGCAAAGCAATCGTGGCTCGTTTCGCGTTGGTCAGTACCGGCATTAGAAGATGTGGGATCCCGTCATATACGCTGAGCTCGAGCATCTTGGGATCCACCATCAACAAGCGTAACTCGGCGGGGGTATGACGGTATAGAAGGCTTACAATAAATGTGTTGATGCCCACCGATTTCCCAGCACCGGTTGCTCCGGCTACCAGAAGATGAGGCATTTTTGCCAGATCGGCGACGCACGGCTGCCCAAAGATATCCTTCCCGATTGCGAGGGGAAGTTTCCCCTTATGCTTCTGGAATTCTTCCGACGCGATAATCTCCTTCAAATATACGATTTCACGAGACCGGTTTGGTATCTCGATCCCGACCACATCACGACCGGGGATCGGAGCCACAATACGAATCTGTTCGGCCCGTACCGCCATGGCCAGATCATCCGTGAGAGTGGTGATCTTGGCGATCTTTACTCCTCGTGCGGGCCGGATCTCGTACATGGTGACCACCGGTCCGGGCCGGATCTTCACGACTTCGCAATCGACCCCGAAGTCCTTGAGCTTTTCGACCAGAACGGCGGCGTTCTTTTGAAGCACCTCTTCGTCGATGTCCCGCCCTTTCGGAGCGTCGTAGTCGAGAAGGCTTACGGCCGGTAGATTGTATGGGGTCCGTGCCAGGGGAAGCTCCTGATCTTGCGCGGACATGACCTCATCCGGTTGCTTGTTCATGGCGTCGGAGGCCACCACTTTCGGCAACGGGGGTACGGTTTCGTTCGATGTTTCTCCAGGCGCTTCTGCTACTTCTTTTTCCCATTCTTCGAAAGAACTTACGACCTGGTTGGGTGTGGTGTCGGTTGTAAGTACTTCCGGTTCAAGATCGACCAGATCTTCGTCGAGCGAGACAAGAGCTTCAAGCTCCGTATCCGTGTGGAGACTATCAAACATATCAAAGAAGGCGTCCCCCGCCGGGGAAACCGATCCAGCCAGTTTCCCAGCTGGATCGGCCCCGCGGGGCATCGGCGCGGCTTCCTGGGGCGCCGGTTCTGATTTTTTCCGGAGGCGTTTCCACAAGCCCTTCAGCTTATTGACCCCCCGAGTGGTATCGGATGATTTTTCAGGACTTGAGTAATGTGGTCTGGAAACTTCGGTTTCCCCAGGCGCTGCATCCGTAGTTTCGACGACACGATAGGCCTCAATGACAGGGTCGGAATTGAGGACTTGCCGTAATTCGGTAGGTGCGGTGGCGATGTCCTTGTCCTTGCCCTTGTCCTCATGACCATCGCCGCCCTTTGATTCGGAAAAGAAATTTCGAACAGACATGATAACAAGACGCGCCATGACGGAGATGGACCGGTTGATGGCCATGGCAAAAAGAGAGACGAACAGGGTCAAGTAGATGATGATGCTGCCAACATCATCGAAGAGGGCCCGGCTGATCTCGCCGCTCCAGGCGGCTAGAGTACCAGCTGGAGGGAACCCGTGGATTCGGGTTGGCGATACAAAGAGATGAATGAGAACTCCAAGCACAAGGAGACAACCGCAGCCGGCGAAAAGTCTCCGTGCGGGTAGCCGAACGATGTTTCCAGAGAAGAGCCCGATCGCCATCAAAGCGAACCCAGCAAGCCATACGTAGGAAACCACGCCCGTCAGAGCCAACAGAATTTCGGCTGCGCGTTGTCCTACCGGTCCGATCAAATTTCCGGTCTCTACACCGGGTGGTGCAGACTCATAGGACAGCAGACTCAAGAACAATAATACCGATGATCCCAGGAGCAAAACAGCACGGAGTTCATTACCAGAATGCCCACGTCCAGCGCGACTTGAGGCACCCGGAAGACTTCTTTCTTGCGTACGAACTGTACCCATTCGAGCGATACCAGGGAAAAAGGACCACAATTTGGCGGTAACATCGACCGGGGGTCAGGTCAAAAAAACTGTGTCTTTTTTTAGGGTTATCTTAACTCGTTTTGGATCCAGATATTGTCGAATTCCGGGTCTCTGACGAGTCCTATTTGGACAAAAAGATTTGCCGAGCGTGGGACCTGCCCTCACCATTGGGGAGAACTTTCAGGCTGAAAAGGCCAGGTTGAAGGGTAGATATGGGACGTAAAAAGTCTGAAAAACCTAGTGGTATTGAGGTGTTATGGGAGACAATGTGGGGGCGCTTCGCCCTCGTAGGCTTCCTGCTTGGCTTCCTATGGCTGGTGCTATTGGTGGATTGGGCGGTGTTCGGGGCCGACGAGGCCGGGCTTCGAGCGTATGGGATCCGTCCGCGCCAGGTCGATGGTCTACCGGGGATTCTATTTGCGCCGTTCCTGCATGCGGGAGTGAATCATCTCGCCATGAATGCAGTGCCGTTTCTTGTGCTCGGTTGTTTGATGATGATCCGTGGCATACGGGACTTCTTATTTACCGTGCTGGTATCTATCCTGGCCGGGGGAGGCGTGGTCTGGCTGGTCGGGGCACGGGGAATTCATCTAGGGGTTAGCGGTGTTGTCTTTGGCTTGTTGGGATGCCTGATCGTGGTTGGGATCCTGGAGCGTCGGCCGTTGGGTATCGTGATGTCCAGCCTGGTTACCGTTTTCTACGGGGGTCTGCTCCTTATCCTGGTATCCGGGCCGGTGGATTCGTCCTGGGAAAGCCACGTCTTTGGTTTTCTTAGTGGACTTGGATCGGCCTGGTGGCTGACGCGACGTGTACGTCGGGATCGTCGGCAAGCCTGGGCACTTCGTCAGGCTCGCAAGGAGCCAGCAACCGTGGAGCCGGTGCCAGAGCCAGAGCCGACGCCGACGCTAGAGCCGGAGCTAACACCAGAGCCCGAAATAGAACCGGAATAAGGAACCAGCCGGGCTGCTATCGACTATCTGGTTAGGGTCCGTATTCGTGGACCGGGACTTCAAGGACCGGGCCCGTGTCGCCGTCCACAACGCGCGGCCGGTCGGGGATGGCGAATCGTTCACCTGCTTCGATCCGCCGCTGTAATCCACGCATCCGGTCGTAATCATCCGCTCGCATCCACCAATGGGTTTCAGGGCGTTTTATCTGGTGTTCTGAATGCCCGAGTGCGCCTCGTAAGGAGCTTTCGGAGCAGGGCACCACGTAGGTCAATGTGATGGCCTCGGAATGCGCGGGGGTGTAGGCGGTTTCCAGATCGAGTGGACCGAATCGTGTGTGGATGAACAGGGCTTCGCTATCCCATTGGGTAGCTCCGACTTGCACTTCGGCTTGAAACGTTCGCAACGCGATGGCTTTGGTAACCGTTCCGAGGCTCTTGAATCCGAGGCTCGGGAATACCGGGTTCAGGGAAGCCAGGTTATGGCCAAACCAGGTTCCACGCTCCGGGGTCGGGATCGCGATGTACATAGAGAAGGGGACCAGCCCGGTATAATCGGCCGGTATCTCGTATTCGGATCGCACGGCTTTGGGGATCTGGCCGGCATTCATTCCAAACCCAAAGATACCGCCCGGGAGCTCACTGGCGTCGTAGAAGACCCAGCGGGCCATGGGCATACCCTCGGGTCCAAAAGTCAGCGCATCCATCGTCTGGAGTAGATCCAGAAAGATCTCCGAGTCGACCCGTGTGGGAGTGATAATATTCTCTTCCGGCACGGAGACCCCGAATGGGGAGGTGTCCATATAGGGTAGATTATAGGGCGTTACCACAAGAAAGGGGGTCAGGCTCTCAAGCAGGGGTGGTACGCGGGTTCCTTGTAGTTGCCCTGTCATTGGTTCAGATCTCCCGTATGCACCATTCCCAGAGTGTAGCGTCCCACCGTCTGCGGTGGAGCTACAACCTGGATTCGTTGTCCTTGTTCCACAGAGCGTTGCAGATCCTGGAGATCCGTTGGGTCATCCACATTGACCAGGGCGTTGGGGGCCGGTGCATCGGACGTGATTACGTGCGAGCTATGCAATAAACGTGAGGTTCCGGTGGGAGGGATCTTGACCTGGAACGTCAAGGTAGATGGAATATCATGGGCTGGTGTCCAGGCGCTTATCACTTCCAGTGGGCCGATGGCCGTATAGTGTGGCAAGGAACGGCTGCGCCACTGGATTGTACCGTACAGGGTCTCTACGTTCAGCAGGCTCAGCCCCGAAGCCAGGGTATCACGAATCAGACGTTCAGAGGTGGCCCCGGGGGCGACCTCGTTCAGACTTGTGAGGGTGTATACAAGCCAGGATCGTGGCGGAAGCATCGCGATGGCAATGAATAAAGTGAGGGGAACAAGCCCATCGTAATCGTCGGGTACGCCAAGGACCCGCAGAATCCATGGACGCACCTCGTCTCGTGGGCGTCCGAAGCCGAATACGATTCCTGGCATAACACCGCAGTCGTAGAAGACCCAGCCGGGCATATGGAGTCCGCGAGGACCAAAGGAGAGGTCGTCGAGCCGTTGGATAAGGGTAACGAACTCGGCGTTCTGTAACCGCTGCGGATCGTATATCTTGAGCGGCGCTAGTTGCTCTGAGAGCCGTTCTGGGAAGACCGCGGGTCGGTTACGTTTTGGTACCACCAGAAATGGAACTTCTTTCGACATCGGGGCTCTCCAGGAATTGGATCTCGAATATCATTCCTCGGGCCGGACGTCATCTCATTCCGACGCAACGGCGAGTCCCATACTCTGTTGGTGCACCGAGGTGGGTAAGGCCAGAAACAGCTCCCGAAAACGAGGTGCATCCAGCTGTTCGGCGCGAATCGTAGGAACCAACTCCTCCGAATCATACATCTGCTGGATTCGCTCGGAGGAATAACCGGCGTGGAGCAGGCAGTTTCGCAACATCTTTCGTCGCTGGCGAAAACAGGCATCCACGAAGCGTACGAATACCTCTCTAGGGGCGGGGCAACCGGGCCCGTCTGCGTTTCTATCAAGGACAATCACGCTAGATTGCACCTTCGGAGGTGGAAAGAAGGCCCCAGGCTTAACGCGAAGCGCTCGTGATCGGCTCCATTCCGACGCGCTCAAAACCGACAGAAAACCGTGCTGCTTGGATCCCGGTCCGGCCAGGATCCGTGTAGCCACTTCGGCTTGAAACATAAGGACCATACGTTGGATTTGTGATTTCTGGGCCAGAAGATTCAACAGGACGATAGCTCCCACATTATAGGGGAGATTCGAGACCACGGTCCACGAGCCAGCTGGGGCGGTGGGAAGTGTAAAGGTGCGCCCATCGCCTTCTAATAATTCGAGTCGACCGTCGTCGATTTCGGCTTCGAAATGTTCGTTCAGATAACCCAGAACTTGACGATCGGTCTCCAGAGCCACAACCCGTTGGAATCGATTCAGCAGTGGCCGGGTAAGTGCTCCAGCCCCCGGGCCAATCTCGAAGATGGACTGGGCCGGATCGGTCCCGGCGAGGGCAGCGATTTTATCGCTGGTCGTTTGATCCTGGAGCCAATGCTGGCCCAGTGATTTTCTGGGACGGGGAGTACTCAAACCGAACAATCTGCTCCGAACGGGGTGTCGATACGAAAGGCAGGATCGGCATCCAGGCTCATGGCCTCTGGACTCCCAGTTGCCAACCAGGAGCTGGTCGGAGCCGTCAGAGCCGCCACCCCGATCATGGCCGCGTTGTCTGTACAATACTCGAATGGGACCAGGTGAACCGTCACGCCCATGTCTTCGGCCTTCTCGGTGACCAGGCTTCGGATTCTACGATTTCGAGCCACTCCGCCACAAACCACCAGCCGTGACAGCCCCGATTGTTCCAGCGCAAGACATGTTTTTCGAGTGAGGGCCTGGGCTATGGCCTCCTGGTAGGATGCGCAGATGTTGGCCAGGGTTGGTTCGGAGAAGGGTTGCTCCATTTTCTGTACCCTCTGGCGTAGGCTTGTCTTCAGACCGCTGAATGACATGTCGAGATCGCCGCTATGTTTCATTCCGATGGGGAATGCGAAGGCATTGGGATCTCCATTTGAACTCAACTGGTCGATTTCTGCGCCACCGGGATACGGTAGGCCCAACATTCTGGCACCCTTATCAAAGGCTTCTCCGGCCGCGTCGTCTCGGGTCTGCCCCAGCAATTCGAAGTGTGTTGGACTGTGCACCTGGTAGATGGCGGAATGCCCGCCGGAGACGAGAAGGCATAAGAAGGGGAGTTCGGGCGGATCCTCGTGGAGATAGACGGCCATGATATGACCTGCCAGGTGATGGACTCCCAGAAGCGGAACGCCCCAACAGAAGGCCAGGCTCTTCGCCGTCTCTACGCCCATAAGGAGGGCGCCCACCAGGCCGGGCCCTCGCGTTACAGCGATAAAATCCAGATCGGTGGGGTTTACCTTCGCCTCGTCCATGGCGTAGCCAACCGCAGGTACGACGGCTTCCAGATGGGCGCGTGAGGCCAGTTCGGGTACAACCCCACCGTAACGCTTATGGAGGTCCACCTGTGAGGCCACAAAGTGGCCCTCCACAACGGGACGCCAACTCGACCCCACCGGTCCGGGGCTTACCTGGACTACGGCTGCCGAGGTTTCGTCGCATGATGATTCGAGGGCCAGTACACGCATAAGAATCGCCGCTTCAGCTGGTTTCTGGGAGCATACGTTACACTTGAACCTGCTCAAAGGGGAAGATGGTGATGGCACCAGGCCTGGCTACACAGGCTGTAACGCACATTCCACAGCCCGTACAATGAACCGGATCCACCAGAGGGATGGCTAAAGTGGCATCGATGTGGATGGCCGTTCCCGGAAAGGGACAAGCGGGAACACAGGCGTCGCAGGGATCACCTTTCGCAGCAATACATAGATTCAGGTCGACCACCGCCGTACCCAGGCGAATATCGGCCACTTGAATAGGCTGCAACGCCCCGCTGGGACAAACCGGCACACAGGGTACATCCGTACAAAGAAAGCAGGGACGGATCTGGGGGAATATGACAGGTGTTCCCGCCAGAGGTGTACCCAGGGCCTCCGGCAATACGTGGATGCTGTCCTGGTGGCAGGCTTCTACGCATTTACCGCAGCGTTCGCAGGTTTCGAGAAACTGGCTTTCAGGGAGCGCACCGGGCGGACGAAGAAAGACGGGAGGTGGTGGTACCTTTTGTTCCGGGCCGCCTTTGGACGGCTTGAGGAACTGTCTCCAGCCTCCGCGAAGGAAGTCTTTTCGGCTGATCGTATCGGTCATGGGTTCGACGCTACCACGAGTTCGCATTCCAGTAATGTGGCCAGCTGATTGGCCACATGGCTAGCCATGTCCACAACGGAGGGCGGCTCGTCGATGAGCTGGGCCATGGATGTGACGCCGTGAAAGGCCAGCCCACATGGAACAAAGCGCTGGTAGGCCGATAGATCGGTCTGAACATTCAGGGCCAGACCGTGGGTCGTGATCCCCCGGCCCACATGGACCCCAATCGCCGTGATCTTTTCATCGCCGACCCAGACCCCCGCATTCACCTGGTCCCGGTCTGCCATAATCGAATGGTCTGCCAGAGATCGTATAGAAGCCTCTTCGAGTATCCGGATGTACGCCTGTACGCCAAGCTCCAGCTCCCGCAGTGGAAGAATAGGATACACCACCGCCTGGCCTGGGCCATGATACGTCACGCGTCCACCTCGTTTGACTTCGACAATCGGGATCGGTCCCGGGTCGAGAATTTCTGCCGAGCTGCTTCGACGACCCATGGTAAAAACAGGGTCGTGCTCGCAGGCCAGGATAGTTGGCGGTCCTCCGTCCCGAACCTGCTGATGGGTCGCTTCTTGCACAGCAAGTCCCTCGGTGTAGGGCGTTCGGCCCAACCAACGGTAGACGATGGTCGAGGGGCGGCTCATGGTTTTCCCGATGGCGCCGGTTTTTGTGTAAGGGTGGCGTCCAGAACTGCAGTAGATGGCAGCATTTCAAACATTCCACCGCGAGCCTCGATCCACTTTTTCAGGACCGGTGCGTCGGTCTCTCTACCCACGACTACGATGCGCATGGCCTGCGTGGAAAAGACCTCTGCAACCGCTTTTACGAGCCCATCTCGTTTCACGGCTCGGATATTATCTTCATAGTTGCGCAGGAAATCGAGACCAATCGCGTACATCTGTACGAAAAGAAGCTGGTCCATCAGCCCATCGATTTTCTCGAATAGAAAGGCTCTCTTATTGATGATCATATCCCGGAAGCGCGACATTTCATCCGGACCTGGGCCTTCGTTTACAAAGAGCTCGATTTGCTCCAACGCGAGATCGAGAGCGCGGGTGACGTCCTCCGGGCGAGTGTAGGTTCGGAGATGTGTGAACCCTGGGAAGGGATTGCTGTAGGAACTTGCGATCCGGGCCCCATAGGTCAGCCCATTTTTGATGCGTAGCACTCGGTTCATGCGTGCCGTATAACCGCCACCCAGGATATGTACTCCAAGCCGATATTCGAACCATCCCGTATGCGTCAGATTTCTCACCATGGGGAATACGATTCGGAACTGCTCCTGATTCAAGCCGGGATCGTCTTTTGTGAGCAAGAGGAGCGCCGCTCCTGGTAGCCGGGCCGCCTGGAGCGCCAGCCGTTGGTTGGGCAGACAGTCGTTGTCGATACAGAAGGCGAGGCACCATCCCGTCGTTTTGTCGCGGCCCTGGCAGCGGCCCCTATGCGATTGTTCCCAGGCTCTTACCACCGGGTGGGTATCCAGCAGATGGTGGACCTCGGCACTTGTAATATCGCCACCCACGATCAGTGTCGTATGTTTCGGGATGATATATCGGTCGTGAAATTCCCGTACGTCGCGGGGGGTGATCGTCTTTACAGTCTCGGGTGTACCCGAAACCGGCATGGCATGTGGTTGCCCACGAAGAGCCCACATGCCCATAGCCCGGTCGGCCAGAGCCGTATTGCTATCGAGAATACCCTGTAATCGGCCGAGGTGAATGCGTCGATACGTATCCAGACTCCTCTGGGTATAGCTTGGAGCGAGAACAAGCCGGAAGAAGAGGTCCAGGAAGTCATCCCGGGTGGACCGTTCAATGGTGACCACATCACCGCTGGCTTCGACCGTCTCCCGTGATGCCGAGGCCGTGAAATTGGCGGCCAATCCATCCAGTTGTTCGGCCACCGTTCGGTCGTCCAGATCTCCGGTCCCATACTCCATCAGAGCGGCCGCAAAACCAGCCCGACCGACGACGGGTCGGCTTTGTCCCATATGGTCTTCGAGGGAGCCGACGGGCAGAGCGAGGGTCACACGCAGATAGGGTAGCGAGGCGTCCGGAATCACCAGAACCCGAAGACCGCTTTCCCGAATAATCTGTTCATGTTTTGGCACGTCCAGAGCCGAACTGGTCTGGACAAGACCCGCCAGCAGACCGAAGACACATCCCATAGAAATCATGACTCGTTTCATGGGGTGTTTTCTCCCGACTTCAGCGTGGCAGGCTCCATGGGTCGCATCGCTTCTAGGAGAGCGATGAGGTCGGCAATTTCCTCTGCATCATACGCGGTGGAAGACTTGCGGTCTTGCGCGGCCAGGTCTTTCGTTTCTTTCAGGATCTCGTTCGCTCTGGTGACCCCGGTCGAGATCCAACTTGCGAGAGGCCCATCATAGATCTTCAGGGTGTATGCCACCATCAGCAGATCCACAGGACCCGTCATGGCGGGTGGTGGGCCCTGGTACGTCCCGGCTTTGATGGTCCCAACGATCCACTTCATCCAGTCTGGATGTGTGGTGGAGTTCATGAATTGGGAAAGCCCCTCTTTTGTCTTGCGATTGATAGCCTCAATCTGGATGAGGAGCTGGTTCTGCCGTTCGGATCGTTTGGTGGG
>Ga0310121_10004083_pt1 | contig 13053 bp, 7 predicted proteins | sample CB27_Tmax_986_MG_FD_203504 | JGI IMG/M metagenome (GOLD analysis project Ga0310121, IMG submission 203504) | Marine microbial communities from Western Arctic Ocean, Canada - CB27_Tmax_986 | ecosystem: Environmental > Aquatic > Marine > Oceanic | place: Canada: Western Arctic Ocean | collected... | reverse complement strand
AGATCGGTGCCAAGGTTGTTCGCCACGCCCAATACGTGACCTTCCAGATGGCCGAAGTAGCGATCCCCCGGCAACTGTTTGCAGCCATCCTGAACAAGATCGCCCAGTTACGACTGTTGCCCGGGACCGGGTAGGATGGATGGCACGCTGAAAAACTCGGGAGTCGCAAAATCACAGGGTGAGTCATGTCTTGCCGTCAGAGAAGGAGGTGATCCATGGGGGTGAATGTTGAAATTTCCGGCCGTGAGAACTCAAAAGAGCTTCTTCGGCCAGAATCCATGGTCAAATCCCTTGCCTTTGGCCAGGCACGGTGGGATGATCCACTCAAAGATTTGGAGGATCGATGTGAAGCCGAGATATGATCAGCTGGTGGGCAAGGGCATCTCGGATCGACGTTACAAATCCACATCAGATAAATTATATGAATCAATGAAAATTATTAGAAGTTCTCTAGTTTCTGACGGAACTCTTTGAAGTAGTCGCAGATCTGGCACGTTCGAACCTACTTCATCAACTCACGCGCCAATTGCCTCGCCGCTTTCGCCGAGGCGTCGCCGCCCATCATTTTTGCCAGCGCTTCGATGCGTTGGGTTTTAGTGAGGGTTTCGATCTCGGTGTAGGTCGCGCGGCGGCGGGTTTGTTTTTGGACGGCGACGTGGCGGGCGGCGCGGGCGGCGATGGGGGCGTGGTGGGTGACGCACAGGATCTGGTGCGAGGCGGCCAGACGTTCCATGAGGCCGCCCACGCGGCGGGCGGTCTCGGCCGAGAGGCCGGCGTCGATTTCGTCGAAAACGAGCGTGGGGATCACGTCGCGGCGGGCGAGCGTGGATTTGAGCGCGAGCATCACACGCGAGAGTTCGCCGCCCGAGGCCACCTTGCGCAGCGGCGCCGGCGGCAGACCCGGATTGGCCGCCAGCAGGAAATCAACGCGGTCGGCCCCGTCGGCCCCCGGCGCGTCGAGCGGCTCGATCTCGATCTCGAACCGCGCTTTTTCCATTTGCAGCTCGCGCAGGAGATCCAAGACCGCGCCGGCGAAACGCTTGGCTTGGGCGCGGCGGCCGCGGCTGAGCTTGTCGGCCCGCCCGCGCAGGCGCGCCTCGGCGCGTTCCAGTTTCTTGCCGAGCTGTCCACGTTCGGCGTCGTCGCGGGTCATCCGATCGCGTTCGGACTGCATCGCGGCGCGCGCCTCGAGCAGCGTCGCCTCGTTGCCGCCGTGTTTACGCGCCAGGCGGCGGAATTCCTCCAGGCGAGCGATGACCTCGTCGAGCCGCCGCGGGTCCGCCCGAACCGACTCGGCGTAATCGCGCAATGAAAAGGCGAGGTCCTCGAGGGCGGCTTTTTGTTCGGCGAGCCGTTCCAAGGCATCGGCGAACGGCGGCTCGACCTCGGCCAGCTCGCCCAACCGCCGCTCGACTTCGCGCAGCAAACCCAACAGCGAAGCTTCTCCCCGGCCGTCATCGCGCCCTGCATAAAGCATCGCGTAGGCCTCGGCTGCCTGGGCGACAAGCGCGTCCGCCCGCGCCAGCCGGCGCTCATCATGCTCGAGCCGCTCCATCTCGCCCGGCTGGGGATCGAAGCGGTGGATCTCTTCCAACTGGAATTCGAGGTAATCGAGTCGTTGCTCGAAATCCCGGGCGGCGCGTTCAAGCTCTTCCCCGCGCTGACGCAGGTTCCGCGTCTCATCCCACGCGACCCGGACCTCTTTGAGCAGGGCTTCGTGGCCGCCGTAAGCGTCGAGTGCCCACCGGGCCGCGCCGGGGCGCAGCAGCGACTGGTGCTCATGCTGCCCGTGGAAATCGACAAGCAGCTCGCCGATCCGCTTGAGGTCGCCGACGCCGACCATCTGACCATTCACGAAACAGCGGCTACGTCCGGCCCGCGAGACCTCGCGCCTGAGGCCGAGCGGTTCCTTCGCCTCCCATTCCACCTCCAGTTCGCCGCGGATCAGATGCCGCACGGACGCGGGCAGCGGCGGCTTGAAATGGGCCTCGACGACCGTCAGCTTGCGCCCGGGCCGCACGTCGTCGGCCGAGGCCCTTCCACCCAGCGCCAGCCCCAGGCCGCCCACGACGATCGATTTACCCGCGCCGGTCTCGCCGGTCAGGGCGCCGAGGCCGGGGCCGAACTCGATCGTCAGCGACTCAATGGTCGCCAGGTTCTCGATGGATAGGCTCTTGAGCATGCTCCAAACCCGTCGTTCGCGGAATCGTCTCCCGACCCTCGAAATCATACGCCACGGCAACCAGGATGCCCAGGTTCGCCATGAACAGCGGCCCCAGCCCGAAATGGGCGTAGTTGTAATCGAGGAAATTCATCGCCATAAATCCCAGGCAACCCAGCCACAGCGCCAGGACGTGGTAATACTGGCGCTGAGCGGAGAGCCGACGCACATCGAACAGGATCGGCCGCCACGTAAACGCCATCAGCGCCACCACGACAAACGCGAAGATCAGCCCCGCTGGCAGGCCCATTTCGATCATCTTCATCAGGAACAGGTTATGCGCGTGGCCATAGTAGGTGTCGCCGTATTCGGCGAAATTATTGCGGCCGATCCCCAGCCAGGTGTGTTCATCCAACAGGCGCATGCTGACATGGAAAATCTGGCCCCTCGAGCTCACCGTCCCCCAGCCCTCCTGGCCACCGAAGAGTTGTTCGACCCTGTAGAAGATTGTATCGCCGAATTGCAGGAGCGCCAATCCCGCCAACGGCAACACCAGCAGGACCATCGCGGCCAGGTAATCGAAGCGCCGCAGGTGGATCAAGGCCAAGACGACCATCACAATCACCGCTCCCCAGCCGGTCATCGAGTCGCTCATGGCCAAGACCACCAGCGAGGGCAACACCACAAGCAGCCATGCCGGACGGAAGCGGCGCAGCATTTCAATCGTGATGAGGGGCAGAACCAAAACGTAGAAGGCGGCCAGCATGTTTTTGTGGCCAAGCGTCCCCGAAATCCGGAACTTGCCGCCCGCGAAGCTCTCCAGATCGGCGGTCGTGTAGCGGATCAGGCGGATATCGCTGTCCACGTCGAAGAAACTGGTGCCGGTCAGGCCCAGGCCGAAGTAGAGCCCCAAAGCGGCGATCGTCTCCAGCGCGGCCGCCGCCACGAAAGCGGCCAACAACAACCGCCAATGGGCCCGCTGGAAAAACAGAAGGGCATACAGACAGACGACGTAGGATTCGATTTCGTAGCGGATATTAAACACGTGGGGGTGAGGGCTGGCGGTTGCCGCCGTCATCAGCGCCAACAGGCCCAAGGCCGCCGCCACCGGCAGTGCCCGCCGCAGCCGCCCCCAGACCCCGCCGTCGCCGGCCGCCAGCCGCAGCAGGATCAGCCCCAGCATGGCGAACGCGATCAGTTCGCTCAGTTTGATCGACGCCGGACCCAAGCGACGCCCGTAATTGAACGGCGCCACCAACACCAGCAAGGCAAGCAACACCTGGGGCCGCCCATTGGCCCATACAAGCAGCCCCAGGGCCCCCCAAGCGGCCAACAGCAACGTCCCAAGCATCGCGTGAAACAGATAAATCGCGATGGTCAGGCATCCCGCCGCCGCCAGCAGTGCGCCCAGGTAGGGAGCCAGAGCAACGGGCCGGCCCCAAGCGCGGGCCGGGGCGTCCGGGGTCTTCAGCGCCTGCCCATCCGTTTCCATCGCCACACCAGAGGGAAGAATTTCATGTCGTCAACCAAGTAGCGCCGCCACAGGCGCCGCGGCTCTTGCATCATGCGCCACGACCATTCCAACCCCGCCCGCTGCATCCAGCGGGGCGCGCGCCGTTCCAGGCCCGCCAGGAACCGCAACCCAGCGCCGATGCTGATACCGACGCCGCGACCCAGCCGTTCGGCGTTCTGGTGCATCCAGATCTCTGACTTCGGCGATCCGCAGGCGAACAGGATCAGGTCGGGCCCGAAGGCGCGGATCGAATGGAACACGCCGTCGGACGCGGCGCGGTCGGACTCAAACCCCATCGGCGGGCAACAACCCCCGACCTCCAGGCCGGGGAAACGCCGACGGATCCGTTCCAGGCACGTGCCCAACTCTTGCTCGGACCGGCCGCCGGCGAAGAATACCCGCCAGCCCCCCGCCGCCCCGCGCCCGCAGAGTGCGGGGACCAGGTCCGAGCCCGATACCTTCTCCAACGCCCCCAGGCCCAGGAACCGCGCCGCCCAGATGACCGGACGTCCGTCGGGGAGCGCGACGGCGCCGTCCGCATAGGCGGCCCTTAGGGCCTCGTTCGCCTGCAGGATCATGATGTGGTCCACATTGGTCGTGAGCACCAGGCGAAACGGTTCCTGGCGCACCCAACGATCGATCAAATCCACGGCCTCGCACAGTCCGATCGGGGTCAAGGAGACATTGCCCATCCTCCGCCAGGGGATCGCCCCATCCGGCTGCGCTTGGCCTGAAATTCGGTCTTCCATCAATTCCTCTCTCCCCGTCCCCGGCGGTCAAAACCCGACCGCTTCTTCCCACTCGCTTCAGCACGCCGCAGCGAACGCGGCACGTTGCGACGTATCCTCATGCCGCCGGCGGGGCCATGGCCCGGATTATACCCAGCGTGCCGAACATTACTCAACGCGAGAGCGCGGTCGGCGGCGGCGAAGACAGAGCAGGGCAATCGCGACGGCCCCCCAGGCCGCCAAGGCCAGAGAAAGCGTGACATGGCGCGGGCGGTAGGTCATCTTGACCGTATGTCGGCCGGGCGGAACCCGAATGGCCCGCCACAAATCGTCGGCGCCAACCGCTACCTCATCATCATCCACCCACGCCCGCCAGCCGGGCCACCACGCGTCATGGATGACAAGCTCGGCCTCGTCGAAAGGCGGAGGGGCCTCACTCACCTCGACTTCCAGCTCCAAATGGTTGGCCCGGATTTTGTGGGAGAGAACCCTCCCATCCCCGGTGCTCCAGTGCGTCCAGGTCGGGTCGCCTTGATACCGCATCAGGGCCGCCAGCGCCGTGGTGGCTTCGGGCCGCCAAAGCTCCGCCAGCGCCGCGTTCCAGACGAAGCCGTCAAACAGTTGATTCGGTTCGGCGAGGCGCGCCAATAGGCCGACCCGCCGTTGATGGAGGGCACTCACCGTCCCTTTGGCCATGAGTAGCCGCCCATGTCCCAGCGATGGGGGCAGCGCCCCCAACTGAACGCGGCCCAGGGCCAGATCGGCGCGGCGGTCAAGCGTGTTTGGCGCGCTCAACTCAATCGGCGCCAGCATCTCCTCGCTCATCGCGTATAGCTCGACGGTTTCCCCTTGCTCGGGCCCGGCGTAGACGAGTTGAACGTCGAACGGTCCCTCCAAGAAAGCCGGGAACGCCCCCCCCCACAATCCCTTTCCTTCGCCGGTGGAGCGCATGAACAAGGGGACCCCCCAGCGAGGCATGAGCAGCGCGCGCACGTTGCCCCGATTGAAGGCGTCGCGCGCCATGGGTTGCTGAATGTGGCCGAAGTGGTCGGGGTAGGGCTGGCGCGGAGGGTCCGCGGCGTGTATGCCCCCCATGAATGCCCGGTACCAACGTGACTGGGCCGGTTCGTAGCCACCCAGGTCTTCCACACCCCAGAGCTGGCCCAAATTGGGCAAGGCCCATGACGTCAGATCGGGGCGGCGAAAGTCATAGCTCGAACCGCGCTGCCAATCGAGCGTGAAGAACCGCTCGCCGGGCCCGAGGTCCGCCTTGGCGATGAGCGGCGGGGGGTCCGGCTCAAGTAACGGGGCGGTCGTGATCATGCCGAGGTCAGTCGTGACCCACGTGGCGTGACCCAGCAAAGCCACGACCAAAATCATCGCCCCGGCAACCACAACCCGCCCCCATGCCCGCCAAAAGCAATAGGCCCCGACAAGCATCAGCAACACAAGATCGGCGTGCAAGACCGCCACCAACCGGTTTTGGACAATGAGTGCCGGGAGCGTCGCGAGGGTGAGCGCCAGCGCCGGCGCCAGATACGTCAACCGCCCCAGCGGCGATGGGATTCGCGGTAGGATCGAGCTCGCCGGGCTGGGCACCGCGGATGGGCCCACGTTGTCCGGCCCGGCCCGTGCTGAATCCGGATCGTAGACGCCCAGCTCATCCGGCGCGACTCCCAACGGGTCAATGTTCGCTTCACCGGAGGCGGACGGCCGGGTTGATTCGCGCCAGCGTTCCCACAGCGAAGCGGCCCCGATGGCGGCGGCTGGCGTCAGCAGCCACTGCGTCACGCCGAGCCAGCGCCGGGGTCCGTGAAACAGTCTGGCCGCGGGGAAGACCCGGATGAGCGGCTCCATGACGATGTGAAGCGAGAGCAGAATCGAGACGAGCACCGCCACCCACAGCCCCAGCCAGGCGCGGCGCATCGATCCGGGGAGGGGGATGATCGCCGCGAGGGCCAACGCCGCCAACCCGATGGTGGCCGAGCTTTCGGCGTCGGCCCAGCGGCCCGATGGTTTCCAACTCAACGGCCCCCAGTCGCCGACAAGGGCCCGGACCAACTCGCCCCAGGAGTGAATCGACCCGGCGAGGACGCGTTCGGCCGAAATCCCCTCCGCGCGGCTGGTCTCGGCCAGGAAGCCCCATTGCGGCAGCCAACCCGGCGCTCCGAGCGCCAGGCCGATCAGCAGCGTCCCCAAGCCGTATGCTAGCCAGCGTCGCGGCCCTTGCTCGTCGGTCAGCGCTTGCACCAAGAAATAAACCGCGAGGGCCGCCAATCCGTAGGCGGCAAGCTGGTGCGCTCCGGCAAGCAGCATCATCGCCACGGCCCCCGCGCCGACGGCCACCCAGCGCGCGTTGAGAGTCCTCGCCCACTGGTGCGCCGCGCCCAGCCACAGGGGCCACCACGGGAGAACGTTCATGTAATTGCCGTACTGCAAGCGGCTCCAGCCATAACCGCCCGCCAAGGCCAGGACCCCCGCCCAGAATCCCGTCCAAGGCCCCGTCCCGAGCCGCCACGCCGCCCAGGCCGCCAGCGCCGCATAGAGGCCCAATTGCAAAAGCAGCGGCATTAAGAATAGGAACCCCGAAGGCCGGACCAGGAACGGCCAATTCAGCGGATAGGCCAACGCGGCCTGCGGGTTCTCGAACAGCGGCATCCCGCCCATCAGGCAACGGTTCCATAGCGGGGCCTGCCCCGAGCCCAGCAAATGCGCGGCATGAACCCTTTGCGGAAAGAAGTACATCAGCGGGTCCATGAACAACGGGATCTGTCCGGCCGCCAACGCCGGCAACATCAGGACCGCGGGCGCAATAAGCAGCACCAAGCACATCACCTGCTTGAGTTTACGTTCCTCAATATGGACGGCATGATCGTGTGGGTTCAAGTCTTACATATCGCTTTTGGGTGGTGGAAGCAGCGTTTCGAGCTGCTCGGCGAGCTTGTTGCGGCACGCGGGGCACAGCGTGAAGCTGTGGGCGACGAACATGAGTTGTTCCTGCTGCTGGACCTGGCCCGCGTCCATCGATTCCATCAATTCGATGAGCCGTTTCATCTCGGCCTCGAAATCGATCTCCAGGTCTTCCTGGCTTATTTCGAGAGAGGGCTCGATCGCGGGGAATAATTCCAGGCGCAACGTGTAGGGATGCACGTCCTTGGCGATCAGTCCGCGGCAGTAGTCACATTGAGGCATGAAAGATGGTTTGCCCTCGATTCACTCGATCAACACACACAAGGGAACCTTAAAAAATGCGGTTTGCAATCGTCCCTACGGGACTCCAAATCATTATGGGCTTGATTACCCGCCACTTGCGTGGCGGGCTGAAAGCAATCGTCCCTGCCGGGACTGAATTCTTAGAGGCGCCCAATAACGAGCCATCATCGATCGATAGGATTGCATATTCCCATTAGCATTGATTGCTCTTCGCGTCATGCGCCTCTTCGGCCGGCGATTTATCAATAGGGCAAGTCCGATTCGTCCGCCGGCTCCAGGCCGCCGTAGCGTTCGAGGAGTTCCAGCTCCAGGCCCGCGTCGAACCGCACCGAGATCTTGCGCCGGTCGCCATCGCCGGAGACGCCGACCACTTCGCCCTCCCCCAGTCGGTCATGCTGGACGCGCTCGCCGATCGCGAATCGACCGCCCCCGACCCCGACCGCGCTGGTGGCCAGATCGAGCGGTTCGCGCAGCGCGTGGGCGTGATCGGAACGCGGGCCTCTCATCTGCTGATCGCGCAGGCTGGCGGCTTCGCTCCACTGATGACGCGCTTCCTCGAGCGTGCGGGTCAAGTCGCCGGGCACCTCGCGCAGGAAAAGGGAGGGAGTATTATAGGCGGGCCGGCCATAAAGCCTGCGGCTATCGGCCCGCGAGAGAAACAGCAGGTCCTTGGCGCGGGTGATCCCAACGTAAAACAAGCGGCGTTCCTCCTCGAAGTGCCCCTGATCGGTCACCGCGCGACGACTGGGGAAGATCGGTTCCTCCATCCCGACGATGAAGACCACCTGGTACTCCAGGCCCTTGGCGCAGTGGAGCGTCATGAGCGAGACGGCGTCCTCGTCGGTCAGATCGTCCTGAGCGTTGACCAGCGCGACGCGCTCAAGAAACATCCCCAGATCCGACCCCGGGTCCTGAGCGTAGAACTCATCGAGCGCCGAGAGCAGCTCCCCGAGGTTCTCGCGGCGCGACATGATCTCCAGGTCGCTCCCCTTGCCCAGCGACGCCTCGTAATTTGTCTCGCGCAAGATCCGTTCGAGCACCTCGCGCGGGGGATGATCCAGGGCGTATTCGCCCCAGTCCTTGATTCTCTGGGTCAGGTCGGCGATCCCGGCGCGCGCCTTCTTCGAGATGTCGAACTCCTTCTCGTCGCGCACCGCGAGCAGGCATTCCCACAGCGAGACGCCCCGCTTGACCGACTCGGCGAACAACTTGGCCACCGATTTGGCGCCGATCCCCCGCGTCGGCTTGTTGATGATGCGGGTCAGTGCCACCCCGTCGCGCGGATTGACGCACAGGCGCAGGTAGGCCAGCAGGTCCTTGATCTCGGCGCGGTCGTAGAACTTGATCCCGCCGATCACGCGGTACGCGATCCCCCGCACGCGAAGCTGGTCCTCAAGCACGCGCGAAAGCGCATTGACGCGGTAAAAGACGCCCATCCCCCGGAACGGGATGCCCTTGAGATTTCGTATCCAGAAGATCGTCTCGACGACCAGAGCAGCCTCTTCGCGTTCGGAAAGACCGGTGAAGGTCGTGATCGGCTCTCCCAGTCCCCGCTCGCTCCACAGGTCCTTGCCCATGCGCTGGGAGTTGTGTCGGATGACCTCGCTGGCGGCGCGCAGGATGGCCTCGGTCGAGCGGTAGTTCTGTTCGAGCCGGATCAGCTCGGCGCCGGGAAACTGCTCGGAGAATTTCAGCAGGTTTTCGATTTCGGCCCCGCGCCACGAATAGATGCTCTGGTCCTCGTCGCCCACCACGCAAATGTTGCGGTGATCGGCGGCCAAAAGGCGGACGAGCTCGAACTGCACGCGGTTGGTGTCCTGATATTCATCCACCAACACGTAGCTCCAGCGGCTACGGTAGTGCTTGATCACGTCGGGCTGGTTCTGGAAGACGTGAACGACGTGCAGCAGCAGGTCATCGAAATCGACCGCGTCATTGGCCATCAACCGCTCCTGATAGCGTGCGTATACCCGGCTGAGGAGCGGCCCGTATTCCTGGTTGAGATCACGCTGGGCCTCCTTGGGACCGAGCATCATGATCTTGGCCGAGGTGATGTAATTGCGGACCTCTTCGGGCCGCACGGCGTTGGCGGGGACTTCCAGGTTGGTCAGGCAATCCTTGATCAGCGCGATTTGATCGGTATCGTCGCAGATGGTGAAGCGGTTGGTCAGGCCGATGTGATGGGCCTCGCGGCGCAGGATGCCGACGCACAATGAGTGAAACGTCGAGATCGACAGGCGCGCCAGGTCGGCCCCCGGCAGCAGCATCCCCACGCGGCCGCGCATCTCCTCGGCGGCCTTGTTGGTGAACGTGGCGGCGAAAACCTGCCACGGGGCCACCCCGCGCTCGCGGATCAGCCAGGCGATGCGGTGGGTGATGACGCGCGTCTTGCCCGACCCGGCCCCGGCGATCACGAGCAATGGGCCGTCGCTGGTCGTCACCGCCGCGCGCTGTTGGGGATTGAGATTCTGGAGCAGATCGGGAAAATCAACCATTACCGTGAACTCGTGCGAAGGGATCGGAGAAGAAAGACGTCGAATCGAAACGCGGGCCGCCCTTGGGTGGCGGGACTTACGGGTTCAATATAGTCTTCGGGTCGGACCAAAGTCAAATCGCGCGCGGGTGAGGGGGGCATCGTACGGCTCCGTGAGATACACCCACGGGCTGGGAGCACAACTCCGATCTCGGCTCCCTGAAGGGGAGCAATATGAATAGCCAGGGGTGACAACCCCTGGATGCGGGACCCCAAGACGTCACGACCCTGGAAGGGTCGAACAGGCCGCGTCACGTTATTATTGTTCAACCCTTTCAGGGTTGTCGTGGCATGGCGACCGCGAGCCGTGGGTTGTCACCCACGGCTAATCACATTCGACCCCTGCGGGGTCGAGCATGGGGGCACATTTGATTCGTGCCTCTGGCCGGCAAGGGTGGATCTCGCGAATCCGTAAGATGCGCCCTTCAGAGAAAGTTCAGGTAGATATTGCCCCCCCTCGGGGCCGGCGAGTCGGCTCCCATGGATGTTATCGATGCGAGAGATGAAAGGGGACTTTAAAACGAAAATGAAACAGACGGCGACAGTCTTGTGGGGTTCTCTCTTATTTGGGTGTTTAGCTCAGGCGTGGATTCCATTGGAGGCCGCGGGGGGTCCATCTGAATCGGGCCCCTATATCCGCGAACTGAGCCGGCATTTTAGCGAACCCGACGGCCCGACCGACCCGTGGGTCTTTATCCCGGCCACAAACGTCAAGCTCCTCAGCACGGCGCAGCATCCCGGCCTCATCGCGATCTACGAGGCGGGCCAGGGCGAGGACATCAAGGGCGTCCTGGAGCGGCCCATCAAGATCGACGACTACCCCACGCCCTGGCAGTTTCAATGCTCGTGGATGCAGAACTTCTCGGCCACCACCGGCCGCACGCCGACCCAGGTCAATTACGCGATCGGGATGAACGTCGCGCTGACGTTTTCCGATCCCGCATCCTGGCCCGAAGACCGCGCCCAGTCGCCGCCCGACACCCACTCGGTCCAGCTCTTCGCCGTCCACCTGGGCAATTACGGCGAGGTCGGGCTTGGCCTGCCGCAACTGAAGACGCCGACCCATCCATCACCGGAGACGTATCTGGTGTATTGCCGCGGCGATCTGGTCGGCGACGCGCCGGCGGCGGGCGACGCCGAAACCGAGTTTGATTATGCCCAGCAGCGGCATTCCCACGCGGCTGCCGGCGATTGGCAAGTCCCTCATATCTGGATCGGCGACGGGGCGCGCTACGGCGGGCCGGCGAGCAACCTGCTCTACTTTCGCGCCGTCATCGACAGCCCGACCCAAATCTCGATCGGCGTCAAATTCGATCCCTCGCACGGCTGGAACATGCGTTCGATCGACGTCTCACGGCTGGGGCGGATCACCGGTATTTGGGAGATCGGACCGATCATCTCGGGCAACCGCTGGATTCCCGACCGCCTCGCCCCCGAGCTGGGAATCAAAGCGCGCCCCGAAGTGATGCTGCCCGATCCCGCCTTCGATTACCTGCTGGATTACTGCGTGTTCCTCGGCACCAACCCCATGCCGTTCAAACACCACGGCGACGAGTTCAATATCCCCGGCTACATGGGCCAGTGGCATCCACCCCATAACCCTGATAAACCCAACATTCTACAACCCACCGATTTGGCGGGCTGCCAGGATGTTGCCAGAATCCAAATCATTGATTCTGGCCCTCCATCCACCCATCAGGCTTGAAACCGCTCGAAGTTCGGCCGGATCGATCTTGCGATAATGCTTGCCCAGAACATCCTTCGGGAAATGTCCTAGGTAGGCTTTAAGCACCCGGTCGCCACTACCCGCTTGGCCCGCCATTGTCGCGAAGGCCGCCCGTAGCCTGTGGGCCTGCACTCGGGCTAGCGGGGGCGGTTCAGCTCACGCGCCGCCCATCTCAAGGTCCGGGTCCACTGGTGTCCCAGCGTCGTCCGCTCCCATAGGTTACCCCACCCGTTAGTGAACAATTCGCCGGTGGCGGGACGCACCCCCTGATTAGCCACAGCCGTCTTCAGCACCGCGGCGACCTCCCCGCACACCGGTATCACGCGGTATGAATTCCGGTTCTTGGGGCGATGATTGCCCGTGTCGGTCACCTCGACGGTTTGCCGCGCGAAGTCCACGTCCTGGAGCCTAATCGCCGCCGCTTCCGACGGCCGCAACCCGGCCAGCCCCTGCAGGCAGGCCATCGACCACAGGTCCGAGGCCTTTCCCCGGAGCCAATCGAGCAGGGCCGCCACCTCGAGCGGTTCAAGGCATTCAATCTCCTGCTTGGGCTGGGCCTTGAGTTTGATCCGCGTCGGAGACCGGACCTGATCGGGGTAGTTCTCGGCCATGTAGCGCCAGGTCAACTTGACGGGGGCTAAATCCAACCGGACGGTATCGAATGCCTTCTCGCCCCGCTCACGCTCCACGGCGTAGGCTTGCACCATCGCGGGCCGTAACTGGTCCCACGTCTGGACGCCGGGGTAATGCTCGGCCAGCCACTTGACGAACTTTGAGGCCCGCCACGCCCGTTCCCGCTCGGTTTCAGGTAGGGTGTTGGCCAACCGGATGGCTTCGGCCAGCCCCTCGGCAATCGTCGGGGCCGCCGCCTTCCCAGGTACAAAGCCCCCTTTGGCCAGAAGCTCATGGTTGATGCTCCCCGCGACCCCTCGGGCCTCGCTTTGAGACAATCCCGAAAGCCGCCGCCGCACGTCCTTTCCGCTCGCGGGATCGTGGTAACGGATTTGCCAGTGATTCTTGCCCAGCACCTTGACCGTCACCGCGCCGATCTTTAGCCCATTTTCCGCAGTACTTGCTTCAGTCGGGTGATTTTTCGGGTGATCGCACGATACGGAGGATTGATTTTGTTCAAATCCGTCTCTGACATGCCCATGTAGTGCAGACCACCCCCTTGCCACG
>Ga0310121_10004082_pt1 | contig 13057 bp, 11 predicted proteins | sample CB27_Tmax_986_MG_FD_203504 | JGI IMG/M metagenome (GOLD analysis project Ga0310121, IMG submission 203504) | Marine microbial communities from Western Arctic Ocean, Canada - CB27_Tmax_986 | ecosystem: Environmental > Aquatic > Marine > Oceanic | place: Canada: Western Arctic Ocean | collected... | reverse complement strand
TTCATAGTGAAGATTATTTAACAAGAAAACCAAATGATCCAAATATTTTATCAGCTATGTCTAGAATTAATTTTTTAAAAGTATCATATAAGTTTATAGTTTCTGTTATTTTTCTTCCAATAGGCTTAAAAAAGAAATTAATCATATTTCCTGTTGTATGGAGAATAATAATTAATAGTTTTCTGCATTTAGCATCTATATTTGTTACCAAAGTTTTGTCAATTTTTTTACCTAAAAGATTATATTTTTTTTTAAAAAGAATTTATAGAAGAATTTATCCTGAATTCACTGAATACGAGAAATATAAAAGAAATATAAATTTAAAGTTAAAAAAATGAATTTCTACATAATTGGAGGGTTAGGACATATAGGTTCTTTTTTAATAAGAAATTTACCTAAATATTTTTTAAAATCAAATTTTATAATTATTGACAATCTTAGCACCTCTAGATATTCATCACTTTTTAATTTAGATAAAAAATATAAATATAAATTTGTGTATTCTGATGTTAAAAAAATAAATTTAAAAAAAATTTTAAAAAAGGAAGATGTTGTCATTCACTTAGCTGCATTAACAAATGCTTGGGAAAGTTTTAGGATACCTAAAATATATAAAGAAACAAATTTTAGTAATACTAAGTTTATAGTAGAGGCATGTTCAAAAAAAAAGCTAATTTAATTTTTATGTCTTCCACAAGCGTTTATAATACAAAAAAAAAATTTGTTGATGAAAACTGTTCTGTAGACGAACTAAAACCCGACACTCCTTACTCAAAAATAAAATTAGAAGAAGAAAAATTAATAAAATCTAAATCAAAAAAATATAATTTTAATTATTTAATTCTTCGATTAGGAACTATTGCAGGTGTTTCACCAGGAATGAGATTTCATACAGCAGTAAATAAATTTTGTTGGCAAGGTGTTTACAATTTACCATTAACAATATGGAAGAATTTTATAAATGTATCAAAACCATATTTAGACTTAAAAGATTTAAATCTAGCAATAACTTTTTTAATTAAGAATAGGAAATATAACAAAACTTTTAATTTAGTTACAAATAACTTAACTACTATTGAGTTAGTTAATATTGTAAAAAAATTTTTACCCAATCTTAAAATTACATTTGAAAAAAAAATAAATTTAAAACCAAATTCATTTTTGGTTAATAACAAAAATATTACTGATATGCATTTCAAATTTAAAGGAAATATAAAAAAAAGAATTTTTGATACAATTTCTTTGTTAAAAAATTCCAATAATTTTAAAAAATGAAAATAATATATAAAAATCCAAAGAAAATTAAAGACATAATTGTATATAAACCAGATGTTTTTTTAGATAACAGAGGTTATTTTTATGAAACTTTTCAAAAAATAAAATTAGCTAATATAGGAATAAATGAAGATTTTCCTCAAGACAACAGATCTTTTTCGAAAAAAAATGTAATAAGAGGAATCCATTTTTTAAAAGGCAAGCAACAGGCCCAACTTCTTTCGGTAGTTGAAGGTAAAATCTGGGATGTAATTGTAGATTTAAGAAAAGACTCTAAAACATTTAAAAAATGGTTTGCTTTGGAATTATCTGATAAAAATCATCACCACCTATATATTCCTAGAGGTTTTGGGCACGGATTTTGTGTATTAAGTAAAAAAGCAAAAATTAATTATAAAACAACAGAATATTTTAATAAAAATAATGAGAAAGGTATAAAATGGGATGATAAAGATCTAAATATTAAGTGGCCTATAAAAAACCCAATTCTTAATAAAAGGGATAAAACATTTCCGTATTTTAAAGAAATTATAGAAAATAATTTTAATAAAATTTTAAAATATAATCTAAAAAATAACGAGCCATACTTGATAAAAATTCCCTTTTTTTCAGGTAAAAAAGCCTCCTTATCTTATTTTGAACCAAAAATTTATAAAATGAAAAATATAAAAAGAATTTTTTATATTAAAGGAAATAAAAATGTTAAAAGAGGTGGCCATGCTCACAAGAAATGCAATCAATTCCTTATCTGCCAAAAAGGAAAAGTTAGGGTTAATTGTATTTCTTCAAAAAAGAATAAAAGAACTTTTTTGTTAAAAAATAATAAAACTGGGTTATTTATAAATAAAATGACATGGACTGATATTGAATATTTAGAAAATGATACAATCACAAATGTAATATGTGATAGAAGATACGAGGCACATGATTATATTTATGATTATAAAAAATTTATAAAAATGTTTAGATAGTTTTAATTTGACAAAAAAAAATGATGTTTTAGCTATTATTCCTGCAAGAGAAGGAAGTAAGGGGATAAAAGACAAGAATATAAAGTTATTGAACGGACATCCGTTGTTGGCTTATTCTGTAATTGCAGGATTAAATTCAAAAATTGTAAATCGAGTAATTTGTAGTACGGATTCTTTAAAAATTGCAAATATTGCAAAGAAATATGGTGCTGAAATTCCTTTTATAAGACCTAAAGGTATATCCAAAGATTTGTCGACAGATTTCGAAGTTTTTTATCATGCGTTAAATTTCTTAAAAAAAAAATTTAATTATTGCCCTGATTATGTTGTAAATTTAAGACCAACTTCTCCGATAAGAAAAAAAGACTCTTTAGATAAAGCTTTGAAAAAAATTTTTAAACAAAAAAAGTACGATTCTCTTAGATCTGTTTGTTTAAATAAAAAAACTCCTTATAAAATGTGGTTTATTGAAAAAAATAAATTATTTCCAATTTTAAAGTTAAGAAATTTAAAAGAAGCATATAATTTGCCTAGACAAATGTTGCCTAAAACATATTGGCAAACAGCAGAAATAGATATTACAAAAACCTCTACAATTTTATTAAAAAAAAGTATGACAGGAAAAAAAATTTTACCTTTTATGTTAGATGACACTACTTCTGTTGATATAGATAACTTGAAAGATTTTGAGTATGCTGAGAAAATTTTAAAAAAAAATAATAAGTATATTAACCCAAATTAAAATTTGTTGCTATGGATATTATTGCAGAAATTGGTTCAGTACATAATGGATCATTAAAATTAGCTTTTAAATTAGTAGATAAAGCAAAAGATTCTGGTGCTACTACTGTTAAGTTTCAAACACATATTGCTGAAGCAGAAACTTTAAGAACCGCTCCTTCTCCTAAATATTTTAAAAAAGAAAAAAGATATGATTATTTTAAAAGAACAAGTTTTAATATTAACCAATGGAAAAAATTAAAAGATTATACTGAAAAAAAAAAAATACATTTTTTATCATCTCCATTTTCATTAGAAGCAATAGATTTATTAGAAAAAATTAAAATTAAATTCTATAAAATTCCATCGGGTGAAATTACAAACATACCTTTAATTGAAAAAATAAATAAAATTAATAAGCCAACTTTCTTATCATCAGGAATGTCTAATTGGAAAGAATTAGATTTAGCAGTTGAAAAATTAAAAGATGTTAAGAAATTAACTATTATGCAGTGTACATCCTCATATCCTTGTTCTTTAAAAGATGTTGGGTTAAATATTATTGATGAAATGAAAAAAAGATATGGACTTCCCGTTGGTTTTTCTGATCATACAATTGGTATTACTGCCGCAGTGCTTTCTTCATTTTATAAAATAACAACTATTGAAAAACATTTTACTTTATCAAAAAACATGTATGGTAGTGATGCTTTCAATGCTTTAGAACCTAATGAATTTAAGAATATGGTTAGTTGCATTAAAGAATCTCAAGTTATTCTTAAAAATTCTGTAAATAAGAATAATTTAAAGAAATTAAAAAATATGAAAAGAATTTTTGAAAAAAGTATTGTTGTTAAAAGAAAAATAGAAAAAAATCAAATAATTGAGTTTAATGATTTAGCTTTTAAAAAACCAGGACATGGGATTAAACCAGAGGAATATAAAAAAATATTAGGAAAAAAAGCAAAAAAATATTTAAAAGATAATCATGTCATAAAAATTGGAGACTATTATTAATATGAAAAAAATTTGTGCAATAATTTCTTCTAGAGCTAATTACAGTAGTGTTAAATCTGTATTATCGAGCATATCAAATAATAAAAATTTAATTTTACAGATTGTTGTTGGAGCCTCTGCGTTAATAGATAGATTCGGATCCGTTGTAGATTTAATTAAAAAAGATGGATTTAAAATAAATAGTAGTATCCACATGCTTGTTGAAGGTGAAACTTTAGAAACAATGGCAAAATCAACTGGTATGGGTCTACTTGAATTCCCAACAGTTTTTAAAAATATAAATCCAGATATAGTTCTAATTATTGGTGATAGATTTGAAAATATTGCAGCTTCTATTGCAGCTAGTTATATGAATATACCTATAGCACACACTATGGGCGGGGAAGTATCAGGAACAATAGACGAAAGTATAAGACATGCAATAACAAAATTTGCTCATATACATTTTCCTGCGAGTAAAGAATCTAAAGAAAGAATAATAAAACTAGGAGAAAATAAAAAAAATGTTTTTTTAGTAGGATGTCCAAGAATTGATTTGGCAAAAAAAGTTTTAAGTGAAAAAAAATTTGATACAAATGATAAATTTCTTAAAGCAGGAGTCGGAGATAAAATTAATTTTCTAAAACCATTTATAATTGTATCTCAACATCCTGTTACTACTGAATATGACGAGACAAAAAAAAAAATAGAGCCCACTATAAAAGCGATTAATAAAATAGACATTCAAAAAGTAGTTCTTTGGCCAAACTCTGATGCAGGATCAGATGAAATTTCAAGAGTATTTAGAAAATACAGAGAAAAAAGATTAATAAAAAATGTGAGATTTTATAAGAATTTTCCACCGGAAACATATATGAAATTAATGTCAAAAACTAGTTGTTTAGTTGGAAATTCTTCAAGTGGAATAAGAGAAGGCGCTTATATTGGTACTCCAAATGTAAACATAGGAACTAGACAATCAAGAAGAGAAAGGGGTAAAAATACTATAGATTGTGATTATAATATGGAAGAAATATATAAATCTATATTAATTCAAATAAAAAAAAAGAAATACAAAAAAGAATATATATATGGGAATGGTAATTCTGGAAAAAAAATATCAGATATTCTAGAAAAAATTAAAGTTAAAATACAAAAACAAATCGAATATTAGTGAAATTAATAAAAATTATTTTAAAAAATAGATTCTTTGGATTTATTTTGGGATTTATTATAAGTTTATTTTTTTTTAAATTAATTATTTTTAGAAAAAAATATAATTTAAAAATTATTATTTTTAGCCATCATAGATGGAGTGATAGTGCTGAATTACTTAATAGAGATAAGAATATTTGTTTAATTATAATTCCTAATTTTATTTATAATAGAATTAATTCTTTATTTAATGTAAATCCAGTTAATGCTTTTAAAAAAGAAAAAAACTATAAAAAAATAAAATATGAAAATCTTGGTTTCTGGGGAAAATCTGTAAATAAATATTATTATTTAAAAAAAGAAAAAGGAGTTTTAAATGAAAGAAAAAAGAAATCTTTATTTATATCAAATATTGTTAAAACAATTCGGTTTTTAACAAATATTGATTGTGCCTTGACATGTGCAATACACTATAATCAAGAACAGGAATGGGCATCAGGGTTTAATAATGGAGGGATACCTTTTATATGTTTACATAAAGAACAGTCTATAATTGAGAGAAGTCATATTAATTTTAGAGCAAATCATTTAAAAAAAAAAAAACAAAAATTTCAAGGTACTGCAGTTGTTGCTCCAAATAAAATTGTTCGTGATTTATTTATTAAATCTAAATTAATAAAAAAAGAAAATATTTACTCAGTCGGTATGCTTAAATTTCAAGGTATCATTAGAAAAAAAAATATAAAGAAAAAAAATTTTTTTACTTTGTTTTCATTTGGCCATTATACAGGAATGATTGTTCCAAAAAACAGAGGTTCACATTATTTTAGTCAAAATTATGATGAAGGTTTTTCAAAACTTTTTTTTAATACTCATAAAATTTTTATTCAAAGTGCTTTAAAAAATAAAAATATAATTTTTTATATTAAACCCAAGAACTGGGCAGACTGGTGGATAAGTGAAATAGAAAATGTTATAAAAAAAGTTACTGGTAAAAATAGTAAAGATATAAAGAATTTATTTATAACTAATAAACCATCTATTTATTTAATAAATAATTCAATAAATATTATTGGATTCAATTCTACAGTTTTGTTAGAAGCATTAGTTTTAAAATGTAAACCTATAATACCTAATTTTGACGAAGCAATTAAAACACAAAAAAAAAATGTTTATTTCAAAAAATTTCAAAAAAAATTCTTTATTGCAGAGAGTAAATTAGATTTATCTAAAAAAATAAATAAATGCATCAATAATGCTGATGATAGAAAATTTAATTATTATTTTGGATCAGATGATATATTTAAGTATTATTTTAATTCACGACCACAAAATATAAAAAATAAAACAATAAAAATTATAAATAAAATCATTTTTAATTATAAAAAAGATAGAAAAAAAATTTAATAATTTAGTTTCAAGGAATATAAAAAAAAAAATAATTTTTTTAGTTCCTAGACATGAAACATCATGGTGGCAACATTTACATCAGTATAATTTAATAAAAAAAGATTTTTTCCCAATTATAATTTTAGCTACTAAAAAAACATTAATTTTTAAAGATTTTTGTATTAAAAAAAAAATAAATTTTATTTTTTTAAAAACACAAAATACGCCAAATATTTATAATATTAAAAGTTTATTATTAACAATGAAAAAATTTAAAAAAGAATACAATTTTTTTTTTAAATTATTTAAAAAATTTAAACCTATTGCGATTTTATTACCAGGTGATAGAGAATTAGGACCAATTCCTTCAATATTAAAAGCATCTAATAAACTAAAAATTAAAACAATAATTACAACAACATCATCTTTATTACCATCATTAGATATGGTTTCTTGGACAAGAAGAAATAATAAGGAATTTAAGATTGGAATTAACAGTTTTATTAGTTTTTTTAATTTATTAATTTCTTTTTTTTTTAAAGATCAATTACATGAAACTAAATATGGAAAACTATTATTTTCACCTGGACCATTAATTTTGTGTTTATATTTCATAGGAATGCTTCCAAAAAAACCATGGTGCGTTGGTGCCAGTCAAAGTGACTATATAATAGCTAAAGGAAAAAAAGAAATTAAACTAATGCTAGGTTTAGGATCAGAGAGAAAAAAAATTCTTAATTTTGGAGCATTAGAATATGATAATTTATTAAATTCAATAAATAATAAGAAGAAAATTGTAAAACAATTTTTTAATAATAAAAATTTTTCTAAAAAAAAAAATATTATTTTATTTTCAATTCCACATAACCCAGAACATAATATAATATCTATGGAAAAACAGATAAAACAATTGAAAATTATTTTTAAAACATTAAGCAGGATAAATGAAAATATTATTTTAATTTTTCATCCGAAAACAAATCTAAATTTTTATAAAGATCTATTAAAAAATTACAATTTTATTATTTCAAAAAAATCTTACATAGATCTTATGCCAATATCAGATTTGTATTTATGCGGAAATTCAACAACGGTATCTGTTGCAGAGATTTGTAATAAACCAATAATAAATTTGGATTTTGTAAATTTAGACTTTTCTTGGATAAAAAATAAAAAATTGAAAAATGTAACAAATATGAATGAACTATATTTAATTTTAAAAAAAGAAATTAGTAAAATTAAAAAAAAAGAGGTATTTACAATAAATAAAGATTATACAATAGATGGTAAATCTACAAAAAATTTTATTAATTTTTTATATAAATTGAACTAAAAAAATGGAAAAATTTTATCATCCTTCTGGATTAAGATTTTTAAGGAATAAAAATATACCTTTTAATAATTTAAAAAAAATAATTAAATTATCAAAAAATTTAAAACTTAACTCTGAAGACAATATAATTGTTAAAGATTTAATTAGAGGCCTAAATAATAACAATTTTCCCTTTATCCTAACTTCTCAGGAATATTTTTATTTAAAAAATATGGATGAAAAAAAATGGATAAAATATTTAATTTATAGATATAAATTAATTATTTATCCTAAAAAAAAAATTGTTTCTAAATTTCCTGTATATCTTCTTGTTGAACCTGCTTCAGTATGTAATTTAAGATGTGTAATGTGTTTTCAAATTGATAAGAGTTTTACTAAAAAACCATTTATGGGATTTATGAATTTTAATCTTTTTAAAAAAATAATTGATGAAGCTTCAAGCAATGGGACAGCTGCCATAACACTTGCAAGTAGGGGGGAACCTTTGCTCCACCCAAAGATTTCTCAAATGATAAAATATATTTCAAAAAAGAGAAACTTTATTGATGTTAAACTAAATACTAATGCAACAAAATTAAACGAAAAATTATGTCATGAAATATTAAATTCAAATATAAATATTGTTGTAATTTCAATAGATTCACATCTAGAAAAACAATATGAAGAGATAAGAAAGGGTGGAAAGTATAAACAGGTATTAAAAAATATTAAACTTTTATCAGATATTAGAAACAAGTATTATAAAAACTCTAAGTTGGAAATAAGAGTATCTGGAGTTAAATTTAAGAAAGAACAAAATGAAAAAGAATTTAAAAAGTTTTGGTCTAAAATAGTAGATAATGTTGCATATGTTCAGTGTCAAGAAAGATGGGATACATATAAGAATATACCAGATAGAAAAAATGATCATCCATGTGTATATCTTTGGGAAAGATTATATATTTGGTTCGATGGCGTTTGCAATCCATGTGATGCTGATTATAAAAGCTTTTTATCACCTGGAAATTTGAAAACTAAAACAATTAAACAAATTTGGCATAGTGAAGAATTAAATAAATTAAGAAAATTTCATCTAGAAAAGAAAAGACATAAATATAACCCATGTGATAGATGTGGTTTATAAAATGAAATTAAATGTTGGCGCAATTGGTTATAAGAATCATGCTAAAAAAATTCTGGAAATTTTTGAAAAAAAAAAAAATGTATTTATCAGTAAAATTTACTATCCAAAAAAAATTAATGGTATTAATTTTACTAATAATTTAAATGATTTGATTGAATGTGATATTATTTTAATACTTTCTCCTAATTATACTCATTATAAATATTTAAAATTTTTTGAAAAAAAATTTAAAGGATATATTTTTTGTGAAAAACCACCAGTAGTTTCATTAAATCAATTATATAACTTAAATAACAACCCTAAAAAAACATTTTTTAATTTTAATTTGAGACACAGTAAAGTTTTTTCTATTTTAAAAGAAGTGATAAAAAAGAAAAAATTAGGGAGAATTTATCACGCGTATGTTTCATCATCGCATTTATTTGGTAAAAATGTTAGTTATAAAAAGTCATGGAGATCAAAAAAAAGGTTAAATAAGCTAGGTTTAATTGAAAACGTAGGCATACATTACATAGATTTGTTCTCAGTTTTATTTGATAAACCTGAATTAATTCTTCATTCTTCAAATAATTTATTAAAAAATACAAATGCATACGATAATTGTTCTGTTTTTATTAAATATCCTAAAAATTTAAAATTATTTATGTATTTATCCTATGTTACAGCTTTTGATTTCAATATTAAATTAATTGGTACAAATGGAATATTTGAAATTTATAATAACAAGGCAGTACTTTTTTTAGGGCATAAAAAAAATTCTTTTACTAAAAGATACTGTAAACCGCCTGTTTCAAAATCCTGGAAGCTTTCTGAGGAAGATTTACAAAAAAATTCATTAAAAGAGTCTATTAATTATTTTTTAAGCGTTTGTACTAAAAAAAAAAATTTTCCTGTAAAGGATTTTAAAAATAGTATTGAAATTAACAAATTGATATTAAATTCTAAAAATATAATTAATTAAAAATAATGATAAAAAAATTATTAATTTTAATATTTTTTATTTCTTATTCTAAAACTAGTTTTTCTAATCAAGTTGAAGTAAACAAATATTTAGACGGAATGTTTTCTTACTCATCTATGGTAAGTTACAAAAGCAAAGATTCTTTTCTACTTTTTGGCAGGCATAGCGGAATTGTTAAATTAATTTTAAATGGAGTTCTTGTTTCTGAAAATTTTATAGATCTAAGAGATAGAGCATTATTGGGTGGAGAAAATAAAGGACACTCTTTTGAAGAGGGTATTCAAGATATTGCTTTTTCTAATAATTATAGCAATGAAAATAGGGTTTATATAAGTTACACAGATAAATTTCACAATCTTACTTTAAGTAGATTTGAATTAAGCAAAAATTTACTTAAAGGTATATTAGGTACCGAGGAAGTTTTATTAAATGTTGAAAAACATAGGCGCGAACATGCTTCTGGAGCATTAGATTTTAGTCCTATTGATAACTATCTTTATATAGGTATAGGAGATGGAGATATAGATGGTAATCCAAGCGGAACATCTCAAAACAAAAGAGCACTTCAAGGTAAAATTTTAAGAATTGATGTAGTAAAATCAAAAAAAGAATTTAGTATTCCTTCAGACAATCCTTTTTTAAATACTGACTCAAGACCTGAGTTATGGGCTTATGGATTAAGATCATTAGCAAAGTCAGGCATAGTTTTTGATAGATTAAATGGAGACTTATACATTGCTGACACTGGTTGGGATCATTTTGAAGAAATAAATTATCAAAATTATGAAAGTAAAGGTGGAGAAAATTATGGTTGGAATAATACGGAAGGATATTATTGTAGAAATGATTTTTTTAAAAATAAAGATGATTGTTTAAAAAAAGATTTTAAATGGCCTATTTTAGCATTTAGTAACGATAAAGGATGTTCGGTAATTGCTGGGGGAGTTTATAGAGGAAAAAAAAATAATTGGAACGGTGTTTTTGTTTTTTCAGATTACTGTTCTGGAGTTATTATGGGTTTAAAAAAAATAAAGAATGATTGGTATTATTCAGAACTATTAAGAATCTCTATAAATCCTCATAGCATTGTTAGAACTTATAATAATTCTTTTTTTGTTTCAGATAGATACAGCGGAGATATTTATAATATTGTATTTAAAAAATTTAATATAAATAAGTGGAAAAAAATTGATAACAAGAAAATAATTGGAAATTTGTATGTACCTAATAGTGACTTAGCACAAATTCTAAATTCTACTTCATGGAAAATTACCAAACCATTAAGAACAATAAGTAATTTCTTTAAAAAATTAGTAAAAAGATAATGTTAAAAAACAAAAAAATAAATAATTCAATTTTTAAAGATTTATTTATTTTTGAAATGGCAAATAATCATTCGGGTGATTTAAATTTAGCTAAAAAGATTGTTGACCAATGTTATTTAATAAAAGAAAAATATGCATTAAACGCAGCAGTTAAATTGCAATATAGGAATTTAAAAAATTTTATACATCCTGATTTTGTAAACAATAAAGAAGTTAAACATATAAAAAGATTTGTAGAAACTGAGTTATCTGAAAATGATTTTAATTCCTTAGTAGAATATATAAAGAAAAAAAAATTAATCCCAATTTCAACTCCTTTTGATGAAACATCTGTAGATTTATGTGTAATTCAGAATTTACCAATTATAAAAGTCGCTAGTTGCAGTATGTCTGATTGGCCATTATTAGAAAAAGTTTGTTTATCTAAAAAACTTGTAATAATTTCAACAGGCGGACATAGTTTGGAAAATATTGATAAAGTTTATAATTTCTTTTTACATAGAAATATAGATTTTGCTCTAATGCATTGTGTAAGTATTTATCCAACGCCTAAAAAACAATTAAATTTAAGTTTAATTAGAAAATATAAAAATAGATATCCTGATGCCATTATAGGTTATTCAGGTCATGAAAATCCAGATGATTGTGAAATAATAAAGATGGCTATAAGTTCTGGTGCAGAAATTTTAGAAAGACATGTCGGTATTGATAATTCAAAATATCCATTAAATTCATATTCATTAAATCAGAAACAATTAGATAAGTGGGTTTTTTCAGCTAAAGAAGCAAAAAAAATATTAGGATTTAATAATAATAAAATATTAACAAAGGAAGAATTAAATTCAGTTAAAGAACTCTCAAGAGGAGCGTATTGTAAAAAAGATATAAAAAAAAATGAATTAATTTCTAGAGATAAAGTATATTTTGCTATGCCTTTGCAAAAAAACCAATTAAATTCTGGAGAATATAATAATTCGTTAAAATCATCTAAAAATTATAAGAAAAGTGAACCTATAATTGATTTTCCAAGAAAGCCTACTTTTTTTAAAACTAGAAAATTAATTCATATATTTAAAGCCATGTTTAACGAAGCAAATATTCCATTAGGAAATAATTATGAGATTGAATTATCACATCACTATAATATTGAAAAATTTGAAAAAATTGGAGCTTTATTAATAACAATAATTAATAGAGACTATTGTAAAAAAATAATTGCACAATTACCCGGTCAATCACATCCTTCTCACTATCATGAAAAAAAAGAAGAAACATTTCAAATTCTTTATGGAAGTATGTTTGTTAAAAGAAATGATGAAACATTTGAATTAAAAAAAGGAGATACATTATTAATACAAAGAAGAGATGTTCATTCTTTTAAAACTAAATCAGGAGTTATATTTGAAGAAATATCTACAAAACATATTAAAGGAGATTCTTATTATATAGATAAAAAAATACAACGAGCTGATCCAATACTTAGAAAAACAGTTCTAGAAGATTGGTAAAATTTAATTAAAAAAATGAATAACAAATGCCATTGCGGTAATAATAAAAAGTTAAAAACAATTTACTATGGTAGAATTAGAAGTGGATCGTTCGGTAAATTAACTAAGGATAAATTTCGCATTCTTAATTGTAATAAATGCGATTTAAAGTTTCTTGAAAAACCAAAAAAAAAAATTTTTTATGAAACAAATGAATATAGAAAAAAATTTAATAATTCATCTGAAATAAATGTTTACCATAAGTTACATAAAAGTAGGATTGGAAAAAAAATAAAAAAAATAGGAGAAACAAAGTTTAAAA
>Ga0310121_10004081_pt1 | contig 13057 bp, 13 predicted proteins | sample CB27_Tmax_986_MG_FD_203504 | JGI IMG/M metagenome (GOLD analysis project Ga0310121, IMG submission 203504) | Marine microbial communities from Western Arctic Ocean, Canada - CB27_Tmax_986 | ecosystem: Environmental > Aquatic > Marine > Oceanic | place: Canada: Western Arctic Ocean | collected... | reverse complement strand
ATGATCTGGTTGGGAAACTCCAAGAACGCTCTTTTAAGGTGCGTGTGCAGGCCGCGTTGCTCCTGGGTACACAAAAGCAGCAGGCCAATCGTGTGGTTCCTCCCCTCGTCCGGGGGCTTCGGGATCGTCATCGCGCCGTGCGTGCCGCCTGTGCAATGGCGCTGGGGCGACTGGGAGAGGTTGCAGCGCTGCCCGCGTTGAGTAGCGCACTGGAAGACGATGACCGTACTGTCGTTCGCAGCGCGAAAGATGCGATGGAAAAAGTAGTGAAGTCCTTTGTTCGAAATCGGGGGCCATTCAAGGCGACGCACTACAACGTCACCATTGCGGGTCTCCGCGACGCGACTGGCAATGGATATACCGGGATTCTCAAAGACACGACGCTGGAGACGTTGTTGAACTTGGATCTGACCAATCTGACGGTTGGGTCCGGCGCTTCGTTTGACGAGGAAGAGACGAAAAAAACCCCCACGCGCCGTGTGGACCTGGATCTGAGTGGTGATATCGTGTCCTTGTCTGAAAAACGATGTACGCTCAAGCTTGTCTTGGCACTACGCCCCGGTGGATATGTGATACATAGTTGGAAGGTCATCACGGGCAAAGGGAAGACAATGGATGAGGCGCTTCGGGTTGCAGTGGACGCCGCTATTCAGCAGTTTCTACGTTTCTTGGGGAAATGACAGCGCAACGTATGCATAGGAGACAGGAGCCTTGACGTCCAACAACGAGAACCAACAAGCCGGGCGAAATCGACGGTCGGTTAAGAATTATCTCATCAATCGCCGCTTTCAGTTGCGGTGGATCAGCTCCATTCTTGTGTTGGCACTGCTGATCTTCATTACGTTGGGAGCCTATATCTATCTGTCGGGCACGAATCAAACGGAAATGGCGGAACAGTTGAGTGAAGAATGTTATGCCCAACTGGGATACGACGCGGAAGCACTCAAGGCGGTCATCAATGAACCCAATGAAGCCTACGATCAGACCGTTGTTTGGGCCTTGGCCATTGTAGGGAGCGCGATGGTGTTGATGTTGGCTGGGCTGGCCATTATGCAAACCCACCGTGTCGCGGGACCCATCTATGCGTTGTGTCGATTCATGGAAACGGTCACCAAGGGAAATTTTCGGGTTCCACGTGCGCTTCGCAAGGGAGATCACTTCCAGGAGGCCGGCATCGCTCTGCGAGATCTGGTGCAATCACTCCGGGAGAAAGAGCAGGCGGAGATCGAGAGTTTGGCTGCGCTAGAGTCTATGGATGGCATGCCCGATGGTGCACGCGAGCAGCTGTCGGAGCTATTGGCCAAGAAACGAACCAGTCTTGAATAGCCGGCAGCCGGGGGGCAAAGTGGCCGTGATGGGCCACGGCTATTGGGGCAAGAACCATGTCCGAAATTTCCATGCCCTGGGTGCGTTGGCTGTGGTGTGCGATCGGGATCCTGAACGTCGTTGCGCAGTAGAAGAAGTCTATCCCGGGACACTGACATGCGCGGATGTAGAGGACGTCTTGTCGATGGACGTTGTGCAAGGTGTCGTGTTGGCCACGCCGGCTGAGACGCACGAGACCTTGGCACTGAGGTGTCTGGAGGCAGGTCGCGACGTATTGGTCGAGAAGCCCTTGGCGTTGACGGTTGCCGGCGGGGAACGCCTGGTCTCCAAAGCCCGGGAGTGCGGACGCATTCTCATGGTGGGACACATCTTGGAGTATCATCCCGGGATTCAGGCACTGCAGGACTTGGTGGCATCGGGAGGTGTGGGAACACTTCAATACGTCTATTCCAATCGACTCAATCTAGGCAAGGTGCGTCGTGAGGAGAACATTTTGTGGAGCTTTGCTCCCCATGATGTGGCCTTCATGTTGCGACTGTTGGGAGAGATGCCGGTGGAAGTAGCGGCCAGCGGTGGCAACTACGTACATCCCGAAATTGCCGATGTCACGGTGACCACGTTGGGCTTTCCTGGTGGTGTTCGCGGACACATCCATGTCAGTTGGCTTCATCCGTTCAAGGAACAAAAACTCGTGGTTGTGGGCGACAAAGGCATGGCGGTGTTCGATGATCAGAAAAAGAGCTTGGAACTGTACGAGCACGGTATCGAGTGGGTAGGGGAGGTGCCGGTGGCGCGAAAAGCGGAGCCGAAGCAACTGCCGTATCCCGACGCGGAGCCGCTTCGCGAGGAATGCCAAGCGTTTCTCACCGCGATTTCAACCCGCCAGCCGCCCATCACCGATGGGGACAGTGGCTTGCGGGTACTGCGCGTATTGAGTGCATGTCAAACCAGTATGGAAAAGGGAGGCGTGGTCGAGCAAATGGGTACCACAGAAAATGGATATTATCGGCATGCCACCGCCATCATCGATCCAGGTGCTACCATCGGAGAAGGCACGAAAATTTGGCATTTTTGTCATGTAATGGGCAGCGCCAACATTGGACGGGATTGCATCTTGGGACAGAACTCTTTTGTGGGTGAACTGTGCGTGATTGGCAACCGGGTCAAGATCCAAAACAACGTGAGCATCTACCAAGGGGTTGAGCTCGAAGACGATGTGTTTTGCGGTCCTTCGATGGTGTTTACCAACGTGCGCAATCCACGGGCCCACGTGGAGCGAAAAGAGGCCTTTGAACGCACTCACGTTGGGCAAGGAGCTACTTTGGGCGCCAACTGCACGGTGGTTTGTGGCAACAACATTGGCCGATACGCCACCGTGGCCGCAGGGGCAGTGGTCACCAGTGATGTACCCGACCATGCGTTGGTGATGGGTGTGCCCGCACGTCCTGCCGGTTGGATATGTGCCTGTGGAGAACGGTTGGCGTCCACGGCGGATCCGCCTCAGGCCGGTCTGTCTTGTTCTGAGTGTGGCAAGGGCTATGTGTTGGAAGACAAGGGGCTGCGACTCGAACCCAGCGAAGCATGACTTTAGTCTGTGGGCGGTGGACCCAAAACGCCACGGCCTTCTGCGCCCAATCCTGCTTTCGACCGTTTTCGAAGGAGCATTTCCACTTGATGCGCCGTGAGGGTGTCGACTTGGCCCACCTGCAACGCGACCTGTTTAATCTTGGCCAAATGCTCCACCAACTCCATGCGTAGATAGGCTTGTTCGATGTCTTTCCCGATGGTCAGCACGCCGTGATTCTTGAGGATGATCGCGTCGTAGTGTTGGAGATATCGAATGATGCGTTCTACCTGTGTCTCTGACCTTGGCATCTCGAAGGGGAGGGTCGGAATCGCGGCACCCAAACTCACGACCGCTTCGGCCAAAATGGCCGTTTCTACCTCTACACCCGCCACGCTGAAGCCTGTTGCAGTCGGTGGATGGGCGTGAAGTACTGCGGTCGCATCCGCGCGTGCCGTATAGGCCGCTTGGTGCAAGTCGAGCTCACTAAAGACGCGCCATCGACCTTGCAGTTTCTTGCCATGATGGTTGAGAACCAACAGGTCGTCTTCCCGAATTTCACCTTTGGAGAAGCTCGTTGGGGTGGCCAATATGCGTTTGCCCGGTAAGCGGCACGATAGGTTGCCATCGTGGTTGGCCACCCACCCACGCTCCCACACTTTGTGGCACCAATGAATTAACATTCGCTTGAGGCCGGGTACAGTGGTGGGTTTTACCGCCATGGGTTACTTATACCAACGCTACAGGGTCTTAGGAGGGAACATGCACTCCGTCCACAATGCCGACGATCAGACGGCGGATCGGCAACTCTTTAATCCCAAGAATTTGGCGAATGCCGCTGCCTTCACTCAAGACAAGAACCCGATCGCCCATCCCTGCTTGGGCATTGTCGACGGCCAGGAAACTGTCGCCATCGTCCTGGCTATTCTCGTCGAGGGGTTGGACGATCAGCACAGTCCGCCCCTGGTACGTGGGGTGTTTCACTGTACTGACCATATTGCCAATCACACGACCGTAAATCATGGGGCGTCCTCGCTGAGCGTGACGGCGTCCACAATGCCTACAATCGCACAATCGACGGGAACAAATGTTGGATTGAGCGCCAATGCAGCTTCTCTTGAGCTCGCTGTATGGACGATGTCACCAGGACCGGCCTGCACAGCGTCAACGGCCACTACAGGGCGTCCTTGAGGCCGCTGACGATGGTCCAGGGGCTGAATGATCAGCATCCGCTGGCCATCGAGGCCTTCGTACTTCTGGTTAGCGACAACCGTTCCTATGACTTTGGCAAGCTTCATTCGTTGGTGGCGAATTCTCACCTTCCATTACCGGGCGTGTCAACTGTTACGTGAGTGGGGTGTTGCTGTGCTCCCTTTGCTCACCTTGATCCGGGACGGGAAGGACAGGACAAGTGCGCCGATGGATGGCCAATGCAACCAGGCCGATCAGCACCGCAAACCAAAGGGTGCACAAGCGAATCAGCATGGCTCCGGCTGTGGCAGTGGTTCGGCTGGCAGTGACTGGGAAGACTTTGTAGGTCAGGCCGATGAGGCTGCCTTCGGTGACACCCAGCCCACCGGGCAGCATGGTCACCGCCCCAAATATTGTGGCAAAGGCATATACGAAAGTGGCTGTGCCCAGGTCTATCTCGACCCCAGGAAGGCCACGAAGCACCAGATAGTACCCCACGCATTCACAAAACCAGGCCAGTAGACTGAGTAAACTCGTGAGCAACAATGGAAGCGGACGGATGAGCTGGGCCATGGCGTCAACCATTTGTTCCAGCTTGGGTGCGAAGCGATCTCCATAGGGTAGTCTCGCCAAGAGTCGGATGATGGCGTGAGATAAAGTAGGGGACGAAGCCACGGCCACACACACGACCGTACCCACCACTGAAACCACCAGCACGCCCATTCCATAGCGGGTGAAGACCACTCCGCTGGCCGCCAAGACGATCAAGGCGATGAAGTCAGTGAGGCGTTCTGCAATGACTACAGAGGCTGTCTTTGTGGCTTCAACACCCGCGCGGTCACGCAGCAACACGGCTTTGAAGAGCTCTCCAAATTTCCCCGGAGTAATGGCCATGCTGAGTCCGCTCAAAAACACGAGACCGCTGTCAATGAGGCTCACGTGGGCGCCAATGATCCGAAGATAGACATGCCATTTGATGAAACGGAGTCCGTAATTGACCAAGGTGAGAGCAAGGACGGGCCCAATGAGCCACCAAGTGAACGTGTGCAAGCTCTCGATGAGGCTTTGAACATCGGCGTACAAGCCCATGATGATGAACACCAGTATGCCCAGCGCCACACCAATCAGAAGTTTTCGGAAGAGTCCAGTCACGGTGATTGCGAGGGGGATCCTGATTGGCTCGAAATGCCACAGAGACGAGCATAGTCGGCATCTTGGTCAGCGACGTTTTTCATTCGGTCTTCGAAGAGTGACAGCCGTTGGGCGAGTCCGTCATTGCCGGTGACCTGCGCACGCAATTGAGCCATCAGGGTTGGGAATCCCCCGGGCATTCGTGCATCGACCATGCGTTCCAATTGCGCCAGCGCTTTCTCGGGTTTGTTTTCGTGGAGGGCACATTGTGCGAGGGCATCGCCCAACCACACGAGCTCCTTCGTCTTTTCTTGGGCATGCATTACTCGGATACAGGCTTTGTCAGCCCCCCGATCCTCGTATTCACGATGAAACCCATCCAGCATCTCCAGGATCGACAACTCGTTGCTCGAAAGCTCCGCAGCGGGTCGATACGTGTCGTTGCTCAGTGCCGCCCGCAATGCGACCGTCGAGGCTCGCTTTCTGTTGCCGTCCAAGCGTTTTGCTTTCTCAGCGAGTTCGGCGCTGGAGACACCGAATGGTCCAAACCAGTTTGGGTTGTCGATGGCCAACTGGCTCCAGTTGTTGACCACCACGTCGATCAACGAGTTTGAATCGAGGGAAGTGGGCAATTCGGTCTGATGGGGACGTTCGACCAATCGCGTCCAGGCCATCAAACCGACCAGATACCGAATGTTCGGATCCTTGTTTTCCTGAGAGGCCATGCGCCCTACCAATGTACGAAGTTCTTCACGCACTTGACTGGGCAGGGGTTCACGATATCCAAGGATGAGCCAGCGGTAGACCGAATAGCCGGGCTTTTTCTTGTCGGCCAGCCGGTGAAGAACGAGCTGTTTGTACAGATAGTACGCCATGCTCGGCCCACTACGACCGATGATGGCATGTTCCCAGCGGTCATGGTCCGTGTGGCTGGACAATACGACGGGCGTTAAGTTCAATGGCTTCAGCTGAATGCGATCCGAGGATGGCCTTCGCGGATCAATGGACGGATCGCTCGCAAGCCGTTCTGGTTGGGCACATGCGCTCATGCCGAACACCGAAATCCACAGGGCATGCAGTATGAGACGCCTCATTGTACGGACTCCAAGAGCGCACGAACGCACAGTCCATTCACTGGATGAATGGCTTCCGGCGCCAACTCTACCAGCGGCTCCAGCACGAATCGCCGTCGGGTCATTTCCGGGTGTGGCAGTGTCAAGGAAGGGGAATCAGTGACTTGGTCTCCGACCATGAGCAAGTCCAGATCGATTGAACGAGGCCCCCAGCGAACTTCACGGGTCCGGTCGCGCCCGAGAGACGATTCGATGATGTGTAGCAATACCAGCAGACACTCTGGCGACCAGTCACTTTCTGCGGCCACGACTGCATTGACAAAGTTTGGCTGTTTGATGTTGCCGACGGGAGTCGTCACCCGCAGGTTTGACACGCGAACGTTGCGAAACGCATCCAGAGAATTGAGCAGATCCACGGCTTGCTGGAGCTTGCCATGGGGGTTGCCTACGTTCGAACCAAGTCCCACAAATATCGGTACACAGGAGTGCAGTGTATCGTCCTCAGCCGGCCATGTTGGTTGACACGGTCCAGGTCGTCTGTTAAACCGCACGCATGGTTGGCATGCAGTCACAATCATTCATTTCCACGCGCTTTTTCTCAGGGGGCGTGTGCCTCCTGATTATGGTCTTCTTTCTTTTGTGTCAACCGGCACCGGCTTGGGCTAGCGAGACAGAAGAGTTGCCCGGTGTTGATTTGAAAGATCTAGACAAGGACGAAAAGAAGCTGCTCTTGGACATTTTGGACAACCAATTCGATCCTTGCGGCAAGCCTCGAAGTTTTACGGATGCCTTGAAGGATAGGGGGAGTTGTAAGACAGCGGTGCCGTTGGCCAATTTTTCGGTGGGCCTGGTACAGCAAGGTTTGAGCAAACGCCAAATTGTGCGGGCGTTGCTCAAAGAACAAAAACGCCTGAGCGTTCGCCACACGTTTACTCTCAAAGGACGGCCGTCCATCGGTCCGGGCAAGGCAAGAGTGACCGTTGTAGAATTCAGTGACTTCGAGTGTCCGCACTGCAAAGAGGTGTCTCGCGCGCTCAAGAAACTCATCAAAGGTCGTGACGTTCGAATCGTGTTCAAGCAATACCCACTGCAATTCCATGAGAACGCTCGACCGGCGGCTGTCGCCGTAGTGGCTGCCCATTTCCAAGGAAAGTTCTGGCCGATGCACGAGCGCTTGTTCGCTGATCAAGACAAGCTCAGCGAGAAACACATTCAAAAGCTCGCCAAGAAGGTAGGGCTCGACATGAAGCGGTTCAAGGCCGACCAGGCTCACGCACGATCGATGGTTGAAGACGATCGAATGGAAGGCGAATTGGCAGACATCGAGGGGACGCCCACCTTCTTTGTGAATGGCCAACAGGTGGAGTACGAAGATTTGGATGCTCGTATCAATGCGGCGCTGAAGAAGAAATAATCGGGGAATAGCCATCGGATTCGGTGGGTTGTTACAGGGGGTCAACTGCGGACATGAGTCATGGATACCGAGCCGTCTTGTTGTCGTTTGTCGTTCTCACCTTGGCATCCTCAGTGGCTGCAACAGGGCATACGGATCCCCCCGCCAAATTTCCCATCTATCCGGTTGTGATCCAGACGGACAAAGACGCGTATACCGGCAAAGACTACATCCACGTGGCCTTAGAGAATCGAAACAAGACGGCCATTTGGGTTCAGCCATTTGTGACCATCGATCGGAGCAACGGGGATGGAACCTACGCACCGGTCTATCGACTGCTTGTCGCCAGTCAGTGCCCCAAGACGGTGCCCGAAAAGCCGGCCTGTGTGCGTCTGAAACCCGGGCAGCGACTGGAGTTGGTGCCCTGGGATTGGAATACCGGAGGCTATCACCAGTGTCCTCCTCGACGGCCTGGCCATCGCGCTTTCAAAGGTGTTCATCGACTCCACGCCCTATGGTGTACGGATCGAGCTCCCATCGATGGCATTAGTCGCATCAAGCACGTAACATTCGAATAAAGCCAGCCCCAACGGTGAGTTGATTAGGGTTGGGTCGGTTCACCGTCGCTTATTTCGGCAAGGTAGGATACATGTCGGGTATGAAAGAGCTCAAACCGTTGAGAAGAACCAAGACCCTGTTGTTCTTGCTGAGTGTTCTGTGGGCCTGTGGCGACCCATCGAGCAATGGCACGGACCTGCCGGGCGCCGCGATGGAGCCGGATGGCGTCGCGGTGCGTGCAGACACGAGAGCCCCTGGGACGACCGAGACGACCGAGACGGCCGGAGCGCCGGTGTGTCAGCCCGATTGTCCGGACGGCGTCTGCCGTGTGGACGGTTGCGGCTCCCTGTGTCCGGCTTGTGCCTCCCTGCCTACACCCTATGGCGATGACTGTTCCATCGAGGGCAAACCGGCCGAGCCCAGCGCCATGACCGTAGAGCCAGCGTTTCAATGGCTCAGTTTCACCTGGCCCGTTCAGGTCACGCATGCTGGCGATGGAAGCGATCGACTGTTTGTGGTCGAAAAGACGGGACGGATCAAGGTGTTTCCAAACAACCCGAATGTCACTTCGGGAGAAGTCGGTGTGTTTCTCGATCTGTCGGACCGTGTGAATTCGGGGCCCAACGAAGCCGGTTTGCTCAGCGTCGCCTTTCATCCATCGTACGCGAGCAACGGGCGCTTTTTTGTGAACTACACCGGCAAGATGGCAGGGAAACTCACGACCTTTGTGTCTGAGTTTCACGTGTCAGGGAGCGACTCCAATCAGGGTGATCCGAACAGTGAGATTGTGTTGATGACCGTTGCGCAGCCTTTTAGCAACCACAATGGCGGTCAGGTGGCCATGGGACCGGACGGGCATTTGTACATCGCGCATGGCGATGGTGGATCGGCGGGTGATCCCTATGGGCATTCTCAATCATTGACCTCTCTTCTTGGCAAGATGCTCCGCATTGACGTGGATACGGTGTCGGAGGGCAATCCATACGGCATTCCGGCAGACAATCCCTTCGTGGGAATGAACCCATCCCAGGCGCGGCCGGAGATCTTCGCATGGGGTCTTCGAAATGCGTGGCGCTTCTCGTTTGACCGACTGACAGGCCAGCTATGGGCAGCCGATGTCGGTCAGGACGCGTGGGAAGAAGTCGACATCGTCACCAATGGACGCAACTACGGTTGGAACATTATGGAAGGAACCCATTGTTTCAAACCCGCGTTCAACTGCGATGAAGAAGGCCTTGAGCCGCCTGTATTGGAGTATCCTCATTCGGTGGGTGAATCGATCACGGGCGGCCATGTGTATCGCGGCACGCAAGATCCAGCTCTCTTTGGGGCCTATGTGTACGGCGATTACGTGTCCGGAGCGATCTTTGCGGCTCGTTATGAAGAAGATGAAGACGTCACGGTGACCCCACTGGCACAAACAAACCTCAACATCAGCGCTTTTGGACAAGATGAAGCCGGTGAATTATTTGTGGTGCATTACTCGTATTTTCAGCCGTCCAAAGGTCGGCTCTACCGGCTGATCCCGAAGGCGAACCCGGGCGCAGAATCCTCCTTTCCTCTCACGCTCTCCGAAACGGGATGCTTCTCCGATTTGGCGTCGCTCCAACCGGCTCAAGGGCTCTTGTCCTATACGGTGAATGCGCCGCTTTGGCACGACGGTGCACAGAGCATTCGCTACCTCGTTCTTCCTCCCAACGGTATCCTGGAGCCCAAGACACCCGGGGCGTGGTCATTGCCTTCGGGCACTCGGCTGATCAAGACCTTTGTCTACGAGCAAGTGGTGGGGCCGCCTGTGCGGGTAGAGACCCGGATCCTCTTGGTCGAAGACGACGGCGTGCATGGCTATAGCTACCAGTGGAACGATGATCAGACCGACGCGGTGTTGTTGAGCGCAGATGCGGTAAAGAGCTTTGTTGTCGATGGGCAGTCGCTGGCGTGGCACTATCCGAGCCGATCCCAGTGTCTGAGTTGCCACACCGAAGCGGCTGGCGGGGTCTTGGGTTGGCACACCGGCCAACTCAATCGAGAGCACACGGATTCTGGCGTGACCACCAACCAATTTTTTGCCTGGAAGCAGATGGCGCTGGTGTCCCCCGAGATCGCTTCGGATGTTGTGTATCCACCCGCGGGCGACGCGAATGCTTCCGTGTCGTCACGGGCACGAGCAGCACTCTTTTCCAACTGTGCGGGTTGTCACCAACCCGGCGCGTCGCCCACGACCGATCTCGACCTGCGTTATGAGACGCCGCTCAATGAAACCGGCACGTGTTTTGTGAAGCCTGACAAAGGCGATTTGGGGGTCGAGGATGCGATGCTCATCAAGCCAGGAGAGCCCAATAAATCCACGGTCTATCTACGAATGAACACGCTGGGTTTCGAGCGAATGCCCAACTTGGGGAGCTTTGTCATCGACACCGAGACGGTGGCTCTGGTCAAGGAGTGGATCGAAAGCATCGTTAGCTGCAACGCGCCCTAGTCCAAAAACCAGCACTATTCCACGCCGCACGACGCACGTTCACAACCCTCCGCAGCCGCCTGACCCCTCCCACGTGCCATGAGCACGCCCTTCGGGGTGACGTTCGCGCCCCTGCCGCCGGACAGCGCCGCGCTCGCACGCCCCACGCCGCGTTCTATCGCTTGTTTTGGGACTAGTCTATACGCTGATCGATCCTTGGCGGAAGCCGCTGCTACTGATCTTGATATTGACCAAGGCGGGTTTCCCTGCGTTGAACGCGCGCTCCAAGGCGGGGGCTAAGTCGGCGCACGTTTCCACATATTCGCCGTGTCCCCCGAGGGCTTCGACCACTTTGTCGTATCGGGTGTAGTCCAGTGTTGTCGCGACGATTCGGTCCTTGCCGTAGAGTTCGCGCTGCCCACGTAGGATTTGAGTCCAGGCCGCGTCGTTGCCAATGATGCCCACCACGTTGATGTTTTGACGGACCATGGCTTCGAACTCCATGCCATTGAGGCCAAATGATCCGTCGCCATACATGATGATGACTCGGCGTTCGGGGTGGGCCAGTTGTGCCGCCATGGCGTACCCAGGGCCGACGCCCAGCGTACCGAGTGGGCCTGGATCCATCCAGGTGCCGACGCCATGTGGTTTTAGGACGTATGCGGCGGTCGCTACAAAGTCACCACCGTCGCCGATGAGAATGTCCCCGGGACGCACAAAACGGTCCACCTCAGCGCATACGCGCAAGGGATTGGGGGGATCACTCTCTTCGGCCATTTCAGCCCGCATTTTTGTCCACTTCTTGTCTTCCGCTTCATTCAGTGTTGTGCGCCACGTTGCCCACGAGGCGGCCTTGCCGGCCGCAACGCCACCGGTGAGTGCGTTCAGGACAAGTCCTGTGTCCCCCACAATGCCTACGTCCACGCCGTCCACACGGTTCCGACCGATTTCAGAGGCATCCAAGTCCACTTGAATCACGTTGGCATCCGCATTGATGACCGGCTGAGTCATGCGGAGCATCAGTGTCCCCGCTTGGCCGCTCTGTGTCCCCGGCTGTATGGGTTTGGACTGGCCATAGCCCAATCGAAAATCGAAAGGTGTGCCGAAGATGAGGAGACAATCGGTTTGTTTCAGCGCGGTCCGACGCGAGCGATTCCGGAAATGTGGGCTCTTTGGATCGATGAGTCCCCGCGCCATGCCGTTGACGTAGGTCGGAATGCCTGTTTCTTCCACAAAACGCTGGAGTGTTGTCTGTGGTTCGAGCGACCAACGAAGCTGTGAACCCACGACGGCCAGAGGGCGCTCGGCTTGGTTCACGAGGTCCAGCGCTCTCTCCATATACGTTGGATCCGGTGCGGGTCGGGCGGCGGTTCGATAATTGCTATGCAGTGGTACTTGGTCCGGATCGACAAATTCCATGAGCACATCGATAGGTACTTCCAGAAAAACAGGGCCGGGTACTCCAGAGGTCGCTTTGCGAAAGGCAATGCTCACGTACTCGGCCAACCTTCGTGCTTCATCCACTCGGGCAGACCATTTTGTGACGGGGCGCATCAACTCTACGTGGTCCATGTCTTGGAGCGATCCCATGTGGGTGAACACACGAGGACCGGCCCCCCCAAAGACCACCATCGGCACGCCCGCGCGGAAGGCGTTGGCGACCGCCGTGAGTGAATCGGTGACCCCTGGCCCAGCGGTGACGGCGCACACCCCCGGAGTTCCCGTCGCACGTGCCCAGCCATCGGCGGCGTGGGCGCTGGTTTGTTCATGGCGCGTGTCGACGACCCGAATGCCCTCGTCCAGGCAGCCATCGTAGATACTCTGGATGTGTCCACCGCAGAGGGTGAACAGGCATTGTGTTCCTTCAGCCTTGAGTGCTTTGGCTACCAAGCGTCCACCGTGAATCATCGTACGTCCTCCGATCGGTTTCGGCAGACCCTATCGTTTGGATTGCCTCTTCGTCAATGTCTGGTATTGGCTGGACTTGGTGCCTAATCGATGCGCGGTAGCCCGTATTTTGTGAGCGACTTCAAAAAGGCCATGTACACGACGTACGCCGCTGTGTTGCTGAAGATGGCGAAGTGATCGTCGTCTTTGAATCGGGCGAGCAAGGAGGTCCCGTACACGTTGGGCCGAGTCGACCAGTTCCCCACAATGGGGGGGGTTACCGGTTGCATACCCAACAACGTGTGTGCCACCGACTCTTGGGCGGTGTCCTTTAGAATGGGAATTCGGGCAGCGGCGGCCAAGTTGTCTGTGGTCAACGCTGGGGTTTGCTCGTCGAGGGTTCCTTCGGTCAATAGAATGTTGACCGGCGGGCGGCCATCACCTGGGTCCCGGTAGAGCGGCGCGTAGGTGAGCGG
>Ga0310121_10004080_pt1 | contig 13057 bp, 9 predicted proteins | sample CB27_Tmax_986_MG_FD_203504 | JGI IMG/M metagenome (GOLD analysis project Ga0310121, IMG submission 203504) | Marine microbial communities from Western Arctic Ocean, Canada - CB27_Tmax_986 | ecosystem: Environmental > Aquatic > Marine > Oceanic | place: Canada: Western Arctic Ocean | collected... | reverse complement strand
GCCCTGTATGCGGACATGGCGCGTACAGCATGGCGCAGTGGCGACTTTCTCGATTTTCGTTGGCATGGGGTTGTGCTGTATGACAAACCGCCGGTCCTGTTTCTCCTGGTCGGCGGGTTGGGGGGGGTCTTTGGGTTCTCCGACTTTATTGTTCGTATTCCCGGAGCACTCTTCGGCCTTCTGAGTCTCTATCTCTTATGGGGGCTGGCCCGGGAGTTGGGCTTCAACCGGCGTGTGCAGCGTGTGTCGATACTACTGCTGGGCTCATCGTTCACATTTATGTTTCACAGCCGACGGGTGATGGTGGATCCTCTCTTTGTAGCCGCAATGTTAGGATTCCTATGGGCATGGGTCCGCTGTGTACAACAGGAAAACAGCAAGCGCCTGGCGTGTATTGCGGGGCTCTGTCTGGGTATGGCGGTCCTTATGCAATGGGTTTTATTCGTGCTGCCCCTATTGGCTGCGCTGGCCTGGCATATGTCGTCCATGCGACGGCCCAGGGCGTCCCATTTTCTATGGGCAATCGGGGCGATGCTCCTAATCTGTCTGCCATGGCATATGATACAAACACTCCGTCATGGGGCCGAATTCTGGGAGGCGTACGCTGGTATTCAAGTAGCCGAGGGGGCGGCTCAAGGCCTGAGTGGGACCTCCAATGCGTTCCTATATGCGCGGCTTTTCGGACAGACGGATCCATTTTTTATGGCCGCTGCCATGCCCGGCTTTGCGGCGATTTTTCTGGTACGTGACGAAACCCTTCGTCGCATAGCTGCCCCCTGGTTGATGGCGTTTCTGGTGATTGCGCCCTTGCAGTTGTCGGGCACAAAAATGCCCCATTATCTTCTGTCGGTCGTTCCATTTCTGGCTCTGGGTACAGCGGCTGGTTGGGATCAGCTTATGGAACGCAAAAGGTTTGCCTGGATCGGTCTGGCCATCCTGCTCCTTTTATCCTTTATGGTCTCCGTACTGCCGGATGTTGTCCGACCAAATTATAGTTCGGGCACCAAAGATGCTTGTGCGTTTGGGCAGAAACATAACGCGCCGGTATTGACCGTGAATACCTATAATGTGGCGGCGAACTGGTATTGTGATGTGGCCACGCCGATGCGGACTGATAATGAGCAATTCTATAGGCTACAGACATCGGCCGATAGAATGGCGCCGAGCCAGGCCATCGAAACGATGCAAACCGCGGAACTCATGGGCCTGATTGCCCAGAACCCGCGTTCACCGATTATAACGAGCCCAGGCTATGCCCCTGTTCTGGAGAAGCAGCTGGCGATGACCCACAGGATGAAACAGTACCTGGACTATCGTCTTGTTCCAGGGTTTCACGACGACGTCATCCCAACGATCGTATTTTATCCGGTTGATGGCCCCTGATTATTTTTCGGACTCCACCGGCTGGATGTCGTATTCGATTTTCAGTTTCGTATCCCGCCTCTCAATGTCCAACTGTACCACCCCGGGTTGGGTCAACCGCTTGAGTGCAGCGCGGGCCTGCTCGGCATTTTCTATGGGTTTGTCATTCATAGACACAAGAACGTCAGCTGCTTGAAGAAATACGTCCGAAAGCCAGGCACCTGGTTTGATAATTCGCATACCGACCAGCAGTCCGTCGCGAAAGGAGGGGCGGAACGTGTCGTCGGCCAGCTCTGGTAGAACATCCTGGATTCGAGGGGCTGAAAGTCCGTAATGGTGAATAGTATCTCTGGCGGAGGGTGCATAGCTCCGCACATCATAGCTCAGCGACAGGGATGCGGCGTTCCGTGAAATGGTGATTTGGAGGGGGCCCACTTCCAGAAGACGAGCGGGGAAGGGATCCAGATCGGATTTGGAGCTAAGACGGGCACCATTCAATCCCCGTATGATGTCACCGGGTTGAAGGCCGAGCCCATCGAAGATACCGCCGCGAAGGATTCCAGCCAGGCGGATCCCCGACATGCCTGTTCCGTCCCGAACCTCGATAAGCCAACCATGCTCGTTGATGGGCAGCTCCATAACGGTCTTTCGAGCGCTTAGGGGCACGGTTACCTCGAAATGGTTGTTCGATCGGGAGACAACCCAGCGTGAGAAGCCAAGTCGGGAATGTCCGAAGGATGTACCCCGGGGCGCTGCATCCGGGTCTATAGTCTCCTGTTGCACTAGAGAAATCGGTCGCTCGACGATACGAATATGATGGGTTTGCAATTGACCACCGCGGTTTACGGTCAACCGAACATCGTCTTCCTCGACAAAGGCCCGAAACAGCAGGGAGATCTTACGTGTGTCATCGATCTCCTTGTCATTCACAGCTCGAATTATATCGTCATGGCGCAGTCCGATGGCTGCGAAGAAACTGTTCTCTTGCACGTTGCGAAGCCGAAAGCCTGCGAGGAAAGCTGGGCTTGGCATATTGGGTAGAATACGTGCCCCTGATTGCAGGTGGCCAAGGTCGGAAAAGGCAACCTGCAGGTCGCGCTTGCCGGCCTCGAATTGGAGCGGACCGATCTCTCGAATGGCTTGTGAGTAATCATAGACCTGCAGGACGTTCCGTTTGTGGGTTGGTGGCTTGGTTTTCGGCTCCGTGTTCTGCAATCTTCGCGCTTGTTGGGCAAAGGAAAGGACTTTGCCCTCGTCTTTTTTGACGCCCTCACCGGTGGCATATCGGTTGGATAAAGCTCGGCAGGCCTCTGCCACCCCGTCTTTGCATTGCAGTAATAATGATTCGAGGGATGCGATCGGGAGCATGTGCTTTTTCTGGTCTTCGGATCCATTGTCGGTGGCCGCGTTGGGGTTCTGTAGGGACGGTTCCACCACATCCATCCGCGTAGGCTCGGTACGTAGGCTGGTCGCCGAGGGGGCAAGCTTCGGAGGAGCGGTCCGGCTACAAGCCAGGGCCAGGAAAGAAAGAAGGACAACGCAGTGACACGTTTTTTTGAGAGTAGTTTTCAAGAGCGGCACATCGGTTTAGCCCTAACCATAGTTGGCACGGGGATCTGTAGTAATATGTAGTCGAAAGGCATTTTGTATAGACTTTAAGGGAAGCCAATCGATATCAGATACGGCTTCACTCTTCGCAAATTCATGCTAATGAGACTCGCACTCAAGCCTCTCCGAAACAAGCCCTCCTTCGTCGTACTTCTTCTTGCGATGTTGTTTGTGCACTGTGGAAGTAGCACGGACGGGTCCATTGGTGCCGATGTGCCTCTTGGTGAATTTCCCGAGGTTGCGGATGGCGATGGTGACGCGAGCGACGCACAGACCGACCTGGCGACGACAGACGAAGACGATAGCGAAGACACGGTCGATCCGAACCCTATCGAGTTACCCCCTGATTTTGGTGAGCCCTGTATTTTCAACGATGACTGCAGCACGGGTTGGTGTGTTCCGACCAGTGATGGACCGACCGGATATGCCTGCACCATCGAATGTCTTGATGATTGTCCCGAGGATTGGGGATGCAAGTCGGTCGCAGGTATCGGTCAAGACATCATCTTTCTATGTGCTCCCATCTTCGAGACGTTATGTAAGCCATGCGGTCAAAACATCGACTGTAATATGGCGGGCTCGCTATGTATGGATATGCCGGGCGGCAAGTTCTGTGGTCGGCTATGTTCGGGCTTCAACCCCTGTCCTGACGACTTTGATTGCATCGATACAGATCTATACGACCCCATCAACGATGAGACCCACATCATCAAGCAATGCATCCCGCAGACGGGTTCCTGTGCCTGTGGGCCAGAGATGGACACATCGTCGGATGCGCTGAACTGTGGGGAATGTGGGAACGTCTGTAGCTACCCCAATGGGGTGTCGACCTGCAGCGAAGGCATATGTGGCATGGTGGGCTGTGAACCGGGTTTCATCGATCTCGATGGCCTGGAAGCCACGGGGTGTGAGTATCCATGCGAATTCATATCCGAATCGGATGCCCCCGACCCAGAGGGGATCGACGCCGATTGTGATGGTGTAGATGGGGAATTGAGCCGCGCCATCTTCGTGTCGGAATCCGGCTATGATGCAGGCAATGTTCTGGGCGATCGGGAAAACCCGTTCCAGACGATTGGAGCGGCTCTTGATTTCGCGGAACTGATACCGGACCGCGATCAGATCATGATAGCATCGGGTTCCTACAAAGAGCAGATATCCTTGCGATCGGCGATTTCTCTGTATGGTGGATACGGTCCAGGATGGATTCGTGATCCGACCAAATATTTCACCCGCATAGAGTGGGAGTCGCCCGATCCCTTTGGAAATATCGTGGTCATACGAGCGTATGATTTGTCCGAGCCTACGGAGCTTCAGTCTCTGATTATCGAGGCCGACACGAACGCCACTTCCGCTGGGTCGGTCGTTGCGATCCACGTGCTCAACAGCGCAGACCACCTTTTGATGCGCCAGCTGGCGGCCTCGGCGGGATCCGCCGGCGGCGGTACGAACGGTTCGGTTGGGTTGAAGGGTGCGGACGGCAATATGGGCCAAAACGGCGTCTCAATTTCGGACAGTGAGGAGTTACCGTGGCTATTTGGTGATCAGGATATGCCTCTCGGTGGTCCAGGAGGCCAATATGAGTGTGGTGATACACGTGTGAGCGGCGGAGACGGTGGCAGTGGTGGAAACTATGCTGACAACATTTTCGGTGGTTGTGGCGAGGACGCAGGTGATGGCGGTCCCGGCTGCTTTACTCCTGTCACCAGCACCATATGCAACTCTGTAGGTGGTGGCGATGGAGGAGACTCGGGTTCTTCCGGCGACAACGGTGTTCCTGGTCTTGTGGGGATCAGCGGTCTTGATGGCGCGGGAGGCGCATTCAATAACGAAGTGGACCAATACGGGTACTGGCACCCTGGCGACGGTGAAGCTGGAACCGATGGCGCACCGGGCTCCGGCGGTGGCGGCGGCGGCGGTGGCGGCGGCGACAATACCCTATGTAGTTTCTTTTCCGAAACCTGGGGTGCCTCTGGTGGTGGCGGTGGCTCGGGTGGTTGTGGTGGAAGTGGTGGAACCGCCGGACATGGTGGCGGCGGGTCTTTTGTGGTGTTTATCGTGGATTCATCTCCGACGATTCAGGATTGTCTCTTGATTGCCTCGGATGGTGGAAACGGTGGCATGGGTGGAATTGGTGGACTGTCCGGAGAGGGCCGCCTCGGTGGAGTCGGTGGAGCCGGACATAGCAATACGGGTGCCGGTGGCCTGGGTGGTGTTGGCGGCGATGGTGGTCGTGGTGGCCACGGGGGTGGAGGGGCCGGGGGTCCTTCCTTTGCGATCTTTGTTTCGGGCTTGTCCGCACCGAACTGCACCCATAATGATATAAATATTGGTGCTGGTGGTGTCGGTGGTCTGGTTGGAAACCCGGCAACGGGTGAAGTCAGCCCAGAAGGCCTTACGGGCCAGGGTGGGCCTTCGGCCTTCATCAACCTGCCGGTTGTGAGCTGCCCGACGGATTAGACATCTTGACCCAGGGCTGTCTTGTTGGCACCCTCTTTTCATGGTTGATTTCCAGATCAAGACACGGATTTGGAGCATCGTTTGGGTATTCGTCGTTCTGGGCGGCGCCTGTACGGTGCATACCGATTTGTCCGGCAAGTACTTCCACTGTGAATCCACGGTGGATTGCATCAACGGCCAGGTATGCCTTCCCGAACACAAAATCTGTGTGGAACCGGATGAAGATGTGGCCCATTTATTTGCCGGCGACACGGTCTCCACGGAGGTGGTCTCGGACGCGAGTGTGGACGGTGGACCGGGCGACGTAGTTGTGGACGCAGCCGATCAGGGTGAGACAAGTTCCGACGTGGTCTCCGACGCGACGGATGTGGGAGATGCCGTCGCGCAGGATAGTGCTGCGGATAGTTCTTCGGATAGTTCTTCGGATAGTTCGGGGGATAGTTCGGGGGATAGTTCGGGGGATACGACCGACACGACTGGTAGCGATAGCGGGGGCTCGGATGTGATTAATCCGCCAGAATGTCCGACTGTAGAAGCAGCAACCGCAAACTGCCCCGCATTTTGCGCCAATGGATGTGCCGATGGCCTTTGCCTGATCGCATGTGACCAGGATGACAGTTGTAACGAGCCGATCATATGTCCGGACTCGCTGGTCTGCGAAATCCATTGTAATAAGAAAAACACCTGTAATGGTGTCATCACGGCCGGTGCTTGTGTGCCTAATCTCCTGGTATTTTGTGACAATGACGATACCTGTAAGAACGCAATCATCAGTCTGGCCAATAATCTGACGGCTGTGAACTGCAACGACTCAAAGGGCTGCAAGGGCGGCTTTTCATTGCAATGCTCCGGTGGGGCCGCTTGCGATGTGTTCTGTAACAAAAACGGCACATGTGATGGCCCCATCAGCTGCGCCTCCAGGCGCTGCACGGTCCGATGTGATGGCGATAATACCTGTAAGAAGGCCATCGCCTGTTCAGCAGAAGAACGATGCGAGGTCCTTTGTCAACAGCAGGGGGCATGTAATGGTCCGGGCAGCTCCATCACATGTCAATCCCAGGGGGAGGGCTGCCATATCACCTGTAATGGGATGAACAGCTGTAACAAGTATATCCAGTGCAATAATAGCCCCGTCTGTAACATCAATTGTCCCAAGAACAATACCTGCGAGGGTGATATCTATTGCGACAATATTGCGGATTGTCAGCTCAGCTGCTTCTCTACCAGTGGCTCCTGCAATGAGGGTACCTTTCACTGTCTTGGCGAATCCACCTGTGGGCTTAGCTGGCATACCACCGGTGCCCATGAAAAGGCGTTCTTCTGCGACTACGACAATGGGGCGACCTGTACGCCGGTTAACTGTGGGTCGATAGGGCCTATCGGCAACCTATGTTCAAACAACGGCCAACAACTCGGATGTTGTAGTCCAGACTGGGATGGCGGTTGCTGTTGGTGGCACCAGCCGGGTGAGTAATCGCCTTTAGGCGTCGCTGGAAAGACGGGCTTTCAGGCTGGAATAGGCCTGCAGAGCGTCCGGATGTCGTATCTTGAGAAGGGCGACCCCATAGATGATCGCGCCGCCGAATACAGCACAGCCCAGTCCGATACCAAGGTTCAAACGGCCGGTTTGTGGGTCAAAAAGACCAAAGCCCCAGGCGATACCCCATACGCCGACCAACATGATCCCGGCGGCCAACAAACATAAGAGTAGCCGCTTTCCCAAGGCCTTGTTGATGACGCAGAAGCCGCTTCGGTTCAACAGATAACTCAAGATGCTGACATTGATGGTGGCACCAATAGCTGTGGACAGGGCGATACCGCCGTGGTCGAGGCTGGTGCGTGACAGAACCAGGCAGAGGATCACATGTTGGATCAGGATATAGGCGCTCACCAGCATCGGTGTACGCAGGTCTTTCTTGGCGTAATACACCTGCATGACGTTTCGGCTCAACGCGATGGGAAGAAGCCCAATGGAGTGGAAAATAAGAGCCTTATAGACCAGGTCGTTATCGTGTTGGGTAAAGGCGCCGTACTGGAACAACAGACGGATAACCGATGGTCCGAGTACGAGCAGGCCGATGGTGGCCGGAATGGTAATCATCGCCATGAGGCTGGTGGAAAAGGCGAAGGTCTTTTCGGCGGCCGTGGAGTTTTCACCCTCGTCGGCGATCTGTGCGCTAAGGGTGGGTAGAACCACCGTTGTTACACTTATGACGAACACCCCAAGAACGAGCTCCTGAAGCCGGATCGAATACTGCAATGCGGAGACACGCCCGGTGCCCAGACTATAGGCAATCCCCTGAGAAACCAGCACCTGGAGTTGGTAGATCCCGCCGGCAAGAATTCCGGGAAGGAAAATCCTTAACACCCGTCGAACACCTGGATTTCGCCAGCCGAAACGGGGGCGTAGCGAGAACTTTTTCTTCAGGACAAAGGGCACCTGGAAGAGAAGCTGAATACAGCCCCCAACCAGAAAACCCATAGCGAAGGCGTAGGATTTGTATTCGAAGGAGTCCGCAAAGAAGTAGGCGCAGCCGATGATGGATAGATTCAGGAAGATGGGTGTCGCGGCCCCGGGCCAGAACAGATGGTGGGCCTGCAGTGTCGCCTGTAATATGGCGGCCGTCGTCACAAGACCCAGATACGGGAACATTACGCGGGTTAGCCGGATTGTGAGGTCGGTATCGGCGTTGGCGCGGGAGAAGCAGGTGTCAATGATCCACGGGGCGATCAGGTACCCCAGAATCACCACTATGGTTACGATAAAGGTGAACACCCCTAGAAAGTCGGAGTAGAACTTTCGAAGCGCCTGCCTGTCTTTGGCGCGTATCTTTTCCACCAGGGTTGGTAGAAAGGCGGCCGTCATCTGCCCTTCGCCGAGTAATCTGCGGAACAGATTGGGGATCATGACGGCCAGACCAAAGGCGTCGCTTTCATTCGTAGCGCCTAGGAAAAAGGCGCGCATCTGCTCACGAACCAGCCCCAACATCCGAGAAATCAGGGTGAGAATCCCCTGGCCCGACACGCTCCTCAAAAAGCGTTTTCGGGAAATCTCGGGTTGTTCTTCCCTGGTCTCGTCCTCGGTCACGGCTTCCGTTCGTTATGTTTCAGGGCTGCTTTGGCCTCACCCCAGAGCTTGTTGAGGTTCACCATATCGACTTCGCTAATCTTTTTATTTTGTTTCTTCAGGGCTTGTTCCATCCATTCGAAACGCGCTTGAAAACGTCGAAGGGTTCCTTGTAACGACGCTTCCGGATCAATTCGAAGATGACGTGCAAGGCTCGTCAAAGCAAAAAGTATGTCCCCGAATTCGTGTTCAATAGCCAAACCATCCTGGGCCTCAATTGCTTCCCGAAGCTCTTGCCACTCTTCGGAGATCTTCTCGTAGATGCCCTCGTGGTTTTGCCAATCAAAGCCAACTCCGGCGGCCTTTTCACCGATACGCAACGCTTTTAGCAACCCTGGCAAGGCGTTCGGTACACCCGAGAGTGTTCCCCTCTCACCTCTTTCTTTCGCCTTGATGACCTCCCAGTTCTGCACTACCTCGTCTGCACCGTCGACGGTTTCGTCTCCGAAGACATGTGGGTGTCGTCGAATCATCTTCTCTGCGATTTGATCGGCGACATCGTCAAAGGAAAACACCCCTTCTTCTTCTTTCAGGCGGGCATGAAAGACGACCTGTAGCAGCAGGTCTCCGAGCTCTTCTTTGAGAAGTCTGGGATCGTTGGAGTCGATGGCTTCGACGACCTCAAAAGCCTCTTCGATCACGTAGGGGCGTAAGCTGCGATGGTCTTGTTCCTGGTCCCAGGGGCATCCCGATTCCGGGTCACGCAAGCGAGCCATGACGTCGACCAGTTTGTCGATTCCGTCTCCCAACTCAGTTTGTCCTCTTGGGTCGGGTTGGGGTCTTTGACGGAGACTTCTTCTGACCAGAGCCGGGACCGCTCACCGTGGGCTGTGCTCTCTTTACTGGGATCAGGCCCTTGAGATTTCTCTTCAAAGGAGTTGGCGTTGTCTGGGTTCTTGCGGTGGGCTGGACACGCGCGTTTGGACCAAACTTGAGTACGCCGGCACCCGTTAGCTTGTGGTAGTCATTCCCAACCGGAACAAATGTGCCACGGGTGTTTTCCGTATCCAGTCGATACAAATTGAACGCCCAGGTGCTATTCATGCGTGGAGCGCGTTGGATGGGCCCAAGCCCCTTGAACGGAATTCTCGCTTCCACGGTCCAGCTTGTATCGGTATCGCCGGGCTGGTTTACCGTGCCTTTGGCGGAGACCCGCACGGTTATACCGTCATGGTTGAAGGCTTTGCTGGCTTTGGGCCAATCCGGTTTTCGATGCGAGGTAAAGAGGGCGTCGAAAATCTGCTGGGCCGGCGAGAATTGAATCTCAATATAGTTTTCCTGCTGGAAACCAGGGTCGATAAACAGCTCTACGACGTCGGCTTTCCAGAGCTCCTGATCACGGCTGTTGAAGCGGCTCACGAGATTGGAATCCTGGGACGTCACGCCGAGATAGAGGGCCTCTTTGTCGTATAGGATTTTGGCTCGGGTTGATTTGTTTTCTGCGATAGCTTCGCCGTTGGGGTTTCGGAAGGGCTGTGTCCAGGTCGCGAGGCTCCAGGCCGGATCATTCAGCTTTCCATCGATTCTGGGAGCTTCGGAGACCTTCTTTGCTTGATAGCAGCCCTGTTCGAGCTGACAGCTTGCGCAATGGATCGGTGCCGTACTCGAGACCGAAAGAGTGGCGGCTCGCAAACGCTGGTCCTTATCCGTCTTCGCCTTTTCTCCTGTGGGCTTCATACGGATGTTGGACTGGTTTCGTTGATATGCGCCGTGATCGTAGATCCCCACATAGAGGTTGGCGTTGGCTTTTCGAGGTGACGCATCGGTCTTTTTCTTTGGCGGAAGCAAAGATTCTTTAAGCTGGATTTCCTGCTCATCTCGAATGATCTCGCCGGCCTTCCATTTGCGGATTGGATAGAGGCCACCAACGGCGTGGTGGTCTCCAGTGGCACGTCCGTGGGCGCTGTCGAGATGGACAAATATTAGCCAATCGCCAGCGGTTTCCTTTAGTACGCGCCAATACCAGGTAACCTTTACCTTGCTCTTCGGGCTGGCGGTCGTACAACTCAGATCCACACCAATAAGCTCGATCTTGTCGTCGAATTTCGCCCCTATCTTGAACTGCGGTGATGGCTCAACGTTACACTTATTATTATCGATGTCGCGGATCTGGCGTCGGCTCAAACTGGGGAATCGGGTCGGCTCGCGACAAGCGCTGGAGAGCACAAGAAGTACGGCCACAAAGACAAAGACAAATTTGCTGAAAAGGTTCATATGAATCGCATACCAGGGGCGTGTTTTATGAGCTTTCACCTATCCGAAGCCGGATTGGTCGTCAATGGAAAGGCCCTTATACTACGCCGATTGGCGGTATTTTGGCTGGACAAGGCCGTTTTCGAACGGGCAAACTCTAGGCGGTCAAAGACCTCCAGTTAATAGACCGAACCAAATATTACGGAGTCCCTCGTATGCGTACATCAGGTCAGATTCTACTAGTCTTACTCTCTACGGCCTTACTCTTTTCCTGTGGATCAAAGAAGAAGACTGCCGCTGGTGGAGGAGAACAAGCCGGAAATGGGGCTGTTGTGGATTGCGCTACCTTCGATAAAAAGATCGCGGAATGTTCCGATGCTTTTATCGCCGAATATGTCACCACCAAAACAGGTGTGCGAGCTAATGGTGATACCCTTGCGGCGAAGACAAAGAGTATGAACTTTGCATTTGGAATGATCTCCTCCAAGGGCGAAAGCCTTTGTACGAATGAATTCGTTTTTCACAATTTGAGTCTTCGCACCGACGCAGGCTGGGTAGCACGCTTTAATAAATGCGATACGAGTGCGTCTTGCGACGTATGGGCCAAATGCACGGCTCACGCCATCGGGAACCCGCTGGAAATCGACTAGTTCCCGACACCGATCGTCGCGAATGAGTCCGGGGGGCCGATCTACTATCTAGAAAGGCGCACCCAATGCGGTGTCGTCCGACTCTACGGCTTCCGGGTCGAAGCGATTGGTTCGCACACCACTCACGCCGTAGATCTCGTGTGTTTCGCTACGGTGGTCAATCTGCGCTTCAATGGCATACTTGTTCATAGCAGCGATGATACGATCCCAGGTGTAGAACTTGTCGCCATCAATGCCGTCGTGTTCGATCCCCAACAGCAGATTGTTCAATAGGATCGTGCTTTCACGCGTCATATTATGGAACCAGCCGGATTCGGTGTCGTTGAGGACGTCGGCCAGCAACCATCCCTTGGGATCGTCGGGCCGCTCGTTGGCTCTGAACACTTGCTTCGTATAGTACTCATAGCTCCAACAGGAGTTCATAAAGAAGATCTGATAGGACCCAGGGTAGATGCTCTCATCGCGAAGAACGTCGAGGCTGCCATAGAAGGAGTGCCCGTTGTAAAAGATGATTTCACTCTTCTTCACCAGCTCCTTGAAGATGCCGTTGGAATCTTCATTGAGAAGCTTCAGGGTTTCCGGGCCGATCATGATGATGGATTCGACCCGATCACCAACGGTTCGTTCGAAGCGTTGGCCGGGCGCATGTTCTTTTTCCTCGAACCCCAGACTTCGAATGTCTCGTGCGAACCCATTATAGCTGTGGATGCCCCAGTCCCATTTACCCGGTACCCAATCGTGATCGGCGGCGCCGAAAAAGACGACGATATCGATGCGTCCGTCTGCTTTTAGCAGATCGTATTCTGGGTAGACCGTTTTGGTGGGGGCGAGATCGTGGATCTTCAGCTCAGCGGTGATTCGGCCAATGCCCGCCTTTTCCATGGCTTCGGCGCACCCTTCCTGGTTGGGATCGAAATAGTAGAAATAATAGTAGTCGTGGGATGGATGCCCTTGCTGCAGACAGGCGACACCCACATCTGTGCTCATTCGCGAGGTGTCGTCGGGAACGATGGCCTGGAAGGACTTTTGTAGCAACTCAGCCATGCTGATGCCCAATTCGTCGAGATCGATCTTGGTGATGATGCTCTCCACAGAGGCTTGGTAGTCCACATGAATATAGCCGTCTTCGGTAATCTCGGATTTGAGTCCTGTCACACTGCTGGATGTGAGGTTCAAATGCAGTTTGAAGGAATTCAGCTGGTTCTTGGCGTATTTGATCTGCGGATCCGCCAGCGCCTGCAGGGCACGGCTATTCTCTTTCATAAGCCCTTCGGTGTAATAGGCTCGCGCCTCTTCGCTCATCTCGCGTCCGTCGACGATGACCGTCGCGTAGAACAGGCCCTCGATCTCGGTGGCGAGATCAGAAAGGTAGCCGGTGTCTGTTTTACCGCCAGGGGTGGGCTCGATGCCGTAATCCCCGACCGGTGTAAGACCGTCGCCATAGGGATCGCTGCCGTTTCCAGGCGTACAAGCCAACACAAAAACAAATACAAAACAATAGATCAGTCCGAAGCGCCGCATGGTGCCTCCCTTTTGCCCAATGAAGGCGCGCTGTCTACTACAGAATGGGGCAAAACAGCAATAAGAAGGCTCGATCACCCTTTGGTATCGGCCCCAAGCCGTGCAATACATTTTGGCGTTGTTTTTTGCGGAATTA
>Ga0310121_10004079_pt1 | contig 13057 bp, 16 predicted proteins | sample CB27_Tmax_986_MG_FD_203504 | JGI IMG/M metagenome (GOLD analysis project Ga0310121, IMG submission 203504) | Marine microbial communities from Western Arctic Ocean, Canada - CB27_Tmax_986 | ecosystem: Environmental > Aquatic > Marine > Oceanic | place: Canada: Western Arctic Ocean | collected... | reverse complement strand
AGCAGAGCGGCTACGGATACGGTTGGGTTGCGAACAGACATAGAGCACCTCAACGCACTTTGAGTGGACCTACCTCCACCAGGGTCGCTAACGTATAACTCTCCGGGTTCACCAGGCAAGGAGTCGGACAGAACGGGGCTTACGGCTCACGCGGGTGCGCTTCGTTCCACTCCCGTGCCCGGCGCTGAGCCTCGCCGATCTGTTCGGCGGTCATCTTGGCGGCGATGATGTCGCGGTTCTTCACCCAGTGGTCGCGTAACTCGCCAGAAGACTGGGCGGCGGCGAGGTTGGTCCACATGTGCGCTTCGACGTCATCCTGCGGGACGCCTTCGCCGTTGGCGTACATGACCCCGAGGTTGGACTGCGCGATGGCGAGTCCCTGGTCCGCCGCCAAGCGATACCAGCGAACCGCCTCGGCGTTGTCCTGCGGGACGCCTTCGCCGTTGGCGTACATGACCCCGAGGTTGTACTGCGCGCTGACGTGTCCCTGGTCCGCCGCCAAGCGATACCAGCGCACGGCCTCCGCGTCGTCCTGCGGGACGCTCCGGCCGTTGCCGTACCTGAACCCGAGGTTGAACTGCACGCTGGCGTCGCCTTCCTCAGCCCGCGCCCGCAGCGCCTCGATCTCCGGCGTTTGCGCCTGCACCGGCACACACAGTGCTAGCGCGGTCAGCACATTGACAGAGGCAACGAACCGGACGGCGTGCGTCATACGGGTCTCTCGGCTCAAGACGATGTGATGTCGGACCCCATCCTACTGCTGGTTGGCAGAGGGTTCAATGTGAGGAATTACGGCTCCCCCGGGTGCGCGGCGTCCCACTCCCGCGCACGGCGCTGAGCCTCGGCGATCTGCTCGGCGGTCATTTTGGCGGCGTTGTTGTCTCGGTTCTTCACCCACCGGTCGCGATCCTCGCCGAAAGACTGGGCGGCGGCGAGGTTGGCCCACATGTGCGCTTCGATATAGTCCTGCGGGACGCCCCGGCCGTTGCCATACATGGCCCCGAGGTTGCCCTGCGCGCTGGCGTCTCCCTGGTCCGCCGCCAGGCGGTACCACCGCACCGCCTCCGCATCGTCTTGCGGGACACCTTCGCCGTTGTTATGCATGACCCCGAGGTTGTACTGCGCGTCGGCAAGGCCCTGATCAGCCGCGAGGCGATACCAGCGGACCGCCTCCGCATCGTCCTGCGGAACACCCCGACCGGTGCTGTACATGACCCCGAGGTTGTACTGTGTCGAGGCGTCGCCCTCGTCCGCCGCCAGCCGATACCAGCGGACCGCCTCAGCGTCGTCCTGCGGGACACCGCGTCCGTTGGCATACCTGACCCCGAGGCTGTACTGCGCGCTGGCGTGGCCCTGCTCGGCGGCGAGTCGATACCAGCGCGTCGCCTCCGCATCGTCCTGCGCGACGCCCTCGCCCAAGGCGTACATGTCCCCGAGGTTGAACTGCGCGCTGGCGTTTCCCTGATCCGCCGCCAGGCGATACCAGCGCATCGCCTCGGTGTTGTCTGGCCGGACACCCTCGCCAAAGTCGTACCTGGTCCCGAGGTTGAACTGTGCGTTGGCGAGACCCTGGTCAGCGGCCAGGCGATACCAGCGCACCGCCTCCGCATCGTCCCGCGGGACGCCCCGACCGGTGTCATAGATGTCCCCGAGGTTGTACTGCGCGCCGGGGTGGCCCTGCTCGGCGGCGAGTCGATACCAGCGCACCGCCTCCGCGTCGTCCTTCGGGACGCCGCCGAAGCCGTAGTGATATGTGAACGCGAGGTTCAACTGCGCGCCGACATTGCCCTGATCAGCCGCAAGCCGATACCAGCGCATCGCCTCCGCGTCGTCCTGCGGGACACCCCGACCGGCGGCATACATCCGCCCGAGGTTGCCCTGCGCGTTGGCATCGCCCTGATCAGCGGCGAGGCGATACCAGCGCGCCGCCTCCGCGTCGTCCCTCGGCACGCCCAGACCGATGGAATACGCGCTCCCGAGGCTGGCCTGCGCGTCGGCAAGCCCCTGATCAGCGGCCAGGCGATACCAGCGCAGGGCCTCCGCATAGTCCTGCAGCACTCCCCGGCCGTAGGTATACATGAGCCCGAGGTTGAACTGCGCGACGGCGTGGCCCTGATCAGCGGCCAGGAGATACCAGCGCACGGCTTCCGCATCGTCCTGCGGTACGCCCCAACCGGTGACATACATGATGCCGAGGTTGAACTGCGCCTCTGCGTCGCCCTGCTCAGCGGCCAGGCGGTACCAGCGGGCTGCTTCCGCGGCGTCCCACGGTACGCCGTCGCCGTTGGCATACCTGACCCCGAGGTCGTTCTGCGCTTCAGTATCCCCTGCCTCTGCACGCGCCCGCAGCGCATCGATCTCCGACGTTTGCGCCTGCACCGGCACGCACAGCACTAGCGCGGTCAGCACAGCGACGACGGCAACGAACCGGACGGCGTGCGTCATGCGGGTCTCTCGGCTCAAGACGATGTGATGTCGGATCCGATCCTACCGCTGGCTGGCGGTTCACTGTGAGGAATTACGGCTCACGCGGGTGCGCGGTGTCCCACTCACGGGCGAGACGGCGGGGAGCGGGAAAAATATTGGTGCATCGTGAGACTCAGGGGAAGGGGCTATACCCCGCTCTATGTGGACCTCCCTCCGATAATCGCTACCGTACACCTCTCCGGTTCACCGCGCAAGAAGTCGGACAGAACGAGGCTTACGGCTCACGCGGGTGCGCGGCGTCCCACTCACGGGCGAGGCGTCGTGCCTCGCCGACCTGCGTGGCGTTCATCAAGCCTCCAACTCTGTATCGATTTTCGACGGCGTCCTCTCGCGCCTCACCGGTCGCTCGTGAGGCCGCGAGGTTGAACCATCTGTGTGCCTGCACGTCCTCCTGCGAAATGCCTTGGCCCATGGCGTATACAAATCCGAGGCTGAACTGCTCCTCAGTGACGCCCGCCTCAATCGTTAGTCACATGTTTGTAATGTGGAATACATCCAAGTTAATGCGTGACCACTACCAGCAAGAAACATGCAAACACAACACTTAGTCACTGAAAATAATTACAGGATAGTTCTGTGGTAATATTTGATATGAAATAAAAACATATTTCAGGAATGAACAGTAGGAACCTTGTCCTGAGGAGGCCAAGATCAGATGAGCAATCAAAATTCAGATGGGATGAATCCGTTCTTGCTACTAGCCAGAATTCAAGTAAAACCCGACAAAGTCGAAGACTATCTAAATATTGCCGATGAAGTGGACAAGATGACAGAGAAAGAAGAATCAGGCATGTTTCTTCATAATTTTGATGCCGACCCTGATAATCCCCTTGGGTTCACATGGAGTGAGATTTATCAGAACAGCGACGCATTACTAGTCCATTTTAGCGCCCCTTACGCTCTTGAGTATGTAGGAAAACATCAGCAGTTAGCCGACAGCTTTGATCTTGAGATATACGGCAACCTGTCAGATGAAGCGATAGCAGCAGTGCGACAACTGGGGTTGCCATTTAAGCACTATAAAGCTACAAGGGTTGGCTTTACTAGAACTGAAAAATTCGAGTGATTAATGTTTGATGTCGACTGCACCCGAAGGCCTAGCGGTGCGCGGCGTCCCACTCGCGGGAGAGGCGTTGGCTACTTGGGGGTTGCGGCCAGCCCAGTTCCAATCAAAATGCCGAAGGAGATACCAAGAAGGATGTTGTCGAGCGCAAGGCCAAGACCCACGTCCATGGCAACATCCACGCCGACGGCAGATTGACGTTTTTGACGATCAGTCAAGTCGGTTCTCGGATTCCGTCCTCCACCCACCACAAAACTGCAGCTGTAGACCCCGATCCTACCGCTGGCTGGCAGGCGGTTCAATGTGAGAGCTTACGGCTCACGCGGGTGCGCGGCGTCCCAATCGCGGGCGAGACGTTGGGCTTCAGCAATCTGGGTGGGGTTCATCTGGCCTGCAGCTCGGTCGCGACCGTCGACAGCGTGCTGCCGGTGCCCACCGGCCATTCGTGAGGCCGCGAGGCTGTACCAGATGTGCGCCTGCACGTAGTCCTGTGGGACGCCCTTGCCGTTCTCGTACATGGTCGCGAGGTTAGACTGCGCCCCGGCGTCTCCCTGGTCGGCTGCGAGCCGGTACCAGCGCACCGCTTCGATGTCGTCCTGCGGGACACCACCCACGCCGTGGTCGTACCAGAGCCCAAGGGTAAACTGCGCCGCTGCGTATCCCTGACCCGCCGCCAGTCGCTACCACCGCGACCCCCCGAGTGTCTCCACCAGCGCCTCCAACGTCGTAGGAGACGTCGGTTCCTGCTGCGCCGTGATCGGCGCACTGAACGACACAGCGCCAATGGCGACCGCGACAAGACGTGCATGCTGCTAGGTCATAACGTCTCTAGCCTAGCGCTAGGTGGCGGGCGGTTCAACGGGGACGGGTCTTACGGCTCACGCGCGTGATCAAAAGTCTCAGAAGCGGAACGTGTGTTGGAATTTCATGGCTAACCGCGAGTCTTGTCTCCTGAAGTCGTAGCCTCGCTCGATGTCTTGCACCCAGCCTTGACCAAATATAAAGAACACATCGTTTCCCGGCTCTATGGTCCAGCGCACGCGGCTCTGGAGGCCCAGATTTTCAGAACGGTTATCAAATTGGATCAGGCTGGAGACCGATAGAAATGGTGAGGCCGCGTAATCCACCCGGGAACTGTAGATTCTAGCGACGAAACTACCTTGTGGCAAGCTGGCAAACGTCTGATTGGTATTAAGGCTAATCGAAAAATAGGGGGGAAACTTGTAGCTCAGGCCCGTTTGGATCACCTTTGCGGTACCCGACCAAAAGTTGCCAAAATTGAAACCGATGCTACCTTGAATCCGGCGTTTCTGCGCCGAGGTGAAAAAGAACCGCCAGGGCGTAAAACGGTACTCGCCCGCTGGAAGCACAACTCCAGGGGAAATTTCGAACGGCTCGAGTAGACGTTCGTACGTCACGTTCGCGTCAAACAAGCTGTGCAAGGAATCGCCGGAGTTCAGGTGCCAATCGACCAGAGTGACGTACAGGTTCGAGGTTTCGACCAATCCGTTGTCGAGCCGAGTAAAGCGGGTGTAGAAGACGTCATGCTGCATTTGCTGAATGCCGGTCGATTGCTTCGGGCGCGGATTAAAACTACCGGCAACCCGAAGCATTCGCACATCGCGGCGCTGAACGAAACCGATCGCCGGATCGAAGTTTTCCTGGATCTCACGCCACTGAATCTGAGCATCGAATTTGTCGTTGGGATATTGCGCCCCGAAGCCAAAAGACGAGTTATTCTCGGAAATGCCTTGGTTGTTGCTTCTAAGGCCGTAGGCATTAAAAACTATGTTTCGACCGCTACCGAGGAAATTAGAAGTGGCCAAGCGCATGTCCACCCCTATGGTGCTACTCGACAACGGAGAAGCGGGATTGCCCTCTGTGAAGATTGCACCCACGTACGACTGCTCCATGAAATTCTGCTTGATGCGCCCGACGAACAAGTTCTTGGCGTCCACATTCGACACCTCGCGGGTACGCACGTCGAGCATGCCAATTTCAGTTCGGCCGACTTTGCCGGTGAGTTTGGCGCCGTAGTTGATCGGCACCTCTTGTCCGCCAAGCAAGCCAATCTTGCGGCTAAAGAACGGGAACACTTCGGCTCCGGTGGCGGGAATGCCCCCCGGAGGATCGATCCCGGTAGTGGCAAAGTTGAACACGCCGGCGTCCTGCAAGAAGAATGACCGTTTCTCGGGAAAGAATATGGAGAAACGCGTCAGATTGATCTGGCGTGCATCTACCTCCGTTTCACCGAAATCGGTATTTGCGGTGACGGACAGTTTGAGGCTTGGCGTGATGTTGTAGAACAGGTCCAGCCCAGGCTTTCCAGCAGCCGTACCGTCTCCGTCGGCGCCTCGATGCAACCAGCGGCCCGCCACGAACGGTCGGACATCAAGGCCGGCACCTTGTTCCAGGCCTTCGAGATTAGTGATCTCACCTGCTTCTGAAATCTGGAAGAACTGTGTTTGAAAGCGCGCCCCCGTCCAGCGGTTCTCCTCCAGTTTTCGTTGGATGGTACGGCTAATATTGAAGCCCCAGGCTGTCTCGCCTGCAGGAAAGTTCAGGGTCTTGAATGGAATAGCAAACTCCGCGCTCCACCCGTCATCTGTTTGCTCGGTTCGCACGATCCAAATAGCGTCCCAGTCATTATTCGTCTCACCGTTGGCAAAGACCAAGCCGTCGACGAGGGCGCCGGCTGGATTGGTCGAAAAATAGAAGGCATTGCTATGGTCGCGAAACGTATCGAGCACGATTTCCAACCGGTCGTCGGCGCTCAAACTGGCGTCCCGTGCCATCTCCGACGCCAGCACTCGCTGCGGCTCAGAGTCGTAGCACATGACGCCGATATAGAGGTTGTCCTTGTCGTAAAGCAGGGTAACTTCGGTCTTTTCGGTCGGCTCTGCACCGGCCTCCGGGATTCTCTGGATCAAATCGCCGATCTTTGGCGCCTGGCGCCACGGCGCCTCATCGAGCGAGCCATCGATAACAATCTCCGAGGTGACCGCCGTCACGACGACTGACCTGACTGGCTCCGTTGGGCGAGTCTGTTCGGAAGAAGCTACACACGGAACCGGCGCAACGATCCATTGCCACGCGCAGATCGTCGCCAGTGAAAAACCACTCCGGAGCGATAAATACCGCAGAACCAAGAGGCTAGTCTACCGGATTCGGGGCGCAATGCGTGGTCGCTGACTCTCACGGGGACCTCCGCGAGTGGCCAGAAGAGACGGAGCGAGGGTGAGATCGACCTCGCCAACCGGAGCTGGATCGGGAAGAGGGACGACGTGAGTTGACGGCCGCTCGCTGGCAGCGGGTTCAATGTGAGGGATTACGGCTCACGCCGCTGCGCGGCGTCCCACTCGCGAGCGAGGCGTTGGGCTTCGACGGTCTGCTCGGGGGTCATGAGGTCGGTAAGGACGTCGCGACCCTTGACCGCTGTCTCGCGGTCTTCACCCGCCGGCAACCGCGACGCGGCCAGATTCCGCCACATGTAGATTCAATTGTGGTGACCTCTCATCCCAGCCACGCGAGGCCCCACATGAAGTACACGGTCACGATGATGCCCAGTGCAAACGAGGCCATGCTTCCCAACGGATGCACCTTGAGTCGCTGCCAACCCATGTACAGCGATGTCAGCACCATGAGGATAACGCCGATCGCGACAGCGTCCATGCTGAAGCTCCAGATCCGCGTGGGCAGCCAGTCGCGAATGCTGTTCGGCTCGCGGTAGATGCCGCGCACGCCCGTGAAAGTGTGCAGGTCGCCAAGCGTGCCGACGAGTTGGAGGTCAACCAACTGAAGCGTTGCGTTGAAAGTGGCAAGGTCGACACTGACGAACTGTCGCAGGTTTGGGCGCACGCAGGTGAAGTTAAACTTACCTTCCGGCGTATTCCCACGAATGAGCACTTCGCCGGTGATGCCTAACTGGTCCATGATGTCTGTCGCCTTCTCAAGGTCCGTAACTGCGTCCGGCATCATGACGGTCTGCTCCACCGACGTACGCACCGGTTGCGCGTTGAACCAGCCCGGGTGGTTCATGAACAGGCCCGAGACCGCAATCACCCACAGAAACAGCAGCATATACAGGCCGAGCCAGATGTGAATCCGGCGGTTCCATTTCTTGATCGATGCTGGCCGGCGTGGCGTTTGCATGAACCCTCACGCAATCATCAAGGCGTACAGGATGGCAACGAACGAAACGGCTCCCGCCCCGAGGACAACGATGCCTGCCTTGCGTTCTTCCCGGACGAACACCCACAGGTAGATGCCGCTCAGGGTGAGCAATAGCGTGACGTACACCGTAGCGTCCGCGATCCAGCCCCACGCCTTGGTGCCAATCCATTGCGGTTGGCGATGGGGGCCCGGGTTCAGGTGCAGGTAACGCATCGTACCGAACAACCCCTGCCTGCGCTCGGTGATGATCGCTTCCTGCGTGCGGACATTGACCTCGACTCGCTTCACGAGCCCCGGCCGCGCGACGTTGAGCATCGTGCGTCCGTTTCGCACCGCGCCCGCGCCGGCAATCTCGCCATGCAGGTCGAGCGTCGTGACGATGTGGTCAACCAGCGCCTGCCAGGCCGCGGCCTGTTCTTCAGGCGTCATGTCGTCGGTCACCTGCGGATTGATGACGTCCACGAGGACGTCGGCCGGGATGGGCAGTGCCACCGTGATCGTCGTCTCGTCGGGCGGCCGGTTCCAGCCGTGGTTCAGGCGAATCGTGCTGATGGCGAAGATCAGAAGGAACGAGCAGACGAACAGCCCGCCATACAGATGCAATTGCCTGGTGAAGCGGTCGAGGGCCTCGTTGAACGTTCGCTTTGCGGTCACCAAAGCAACTACCCGCCGGTGGCACGCCCTTCTCTAACCTCTGCCTCAGCACGCGCCCGCGCCGCATCGATCTCCGGCGTTTGCGCCTGCACCGGCACGCACAGCACTAGCGTGGTCAGCACAGCGACGGCGGCAACGATCCGGGTGGCGTGCGTCATGCGGGTCACTCTGCTCAAAACGATGTGATGTCGGACCCCATCCTACCGCTGGCTGGCAAGCGGTTCAATGTGAGGGATTACGGCTCACGCGGGTGCGCGGCGTCCCACTCGCTGGCCCGGCGTTGAGCCTCAGCGATCTGTTCGGCGGTCATCTTGGCGGCGTTGATGTCGCGGTTCTTCACCCAGCGGTCGCGATCCTCGCCAGAAGACTGAGCGGCGGCGAGGTTGGTCCACATGTGCGCTGCGACGTAGTCCTGCGACACGCCCTCACCATTGCCGTACAGAACGCCGAGGTTGCCCTGCGCGCTGGCGTCCCCCTGATCCGCCGCGAAGCGAGTCCACCTGCTCGACGTGCACAGCGGGAATATCTCGTAGCGTCTTCTTAGGTGGCCTCGTAGATCTGGCCGTCAAACGTTCGTGTGTCCCAGTCGGCGACGCCCTCGAGGCGGAGGTGTGAGCCGTCGGATAGTGTGCTTCTCAGTACGATCTTCGAGCGAAGTGCCTCGCCAAGACGTTCCCAGGTGCCTTCGGCGATATCGCCGATGATGGATTTATCCTGCAAAATGGCTTTGGCAACCCAGGTGCATGTTCCGCTCGTGGCGCCGGCTTCCTCAAGGGGATGCATTACCGCTAAGGTTCCAACGAAGGGGCCAAAACCCGTGGCGTTTCCCTCGTAGTTAACCAGTTGTTGCATGTGACCGTCCGCGGTTTTGGTAAGTGTGAGCCCGGACATCTTCGAGGTGAATGTCCCGATTGGGTCAGCCATGGTGCTCTCTCCTTGCTTTCGCCGAAGCACTCGAACGTGGATGGACGACGTTGTTGATGAGAAGCTCGACTCTACTGCTCGTAAGGACCCGAGTCAATGACGATAGGAAACATTAGCGCCTCTCCGATCCCCAAGCCAAGCCCCTCCCGAGTCCGATCACAGAGGGACGAGCCGGCTATGTCGGGCTCATGCTGTGGGGTCGGGAAGATAGCGTGCGCGGAACTTCCTCTTCGATATGAGTCCCAGCGCCTGGGCTCGATTCATCTCAAACCATGGCCACGTGAGTGTTTCTGGCAACGTCAGCCTGAAGTCGCTGTCGATGTCCTCGCGAATGATCCCCAAGCCTTCGTCGGCGTCAACGACGATGCATCCATACACGTCCTGACGAGCTCGGAACCGCACCGCGCTCTTCCACACATCTCCATTCCAGGCGCGCTGCATACGGGGAACCCGCTGTCGTGCCTCGTCCTGCGGGTTGCAGTCGTGCAGCATCACGGTCCCGCCCGGCGCCAGACACGCAAGCGCTCCCACAATGTCCCTGTCGACCTGGTCCGCCTCGTGTAGCCCGTCGATGAAGACGAGGTCGTAGGTCTTGCGCTGCGTTGGAGCGACGGTCTCGAAGAACGCATCGGAGGTCATCTTATAGGTCGGCTCGGCGTGGTCGTAGCGGTCCTGCGCGGGGTCGACCGACTCCTTCTGTTCGCACTGGACCCGGCCAAAGCTCTTCCCGTCGCTGACGCCGATTTCAAGATAGCGGCTATACCCGTGCGCCCGGATCAACCAGTTGATGACGTCCCAGCGCTTCATGGCCGTACCCCAATGACGAGACGACGGAGACGATAGGAAACATTAGCGCCTCCCAGACCCCCAAGCCAAGCCTTTCCCGAGTCCGACAGGCAGAGTAGCCCCCCCAACACTGGCGGATCACCGCCCCGATGGCGCGTCAGGACGAGAATCGCCCGGTTTGAGGGCCGAGGTCAAGGGCAGATACGGGTGTCGAGACACACGACGAGTGAGCTGACGGGTCGAAGCAGCGAGTCAGGCGGGGTCGTCGACGCACAGCGCATGGTCCGCGTCTGCCGCCTGGTGCGTGCGAGACCCCTACAGTTGTTGAGTCACCGAAACCGCCCCAGCGCATAAACGGAGAACGGACCCGCTCGGGACTGCGGCGGAGCTCCTGTCAGGCGGCTGATCGCCCAGCGCCGTCGGCCATCCCGGCGAGCCAGGCGCGCACCTGTTTACAACGATGCGCGGCGGCGCGGCTGCGGCGTCGTCCTGCAGGACGCCTCGGCCGTTGGCGTACATGAACCCGAGGTTGAACTGCGCGTCGGCGACTCCCTGGTCGGCTGCGAGCTGGTGTTCATAGGCCTGACCCAGCTCAACCTGACGACAAGATAAGACGATAGGAAGCATTAGAAGCCCCCCCGACGCCACCTCCGAGCCCCGACGTCCTGAAGCTTCCATCTCTGACGCGCTTGAGGAGGCACCGGGTGAGGCTGGTGGAGTCGCAGCGGTGCAGATTGGCGATGGGGCCATCGTATGGGAACGTGTGGGACGCAAAGTGGATGTCACACAGCTCACCCTGGAGCAGTAACGGCTATTGAAGGCGCAATTTTCTCCGGCAGTCTCGATGGTCATATTCGCGCGCACGAAACCTCGACCGGCCGTGTGATCTGGGACGTCGATACCGTACGCCAGTACAACACGGTGAATGGTGTACGCGGGCGCGGGGGGTCGTTGAATGGACCAGGTGCGACAGTGGTGGGTGGGAGCAGCTCTATCTGACCCGCCTGCGCTGCATTGTCGCCTTCTCGAGCACACCAAAATGTCGCTGCACGCCCTTGTCGGGCTGTCCGAATGCGAAGTCAATCCGTACGATGTCGACAAACGGCAAGAGCAGCCGGAGGCCGACACCGTAGCCATCGACGATCTGTGCGGTCGACAGTCCGTCGGCGTCGTTCCAGGCAATGCCGACGTCAGTGAAAGCGGCGACCTGCAGTCCGGCGTAGAAGCTGGCCCCGAACACCGTGAAATCGGTCGGCTCGACCACGGTGTATCGGTACTCGGCGGTGCTGATGTGCTCGTTCTTTCCACTCACGGTATCGAGATCCCAGCCGCGGATCGTGTTGGCGCCGCCGATGTGGAAGTCTCGATAGATCGGAATATCGACCTCGGGGCGACCGGTCTGGAGCGTGGTCAGCGAGGAGAGCACCAGTGTCTGGCGCGGGGACATTGGCTGGAACCTCCGAACATCGGCGGTGAGACGCCAGAACCCCGCACCGCTTCCGAAGTACCTGGCCAGCGCCAGCTCGTTTAGCCAGCCCCGGTGCGGACTCGACCGGGAGTCGACGCTGTCCTGGCCGACGAACGCGCCGAGCGTCAGCACGGTGTCTCGTTCCCCGGAGGACAGGGTTGCCGCCGCCGTATCGGACCGAAGCGACATGAGTCCCGCCGTGCCGCCCACCGTTGCGGTCTCGGTCACGTATCCACCGAGGCGGAGGTCGAGCTCCATCGATCGTTCGTCGAACGAGTCCAGCGTGTTGTTCCGGTCCAGATAGAAGAACTGGAGCTGAGAGAACGGGGTATCGGACACCCACCTGTCCTCAGCAATGACCTCGACCTGTGTCGAGCCTCCGAACCGGGCGGCTGACGACAGCGAGTAGCCCGTTCCCAGGAAGTCGGCCGACTTCAGGCCGCCGCCAACAGACGCGCCATCTTCGTCGCTGATTCCGAGACTGACCAACGGCAGATACCGCAGGGTCTGGGCGACTTCGACCTCCAGCACGACGGTGTCGCCTGCAACCACCGGACGGATCTCAACGGCGCTGAACATCCCCAGGCGGTCAAGCCGCTCGCGGTCCTTGCTGGCGTCCTCGGCCAGATAGGGCTGGCCGACCCTTGAGACCAACTCGCTGATCACCTTCGCTTCGAGCCGCGGCGCCACCGTGTGAACGCGGATGTCGCTGACCGTCTTCCCGTAGGGAGACCCCTGTGCGCCGCTGGTCGACGGATACAGGGACACGAAGGTGAGGACCCCCGCGATCAGCATCCGCTTCCGCTGGGACGACGACCGGGGAATGTTGACAATGTGACTGTCACTCATAAAGGGCCGGCGAAGGTTGATGGAGATCATCGACGTTGTGCGACGCGAGAGGGCTACATGACGGGCGCGAGGTTGACGCGGACCTCGGTGTACCAGAGCGCGGCCGGGCTCTCGAAGCCGGAATCGGGCCCGAACAGCAGCCACTGACGAGAGCGCCTGGCCCGACGACTCCCGTTCTGGGCCCGCTCCTCAGGGCAGAGAATCACCGGCAGAACGCCGATGATTCCAGGCGGACATCACCGCAAGCCACCAATTATTGTTTGATATTTCAAGAGAATGTTCGGGAATCGCTGTTGGAATTTGGTCTCATACGCCGCACGACGAGCACGCCGTCATAATCGCCGGATGCTCACCCGTGTGTTACTCGTGGCCTCGGTGGTGGCCACGGTACGCGAGATACTGTTGCAATGGCTGGACCCCGAACGTGTGGGTCAGCGCGAAGTCAGCGACGATAGACGACATTAGAAGCCCCCCCGAGGCCACCTCCGAGGGCGTTGTCAGGTTAGCGCCCACGCTGGCAGAGTAGGCGCATGACGAGCCAGCCGCCCAGCTACCGCGGATACCGATTTCCGCGCGAAATCATCAGTCACGCCGTCTGGCTCTATCACCGATTCGGCCTGAGCTTCCGAGATGTCGAAGATCTCCTCGCCGAA
>Ga0310121_10004078_pt1 | contig 13065 bp, 14 predicted proteins | sample CB27_Tmax_986_MG_FD_203504 | JGI IMG/M metagenome (GOLD analysis project Ga0310121, IMG submission 203504) | Marine microbial communities from Western Arctic Ocean, Canada - CB27_Tmax_986 | ecosystem: Environmental > Aquatic > Marine > Oceanic | place: Canada: Western Arctic Ocean | collected... | reverse complement strand
TTATGACCCCCACATCGAAGATAGGCACAAGATTACTATGGCTCAATTGGGCCACAAGCCGGCCTTCATCGAGGAACCGTTCGACGAAGCGTGGATCGCGGGCCAGGCGCGGAAGGATTCGCTTGATTACGACGCGTTTTCGGATGCCGGCAGTGGCATCCATTTCGGCGAGATAGATTTCACCCATGCCGCCCGTTGCGATACGACGTAGTAGGCGATATCGGCCGAAAGACACACTCTTATCGGGGCTACTGGGCTGCACGGCAAGTCTACTTCCAGTTTATGGAATGTGTTCGCCGATCGTAGATAGACGCAAGGCCAACCCACTCTGAAGTGGGGCCGGGATTGGCTCCCTCGGCTTTAGCCACTATTGAACACGAAGGGCCATCGGACGACACAAACACCACCATCCGGTTTAGCAAATCGCATCCCACGAATTGTACGTACTACGCATTTTACAACCGCCGGGTTTCTTAGCGATCCGCCCTTGGAATTCGCAGATTTTACACGCCCATCCAGTCCGATCTTCCACTGTATGACCAGTTTCCCCTTGAGCTGTGGATCGATCATAAGCTGTTTTTCATAACAGGAACGAATGGCTCCAGCGCGACGCCGAACGGCCTTGGCAATATTCTCTTTCTTGCAGAAACCAGCGGTATCACCACGCCCAACGCGAATCTTACCTACGCGACGCTTCTTCTTCCGGCCCATTCCAGAACGTACTCTTCGACCCGTCCCACCGGTACCATCGATCTTGCCCAGACCGTGGATGCGTCCGAGTCCGGAGCCACCACCACCAGTACCACTGCCTTTGAAGCCGAGGCCACCGGTTCCATGGCCAATTACGAATGGGCCACCATCGGGACCAGCCATGGCGATATTCTGGGCCAATCGGTTCATCATTACGCCCTGATCGTTCGACATGATGTCACTGAGAGCGCCTTCGCCCATAAGACTATTCGAAGTCAGGGCATCGGCAAGACCGACCTTCTTTGGATCGATTCGCTCAACCATTTTCCCCTGGTTCTTGGGGATCTGGCTTTCCTTCTCCGGGTCTTCGTCTGGATCACCGAACTTGCCTTCTTCACCGCCGGCTTTCTTACCTGTGTCTTCTTCTTCCTCTTCTTCCAGGTCCCAGAGTTCGTCGGCCGGTGGTTCCGCCCCAATGACTTCAACGAGGAGGCTGAGGGGTTTACACACCGTATCGCGGTTCTCGACGAGCTTATAGCTTGGCTTTGCCTCGGGAGAAAAGATCACAAATGAACTAACCCCACCACCCTGAACGAAGAAGGAAATCAGGAGACCTGCGGCGACCGCATGATCGAAGGTCTTCCACATGGGGACGCGTGCAATCTGCTGTTCCGGATTCACGAAGCGGAACACCAACTCCAGTTCTCCGAAGTTCAATACGCCAAAGTCATTTCCACCAATTGTGATCGGATTGGTTCCGACCTCACCAAGGTCCTTCAGGTAGGTTTTGATGTCAGCGACCTTACCACCGATGGAAACGTCGCCCTGCATATTGCCGTTCAAGTTTATGCTGTACGTTCCCGTACGACCAATGGGCCGAAACAGAAGGTGGTACCGCCCAACGGATGATTCCGGAACGACAAAGCTGGCCTTGAGATCTTCACCAACGGATACGGATTCCGGCTCGAGGTAGGTCATCTCTTTGAGGACTTCACCGCGCCAGCGCGCTTCTACACGGAGGGCCTTGACGCCCAGCTTGTATTCCGGTCGGGCTGCATAGGCCATGCAGGCTGCAAAGATGATCATCAGGGAGCCTACGATGGTCAGGTAGTAGCCCATACCACCGACGATATATTCGGCCGGCTCTAAGAATCCCATTGTGTCTGGGTGGCTCACGTAGGGTTCCGATTCCGCCAGCAGGGCTGGGGCATACCAGAAGGCATAAGCAGCCGTGCCCATGATAACGAGAGCCCCCATCAAGTTGTTCAGAATGAGCAGGCGTTTGTTTCGCTTGACCAGAGTAAACAATGACGTTGCGATACATATGACGGCCACGATCGCAGCGTATATACCCAGCTTGAGTTGCAGCCCGGTACTCGCCAGGGAGTCCAAATTTGGTGTTTTCGGATCGGGGACGGGCAGATTCGGGGTCACCATCCAGGGTAGTACCGCGGAAACGAGAACGAGAAGACCGCCGATGATGGTGAGTATTTGAGCCTTTTTCATCTTACCTTCATGGAAATGGGGGCTAGCACTGGACTCAAGGGTCGCAGTTTAGGGGTGGGATGGTAAACAAGTCAAGTTGAAAGCAGGGGTTTGTCTGTTGGTAAGGAATCGGGCTGCGTAGGTACAATTCCGAACTCCATTTTCTGCGACCTCCGTGAAGGGAGATTAGGTGCCAGCAATACGGGTGATCCAGCTATCAATACGTGGTAGACGCACCAACTCCAAAAAAGTTTTTCGACGGCGAAAAAAACAGTTTTTTCGGCCCTATGTTCCCAAGACGATCGGGTTAAGCCTGGGGCTGCTCTGTCTTGTTCATGCAACACTGCTTGAACTTCTTTCCGCTCCCGCAGGGACAGGGCTCATTTCTGCCGATCTTGCGCTGCACACGACGTACGGTTTGTCCTGGCCCGCCGGCCGCCTGCGCGCGCTGTCCCGCCTGGTCCTGTTCCGAGCCACCGACCAGATGTTGTGCGTCGGCGTGGCTGGCCTGTTGTTGTTCGGCCATCTTTCGGGCACGTTCCAGGCGTTCTAGTTTCAAGCGTTCGATCTGGTCGTCACTGCGGACCTCCACCCGGAAGAGGGTGCCGACCACCGACTCACGAATAATGACCAGAAGGCTCTGGAAATATTCGAAGGCCTCTTTCTTGTAGACCATTTTCGGATCTTGTTGTCCGTAGGCCTCCAGATAGACCCCTTCTCGCAGTTGATCGATGGCCTGAAGATGTTGCTTCCAATGTTCATCCAGACTGCGAAGGAGCTGCTCCTGTTCGTATTCAACCCAGCGATCCCAATATTGTTCGGGGTCCGCTTCTTCTTCGTGGACATGAAGCTGGTAGAGTTGATCGGCAATTGTACGACAGCGTTGTTCATAGTGAATAACCAGTTTTGCCGACAGATGGTCGTTGATCGCGGGAAAACTACCGGTATCCACACCTTCCAGATCCAGCTCATAACCCCATTCGGTATGGGCGTGCTCCACAAGACCGTCAAGATCCCATTCTTCAGCCAGCAGGCCATCTGGGCAGAATTGATCGACGACGCTGTAGGAGACATCGGCCACAGCTTCCAGCATCCATTCGTGGATTTCACGGCCTTCGAGAACACGTTTTCGTAGCGAATAGATGGTATTTCGCTGTTGGTTCATTACATCGTCGTATTCGAGAAGGCTCTTCCGAATATCGAAGTTTCTGCCTTCGACTTTCTGCTGACTCGATTCGATGACCCGTGTAACCCATTTATGATAGATGGGTTCGTCTTCGGGGAGTTTGAATCGATGCATCCACTTCTTCAGATTTTCACCGCCGAAGATGCGTAGAAGATCGTCATCCAATGAGAGATAGAACTGCGACGAACCGGGATCGCCCTGGCGTCCGCTGCGGCCGCGAAGCTGGTTGTCGATACGACGACTTTCATGTCGCTCGGTACTGATAACGCGGAGCCCACCACAATCGAGTATTTCCTGGCGGGACACGGCGCAGTCTGCCTGGACCCGGGCGCGAACCTCCTGCTCGTCTGCATCCGGCGAGTTCATCAGCTCTTCCTGAATCAGAAGCTCAGGATTTCCACCCAATATAATGTCGGTACCACGTCCGGCCATATTCGTTGCGATTGTAATCGCCCCTCTGCGCCCGGCCTGTGCCACGATGCGGGCTTCGTTGCCGTGATTCTTGGCGTTGAGAATCTGGAATGGCAGATTATTTTCACCCAGCTTTAATGCCAGGAACTCGTTTCGCTCTACGCTGGCCGTACCGACCAGGACGGGCTGCCCGTTTTCGTGGGATTCCTTGATGTCATCCATAATGGAGCGAAACTTTGCTCGTTCGTTCACGTAGATAAAGTCGTCCTGGTCGTCACGCACGATGGGTTTATTGGTGGGGATGACCAGCACATCAAGGTCGTAGATTTTGTGAAATTCGGGTGCTTCCGTATCCGCTGTACCGGTCATACCGGCGAGCTTTTCATACATTCGGAAGTAATTCTGGAAGGTAATCGTAGCGAGAGTCTGATTTTCTTCTCGGACCTTCAGTCCTTCCTTGGCTTCAATCGATTGGTGAAGCCCATCGCTCCAACGTCGGCCTGGCATCTTTCGGCCGGTGAACTCATCGACAATGACGATCTTACCCTCTTCGATCAGATAGTGCTGGTCGCGTTTGTAGAGCATATGGCCGCGTAGCGCCGTATTGACGTGGTGAAGGAACTGGATGTTCTCTGCATCGAAGAGATTGTCGATGTCGAGTCGTTTCTCCACACTGTCCACACCATCATCCGTCAAGGTTACGACCATCGACTTTTCGTCTACAACGTAGTCTCGATCGATTTTCAAGAAGGGGATGATGGCATTGATTCGGTAGTAGAGCTTGCTGCTCTGTTCGGCCGGCCCCGAGATAATAAGCGGCGTTCGGGCCTCATCGATGAGGATTGAATCCACTTCGTCGACGATCGCGTAGTGGTGTTTACGCTGCACATAATCTTCGATTCGGAATTTCAGATTGTCGCGTAGGTAGTCGAAGCCGAATTCATTATTCTGGCCGTAGGTGATGTCGGCGTTATAGGCTTCCTGACGGGCCGTGTCGCTCATTCCAACGACGTTGACCCCCACCGACATACCCAGGAAATTGTAGATTTGCCCCATCCATTCGGCATCGCGTCGTGCGAGATAATCGTTGACCGTTACCAGATGAACACCCTTTTTGGTGAGTGCGTTTAGATAGATGGGCAATGTGGCGGCCAGGGTTTTCCCCTCACCGGTCTTCATCTCCGCAATCGTGCCCTGGTGTAATGCGACACCTCCCAATATCTGCACATCATACGGGCGCATCTGCAGGGTTCGTAGGGAGGTTTCTCGAACGACTGCAAAGGCCTCTGGAACGAGAGCGTCCAGTGACTCCCCATTGTCGATGCGCTCTCGGAATTTTCCGGTCATCGCTTTCAGGTCGTCATCGGAAAAGGCCTTGAACGTGGGTTCAAGCCTATTCACCTGCTGGACCATTGGATCAAGCTGTTTCAGGGTACGATCATTCTTCGTACCCATGATTTTCCGTAGGATGGCCTGGATCATTTGTATCCGTTCTCGGCTGAGAGGTTGGGCACAATATAGTCACGGTTTCGATGACGTCAACGGATTTAGGGAATCCTATAGATGTTGTACAGCAAAGGACTACAGGTCAGAGTATGGCGCAGATGTATCAGGATGGGGATTCGACCGTTTTTCAGGCGGATCTGCGAAAGGCCTTGACAATCGGAGAGCTGTCACGTAGAAGCGCCGACCTCTTCTAATGCACTACGTGTATCCATTCTCTAGTCTCAAAGGCACTCGTAATGGTCAAGATTCGACTGGCCCGTGTAGGAAAGAAAAAACAACCGTTTTACCGGATTGTTGCTGCCGACGTGCGCATGCCGCGCGACGGTCGTTATCTTGAATGGATTGGGACCTATGATCCCCGTGCTGCCGAGGCGGCCGACAAGATTAGCCTTCGAGTCGACCGTGTACAGCACTGGTTGGGAGTAGGCGCGCAGCCTACAAGTACGGTTGCCAAGCTCATTGCTCCGCATCTGGCGTCTGCCAGCGAGTAGTCCTTCGCCGGGTTCGGGGGTTCGCATGGACCGACCTGATGTGGCCCTGGGGCTGAGGCGGACCGCTGTTCGTCTATTGTCGTGGAGACCATAATGCCAGATCAAGAACACCTTGCCTTTGGCGTCATAGGTCGTCCACGAGGATTGAAGGGACAGGTCTATCTGAATGTCTACAATGTGGATTCGAAACGGATCCAACCCGGTCTGGTTCTATCTTTGGACAAATTCTCCGAGGGGGCGCGGTATCTGACGATTCGTGCGCTGGGAGGAACGGCAGGTAAGGGCCGATACATTGTACATTTTGAGGGTATTGATTCTCGTCAGGCCGCCGAAGACCTTGGTCGCGCAAATGTCTACCTGGATCGGGCCGAGTTGGACGAGGTCGACGCAAACAGTTTTTATCATGCGGATGTAGTGGGGTATACGGTCCGTACGGAGTCTGGGGCGGTGCTCGGAGAGGTACGCTCGGTCGTCGTTGGTGGGCACGATATTCTCGTTGTATCCGACCAGGTAAACGAATGGATGCTCCCCGTTTTGAGCGAGGTCGTGACCTCTGTTGATCATGAAGCGCGATGTTTTCATGTGACTTTGCCCGAAGGCTTGGAGCCGCACAATCTGGCATCGGCGCCCAGGACGGATGAGGGCTGAATCGGATGGCGCCGCATGTCCATATACTCACCCTGTTCCCGGAGTTTTTCGAGGGCCCTTTCACCGTGTCGCTACTGGGAAAGGCCATCGACGGCGGTCTACTCAAGGTCGAATGCCATGACATCCGTGCCTATGCAACGGATCGCCATCGAAGTGTGGATGATACCCCATATGGTGGTGGATCCGGGATGGTAATGCGGGCCGATGTCGTCGTTTCAGCGCTTGAAGACCTGCCCGACGAGGACGTGCATCGGATTCATTTGACGCCATCTGGAGCGGTTTTGACCCAGGAACACCTCAAGCGGTGGGCTTCTCTGCCCTCCATTGCACTGGTATGTGGGCGCTATGAGGGAATTGACGCACGGGTTGGAGAGCATTTTGTGGATGAGGAAATCAGTCTAGGGGATTTTGTTCTTTCGGGTGGCGAAGCGGCAGCGCTTACCATTGTCGAGGGACTCTCCCGGTTCATTCCCGGTGTGTTGGGAAATCACGAGAGTCTCGGCGAGGAGTCCTTCCAGTCGGGCCTACTCGAATATCCGCATTTTACGCGACCGCGCGACTTTCGAGGGCACGAGGTTCCCGAAATTCTACGTTCGGGTGATCATAAGAAGATCGCCGACTGGCGCCATGAAATGGCCCTCCAACGAACCCGGCGTGTACGCCCCGATCTGTTGGCAGACAAAGACGTGACCCCGATGGATTCCGACTCTGCGGAGCCTTCTTCCAGGATTGATGACTAGACGGTGGATCGTAGGAATGGCCGAGATTGTGCACAAACCACTTGATTTTTTTGAGAGAATAGGGCTTTATGTCGCGCTCATTCACTACCCTGTTCTCAATCGCGATGGACAGGTGGTGACCAGTGCCCTCACGAATGTGGATGTCCACGATATTTCGCGCAGTGCACGCACTTTCAATGTGACACGGACCTTCATTGTGACACCGATTCAACCACAACTGGACCTCATTAACCACATCCGGGACAACTGGGTGGAGGGGCCTCGTGGTGTGGATCATCCGCGTCGTAGGGAGGCCCTTACGGGACTCAGTGCGGCATCGTCCATCGATGAGGTCGTATCTACAATCCGCGCCGAGCAAGGCAAAGAGCCGGTCGTTGTGACCACCTCGGCCTCTGAATCCAAGGTACAGTTCACATGTACAGAGCTTATAACCGAACTGGAACGTCAGCAGCGGCCTGCTCTGGTTCTTTTCGGGAAAGGCTGGGGGCTTGCGCCGCAGGTTCTCGAAGATGCGGATCTACACCTTGAACCTGTGTACGGGGTTGGAACGTACAATCACCTGTCTGTCCGCGCCGCATTTGCGGTTGTGCTTGACCGTTTGCGTCAGGCTGGCCAGGCTGGGTCCCATACGACAGTAGTCCAAGCCTGAATCGTCGAAGGAGAGTAGCCATGCAACGGCTGAGCAAATTGCAAGAAAAACACATGCGGTCCGATCTTCCAGAATTCCGCCCTGGCGATACGGTGAAGGTTCATGTGCGCATCACCGACGATCCCGGTAAAGAACGCATTCAGGTCTATCAGGGTGTGGTACTCCGGCGAAATGGTACTGATCTGGACGCAACCTTTACGGTTCGAAAGATCAGCAATGGTATCGGTGTAGAGCGTATCTTCCCGGTTCATTCGCCGATCGTTGCGAAGCTTGAAATCCTTTCGAGCGCCAACGTACGCCAGGCCCGATTGTATTATCTACGTGAGCTCCGAGGAAAGGCGGCACGCCTGAAGCCACGTCAACGCCACGTCGAAAGCAAAAAGAAATCCTGAGCGCTATTCGAGTGGCACAGGGCAGTCTTTTTGACGAATCCTCGAAGGCGGAGCGACTTCCCCTCGACACAGATCTGAGGGCCCAGGGGTACTCGCATATTGCCGGTGTCGATGAGGCCGGTCGTGGCCCATTAGCAGGTCCTGTGGTAGCTGCTGTGGCCGTTGTGCAAGCCGATGTGCAATTGCCCGGTCTGGATGACAGTAAGAAGTTGACTCCAACCCGTCGAGATCAGCTTTTTGAGCGTCTGAATGAGCTGCGCGGCCGGGGAGTATACTTCGGGGTTGGTTGCTCGGAGGCCGGGGAGATCGATGATATAGGTATTCTCCCGGCTACCTTTCAAGCGATGAGACGGGCTCTGGGGGAGCTGCGTAATTCTGCAGACCTTGATTTGAGCCCATATCTGCTGGTTGTGGATGGGCGTGATACTGTTCCCGACCTGGAGGGTATTCGTCAGATAGCCGTGATTCGGGGGGATGGACGGTCACGCTCTGTTGCGGCCGCCAGTGTTTTGGCCAAGGTAGTCCGTGACCGCACCATGGTTGGTTATGCGCGGGAATATCCAGGCTATGCCTTTGAACGCCATAAGGGATACGGCACGCGGCAGCATCTGGAGGTATTAAAGGCCATTGGGGCTTGCCCCATCCACCGGCGAAGTTTCGAACCAATTCGGTCGATGGTCGAGTTTCAGTCCAAATCCTAGATCAGGCCCAATTGTGCTAGTCTGGGTCGCACGTCTTGTTCCAGTGTTTGCTGGTAGACCAATAGCTGTCTCTGGGGGCTGAATAGGCCAAGGGCAGCCAGTTCTGGTTCTGGCCATGCCGCCAGGTCCAACTCGTCCGGGCGCATGGTTTCCCGAATTCTTGCGGCCTGGGTTTCGTGGGGGCGGAGGGTGGTTGAGACCACGTCACGCCAGATGCTGATACTTGCCTCGTCAAATCGCTGCAAAGAGTTTTCGATGTATTTCCAGCCGTATTCGAAGTGGGTATCCTCATCGGCGAGGGTGACATCCAACACCGCTTTTACAACCGGATCTGTACAGCGTTCGTGAAGGTCCCGAATGAAGCCCGTCGAAAGGGTCTCGTTGATCGCCAACATGGAGATCGCCGTGCCCAGGGCCCGTTCGGCCATCGGTCGGTTAAGAAACGATTCTCTTTCCTGTGCATGGATCGGATCGGGGAACACCGGTTGTCCACCCAGTGTTTCGAGCATTTGCACGCATAGAGCCGTATGACGGATTTCGTCCATTACGGCATCAGCGGCACCCGCGTACACCTCGAGGGGATCACCGGCCCCAAGCACTTCGATGGTGAATCGCGTCATGATCTGAATGGAACGGAATTCGCTATGCACCCGTTCGGCCCAGACGTTTCGTGCGAACTCGAGTCGACTGGCGGGATAGGCGTCGGAATCGAAGGCGTCGAAGTCGATGTCTATATCCACGAGTTGGTCGTGGATCCTTTGAAAGATACCACCTGTATGTTTAAAGGTTTGTGCCATTCGTATCTCCCTTCAACCTATTTCGCGCAGATACGTCATTGTGTCTGAATTGGCAACGTGGTTTCCAGAATCGAGGGGAGCTGAAACCGATTCTCCACTTGCCGACGATATTGCCGGATATGGTGCTGGTTTCTCCATCGATACGGGGTGGGCGTTGGCTGCGGGGACGAGCAGCGGAACGTCTGGTGCGCCGCCGATATGAACGGGATCTGGGATTTCAGGTGTTGGGCATGAACGTTCGGGTGGGACCGGATGAGCTTGACCTGATCGTATGCCGCTCCGATGTGATTCGTTTTGTGGAGGTTCGGAGCTCCATGCGGAGGCAACCCGGGGATCTGGCGTGGACAGTGGTGGGGCGGAAATCGGCCCACATAAGACGTGCTACCCAGCGATGGCGGGTTGAGAATCCGGAATACCATTCGATGGTGGCGGCCATTGATGTGGCTCTGGTGTTCTGGCGTCCCGATGGCAATGCCCGGTTGGAGATCTGGCCAACGACGTTGTCTATACATACGACTTCCTGATAAGAGGGAAGTTCGAGACCCGGAGGACCCCGAATATGGCAAAGTCAACGTCCGAAAACGCGGCAGAACCAGGCTTTGAAGCGATCCTGAAGCGACTTGAGGATATCGTTCAAAAGTTGGAGAGTGACCAACCTTCCCTGGACGATTCGCTGGCCTTATTTGAGGAAGGCATGGTGTTGGCCCGGAAAGGGGAGTCGGTTCTTGCTTCGGCAGAGGCTCGTATCGAAAAGGTACTGGCCGTTGGCCAGGACGGATCTGTGGATAGCGAGCCTCTTCCACCGATGGAATGAGCGTGGGAGCACGAGATCGTATTGATGCGGTGTTGGTACACCGAGGATTGGCTGCGTCCCTGGAACAGGCCGAGCGTCTAGTACGTTCCGGTGCGGTTCTGGTCGATGATCGATGCGTGGACAAACCGGGAACACGTATATCGGAGGATGCGTCCGTCCGGCTTCGAGGGGCTCCGGCCCGTTTTGTTTCCCGTGGTGGCTTGAAATTGAAGGGCGCCCTGGATGACTTCGAACTTTCGGTTGAAGGGATGCGATGCCTGGATGTTGGTATTGGTACGGGTGGTTTTACCGATTGCCTACTTCAAGCCGGGGCCGCCCATGTGACCGGTGTGGATGTCGGCTATGGCGATGTGGCTTGGCGGATCCGTAATGATCCGCGGGTTCAGCTATTGGAACGAACCAACTTTCGTATCCTCGATGTGGCGAAGTTGGGTCCACCGTTTGATTTGGCGGTGGTCGATTGTTCCTTCATCTCCCTGGAGTTGCTTCTGCAAAATCTGGCGGATGCTCTGGTTCCCGATGGTGAATTGCTGACGCTCATTAAACCCCAGTACGAAGCGTCGCCGGATCAGATCCAGGCGGGTGGGCTGGTTGCAGATCCCGAGGTACGCGAACAGGTTCGTCTACGGATTGAGAAGGTGGCGCAATCCTATGGCTTTGCACCGATCAGAGCCATAGATTCAACCGTACCCGGGGCGCGTTCCGGTAATGTGGAATGGTTTGTCCGTTTTCACTTGAATTCTGGGTCGACGCAGTAGGAGACTACCTCGCCATCATTCAGGAAGTCTTCACAACTTCCACCGAGAGCGCATGCACTTGCGTTGGTACATGTCTTCGTGCAGAACGGGCCATCGCCTTGATAGGTGACACAGACTCGTTCCGGGCAATCTGGGTGGTTATCCACCACACAGGAGACCTTCTCACTGGCGTTGGTGAAACACGCCCCGTTGATGGCCGGGTCAAAGTGGCATGTATCGTACGGGGTGTGGACTTCACAAGCCACGAAAGACAAAGCCATAACGCCCAGAAGGATCTGAAACAAACCGCGCATACATACCTCATAGACCATTGCCAAGCATTTTGAAAGGCCTGGATGCGTGTGTCAAACTGAGCCAGTAATTCCAAGGTTGAGATTGCCGAAAGTCTCTAGGCCGTGTAATTGAGGCGAGCATGAACTGTTATCCAAGATCTCTTCGGCCGTCGTTGCAATGGACGGCCCGATCTGTTCGGCGTCCACTCTACTGGGTATTGATCGGAGTTGGCTTGTCGTTTGGATGTGGTAGAGGCGGTCAACTAAAGCCCATCCGGTCAACTCTTGAGCCCCCACAACTCAAGCTGGGTTTTTCCAGCCGCGGGGAACAGGCCACAGATTATAAGGGTCGAGTGGGACGAGAAGCCGGCGCGCAGATCCACGAATCTATCGAATCGGTCATTCACACCAAGGGGAGCTCTCCGATCACTCTGAAGATCAGTGCGTCTGGACGATGGAATGAAAACGCCGAATTCAAACCGATGAGGTCTAAGATTCAACCCAGTGCCGGAATGCTGGCGTCAGCGCTACGTGGTCGATTGGCGGAGTCGAGAACCCCACCAGAGTATCCGCTCGAACCTCTGCGGTTGATGATCGGGAAAAGCATCGGGGAGACGCCCCGCTCCATAGACATCAAACGGACGACCTCGTCGGCGTCTGGTAGCGCCAATCTATCGGGACGATGGAGCTGTACAAGAGCAGAGGGCCTCGCTCGAAACGGCTGGTCTGCACGGCGTCTCGACTGCACGATAGAAGATGGTAAGGCGGTCCAGGAAGGGAAAGGTCCCCATGAGGGAACGACAGTTGAAGCGACCTTATTGGGCCGTCTACGGATTCTCTGGGTTTCTGGCTCCAGTGGGCTGATTGCCGCGGAGGAGATTCAGTTGAAACTGTATGTGGGAACCGATGAGGTCAGTCCGATGCGTTTGAAGACCTCCTACCAGCGGGTCTGGTGTCGTGACGACATTGCTTGTACCGGATTGAAGTGATCACGGGCTTATCTACGGGGTTGGATTGACACGTATTCGGCGATACCTGGGTCGGCTTACACCCAAGCAAGCGATACTCCTTTTCGTTCTTTGTTTCGGGTTATATGCCCTGGTCACTTTCGATCGGGTCAAGGGACCGAGCCCCCATCTCCATTTCGTGGACCTGGCCGAGTCCTTCATGAACGGTCGTCTGGATACGGATTTCTTGAACAAAAGGTGCGGTCCGACCCGGCTCCAGGAAAAGAAAGGCAAAGTTCCCCCGGGCTACGCGGACTTCGTCTGCAAGAATAAGGGGAATGACTGGGCAACCTATTACGAGGTGACAACGAAGGATGGCGAAACCCTGAAGGGGGTATGGCGTTATAAGGACGGCACGAAGAAACATTGGTTTTTCGGCCTCAAAGGGGATCTTCATATCGTCGATAAGACCCTGGACCTCAAGGTAGGGACCCGTGAAAAGGCGCACCATTTCGTATCGTTTCCGCCAGCCCCAGCCGTCTTGATGATGCCTTTTGTGAAGATCTGGCACTATCGCT
>Ga0310121_10004077_pt1 | contig 13069 bp, 13 predicted proteins | sample CB27_Tmax_986_MG_FD_203504 | JGI IMG/M metagenome (GOLD analysis project Ga0310121, IMG submission 203504) | Marine microbial communities from Western Arctic Ocean, Canada - CB27_Tmax_986 | ecosystem: Environmental > Aquatic > Marine > Oceanic | place: Canada: Western Arctic Ocean | collected... | reverse complement strand
TTTTTGTGTAAGATCCCCCCCTATACCTTCAAATGCCCGTTCGCTTTCAGAATTACTCATATTTGAAAATTTTCCTCCATGATCTTCAACATCATCATACCATGACGTATCTTCAAAATCATCATATTTACTTATTATTTTACCATATTTTTCAGCTATTTGGTCAAGCATTACTCTCATATCTTTATATAAATTGGGAAAATATTTAGGATCAATATTAATTCCTCTTCTTCCACCATCGAGTAATTCTGACCATGCATCTTCTCTAGCTGCCAATAATTCTAAACCCTCTACTTCAACAACAACTCCACCATCAGTTTCCATTCCCTCAAATGGTTTTGATTTGGATGGATTTATTTCTGTTAATGCTGAAATAGATGATTTTTTTCCTTGTAATCTAACTAACGTACCAATTTCATATTGTTCTGTAACGTGCCATGCTTTAATTTTATTAAGATTACCAAAAACTCTTTTTAATGCGGTTGGTGATAAAATTAAAGCTGGATACAAATATTTGTCAAAAATATACGATTTAGTATCAAAACTACCTCTTGATCCTTCAGATATAAATCCCTTAAACGTTTTCATTTATGATGTTTCTTTTTCTTTTTCGTACTGAATACCTTTGTGACCTTTTTCTTTGCTTGTTTTGCTTTCTTGTCCGCTGCTTTCTTCACAGCCGCGGCTTTATCTTTCACCGCTTTTTCTGCCGCCTTCTTAGCAGCTGCGATTCTCTTTTTCTCTTCTTTTACTGCCCTCTCCGCTTCTTCTTTCGCTTGTCTGATTGCTTTTGCTTTCTGTGCGGCCTCGATCTTCTTCTTCAAATCCTTGGCGGCCTTTGCTGCTTTCTCTTCTACCTTACGTTTTGCTTCTTCAATCTTACGTTGTTCTTCCTCTAATCTACGTTTGGTTTCTTCCGCGGCTTTTCTCGCTTCCTCTTGTACGTGTGTTTTTACTTTGGCTGCAGCAGCTAGGGTCTTCCGTTTCGCTTCCGCAAGGTCTTTTTCATGTTGTTCTAACTCTGCTTGTGCAGCGGCGGCGACTTTTTTTGCATCATCCGCGATTTGTTCAGCATTAATATCAACTTCCAAATCAAGTTCTACACCGACACCTAAATCAACTTCACCCTCAACTCCTAATGTAATATGGCCATCTTCCATCGTTGCACCACCACCAACTTCAGCTCCTACTTGTGCTCCTACACTAACACCAGCAGTTCCAGTTACAGAAGCTTCATCAATTCCTACTGTAGAAGAAGATTCTACACCTACACTTGTTCCAACTGTTGCACCAGCACTTCCCTCTGCACCATGTAATCCAATTTGACCACTTGCCTCTGCTCCTGCGTGGGCTTCGGCGTATGCACCAGCAGTAGTTCCTACTTCAATATCTCGTCCTATTCCTGTGTCAATAGAACCACTTGCACCAACATTCACTTCTGCTTTGACTTCTGCACCAACCTCTGCTTCTGCACTCACATCTGTATCAGTAATCTCTGCACCTGCTGATGCTCCAGCAGTTGCTTCTACGGATGCATCTGCTTCTAAATCAACTCCGCCTACTGTAGTTCCGGCGTGTGCTTCTACACCAACACCAACTTCCGCCTCTGCACTTACACTTGAGTCTGTAACTTCTGCGGATGCTCCAGCATGTGTTTCTGCACTTGCTCCAATATCTTCATTACCCACACTCGCTTCTTTTGAAACTTTTACTTTCTTTTTAGCCATTGTAACCTTTCATTTGTCTTCCAATTGATAATTAAACGCTTTCATTCCTTTTTTTCCTTCCATTGGTCTAAGGAAAACATGAATCATCATATCACTATTTGGTGAAGGAAATTTGAATGCTGGTTTGTTAGGTTTCATCCTCATTTTAATATCATCAGTTGCATTAACTGGAAATTTTGCAAGTTTACGTTTCTTGATTTCATCACTAACGTACTTGTCAAGTTTCTTGTCTATTCTATATTCTTTAAATGTTTTCATTTTTCTCTTTCCTTGAGTCTGCTCTTTTCTGCTCTACCCCGATTAATATTCTCATCTTCAAATCCCACAATCTTACCATTCCTATGTGATGCATCTTTTTTATCTTTGTTTCCGTATGTGCCCTTCTTTCGGTTATATCGGTTTAGTTCAACACGATATGTTTTCATTTTCTTGGAAGATTGAAATTTCTTGTATTCATCTTTGTAATCACGTTCTTCTTTCTCTAGATGTTTTTTATCTATTTTTTGAATTTCTACTTTTTTTAGGCCAAACTTTTTCTTTGCGTGGTTTATTACTTTTGTCAACTTATCTATTGAACCAAAAGAAAGATTAGTATGTGCTTTAACAGCCGATGCCCAATTAGTTGCTGGTGTGGCATCATAGTGCTGTATTGCAACATGAGTATCGCCAGGTCTAAGTCTTACAGCACCATGAGTATGAGATTTCCCACTTTTATCTTTTATTGTAATTTTTTGAAATCTAGCTTCATCAACCGGTTCGTGTTCAGCTTTAATCATTATTTTTACAAAGGTATTCAATATTGTTATATACTTCTGCCACTTTATGGGGTTAATTCCCTTTTGTTGTGCTTTTACAAGAGCGGCAGTAGCAATATCCTTAGTTACATCTAACTTCTTAGATATTTTAGATATTATATCAGAATATTGTTTGAACGTTATCATTTCTTCTTTTTTCCATGTCTTAGTTTTTTCCATGACATCACACCACGATTAATTCTATTTTCTTCATCATCATCTCTAGTCGTTCCTCCCTTGCCACGAAACTTTAAAGCCCCCCTTGCAATACCGGGTGGTTGTTTCTCAATCTTTCCTCCAGCTTTCTTGTACTTGGCCACTGCCAGTGCAGTCCTCAAAGCCGCCAAGGATTTTGCTTTATTTGATTCTGTTACACGCTTATCCCTTTTCCACATAAACCTAATCTGGGGAGGGCCGTTTCTTGTTTCAACTTCTTCTTTTACTCCTTTGACTTTATCTCCAACCTTCATAGTAACACCTTGCATGATGTAACCATCACCACCAAGTTTTTTCAGTTTTTTCAACATTTTTTCTACTTCTTTTTTACTAGCGACATGAATAAGTTGGCCGGGAGAATGTTGAGGGATTCGTGGATTTACTCTTTTTCCAATCTTTACAAGTCCATACGATGTAGATTTTGGGATCGCTTCATCAATCTCAACTTCTTCTTTTTTCCCTATAATACTTTTCAATTCATTATAAGTAATCTCTGGGTGCATCTTTTTAATTGTTTTTGCACTGTCTCCCTTTTTTACCATTACCCTTGCATGTGCGGGAACTTCTTCTTTCAACGCCTTTGGTATATCCTTATCTGATGTTGCTTTCCAAAATCGTAGTTTTTCATCTGCTGAACCATTTTTAGGTTTCTTCTGACCTATATCTAAGACCAACCCCTTCCATCTTTTATTTTTTTGTTGATCAACAGCCTTAAAATACATCTTTCCATCACTTGTATCTTGATGATACACTTTTCCGGCTTCAAATTTCATTTCACCAAGCTCAACTCCTTCCTTATGCTGCCATTTTCTGGTGGATGCGAATTCCTTTGCGGCATCAAGTGTAGGTTTATCACCGAAATGAAAAACTATTTCACCACTTTTGTCACTCTTTGCATACATACTAAATTTTCCTTTATTTTTTACTATTACAAGTCTCGTATTAGAACTTCTTACATCTTGATCCCAATGATGAACCTTAGATCTCCATATAATATCTTTTGGTTTAATCTTTGGTCTATCCTCAGGCATAAGGTGTCCTTTGCCTGGGTAATCTTTGTATAGTTCTTCAAGTCCTTCAATATACATGTTCAATTCATATCTTTTGTTGTCTAGATTTGCAACTTGAATTTCAACTTTCTTTCTTCCTGCTTTCAACGAATAACGATTTGTCTTTCCACTTGATGGTTTCTTTGGCCCTGTAGCAACCTTGTCATCAATCTCTTTTGGGTCTATAACATGACCTTTTGATTTTGCGAATTTGTATGCGTGTTGCATTGCAGATGAAAAATCTTTGTGATACAGTTCGTAACCAGTATGAGATTTCTTTTCATCAATCTCAACTTCTTCCTTGAATGATTGCACCGTTCCTTTTGCATCAACTTTCATATTACTAATCTTGAATGCTTTTTCAGTAGCGGTTATTCTTGCTCTCAATAATCCTTTTTCTTTATCAAAATGCTTCTGTATCTGCATCCTAGTTGGCCCTGTAACACCGTCTACAAGTACAAATGGTGCTTCCATTGGCATCCTAGTTGCTTCAACATCAGTCTTCATTAACTCTTTAAATGTTTTCATTTGTCCCATCCCTTTGCTGCTGTAAAGTTGTGCATCGAAAATTCCATCCGATCTACTAATTTAACCGCTTTTCCTGCAAGCCTATCCACTGCTACAAAACCTTCTGGAGCAGTGACTTTGAATCCTCTATCTGTTTTAATGAAAGTTTGAGCAAGTGATTTGGCACCTTCCAACTTTCGTATAATCATTTCCTTTGCATCAACCAATAGATTTTGCATATCAAATATCTTAACCAACTGGCTTGAATTGGAACGAAAAAACTGCATCTTCTCATCCATCACCTGCTGTTTTGCTTTCTTTGTCTGTTCTCTCTTAACCTTGTCTACGTCTTTCTTCAGGTTATCGTATGCAAATGCAATCGCGCCTCTGGTGTGTTGCCTCGTATTCTTGATTTTCTCACCACTCTTAACCTTCGTATTATTGAAAGTCTTAATCAAAGTTCTTATTGGTTCATCTTCTACAATCCTAGATAATACAGCCGGTTTCAGACTTTGAAACACCTTTCCTGCATTTGATAAAATCTTTGTAATTGTAATCGTATCTTTTTTATTAAAGGTTGCAGTTCCCGAAACATCCCTGTAAGTCGCATCCATCATCCATGCTTCTTTCGTTTTTGGAATCTGGCTTAACGTGACCCCGAATTTGGCAGTCATGCCTTCCATCGTTTTTCCTGAATAAGAAGTATGCCAGACTACCCCCATTTTTGCTGAAAGAATCGAATCCGCTGATTTATAGGGAACTGCATATACTATAGTATTCGGTTGAAATGTTACATACGGCCGATCTTCAATAGTCTCCTTTTTTAAATGTCTCGGCAGAAACATCATATCACCCTGAAAAATACCATTCCATCTCAAAGGCGAAAAAACCTCAAATGCTACCTTGAGTTTGTCTGCCAATTCGCCCATGTGATTAGCAGAAACGTCATTAATAGAATAATTCAATTTTGCATTCTTACCAAACACACTCTTAGAACCAACAAAGAACTTTCCATTTTCAGGATTAATACCAACGAATAGTGCTGGTGCCCCATCCCACTTTACACTCACATCTACTCTGGACTTGGAAGATCCTGCCAGCATATCACGCAACGATTGAAGAAAATTAATGGCACTGCGAGTTCCATTTACACCTCCATTCAGAACTTCATCCTCCAAGTGTTCTAAATGTAGGTTCTTTTGTTCTGTTAATAGAAAGTCTCTAAACAATCTCATGTTATCTTTGCCCGGTTCTCACGATATTTTGCAAGTCTTGCAACCTCTGCTTTTCTCACATCCTTATACATTATCTTTGCAAACTTTTTAATTTTAGACTGATTGTCTATAATAATTTGTTCGGCTCTTTTTTTGTCTGAGTTTGACCACTCACTTCTTGGCTTATTTGCGAGTGCAGGAAACAATTTACCAATTACTCTCATTCTTGCTTTTTTGTCAGTTCGTGTTTGTAGTTTTTCTTTGGTCGCTAATTTTTTTTTGTTTCTTTCCATAGAAATCTTTCTTTTCATCTTTGACCGGCGGAAAGACATTTTCTTTTTATTTCTTTGAGCAAGTGTAAGTGGTTTACGCTTTTCATCCAATTCCACTTCTTCTTCTGCTAAAAACTCAGCAAATGTATACATGGTTTCCTCATTCATTTTTTCTTTTTGTAATTTTTGAATTTTTTCTTTGATAGCAGCTTCCATCTCTGTATCTCCATCTGCATCTTTTAGATCATCCTTTGCTGATTTAATTTCATCATCAAACCACTTCCCCCTTTGTGGTTCGGGCCATTTATTTACATCAAGTCCATGCATCAAAGAGTTTGCCAAGAATGGAGTTTGATACATTTCAAAAACTGGTGCATTTCCTATTCCCCTCGCTCTATTTGCCAAGGAGAAAAGTGGATATTCCGTTGTTTGTGTTTTTCCATCTTCATCCTGATATTCCTGAACTATTTTAATAATACCATCCTTTGCTCCATCCTCATAATCAACTTTTATATGACTTTTAAGTTCATCTAATAACTCTGTTCTCTTTTTTCTTTTTAGTTTTGGGTCAGTAATATTATGAAACTCTACAATATCTTCGTTGAGTAACCTTTCAGATTTTTCACCAAACATTTTTGTTAGTTTTTCTTTACTAAGTTCAGCTCCATCCGGTTCAACCCCATAAGCAGTGATAAAACTATCTAAATTACCAGTGTGGCGAGTTCCTAAAATACTTTCTATATGAATACCATTCAAAACTTCATCTTTCATAACAGATTCTATCTCAGGGTCTTTTTCAAAAGTTTCTAACATCCGTTTAGTTAAACGATAATCCGCCGATCTAAGTTCTTTATGCATATCAGAATCATTTTGATGATATTTTGCTATACGAGCTAAAACCTTAATCTCATTTCCACTTAACTTTTTCCCCTCAGAAAGTTTTTTGAAAACTACAGGAACCAACTCCACATAACTTAGTTTGTCTTTTTTCGTTCCTTGAGGGTCGTTCCAATTCTTTCCTAATATTTCCTTTGCCAAATCACCATCTTTTTGTATATTTGTTATAGTTTCACCTGCTACCTTTAGAAATTTTTTCTGCCTATCTTTATCAGTATAAGTTTTTATTAAATCTTCTTTATGATGAGTTGCAGATGTTTCTTCCTCAAACCTTTTAACAATTTCTTCGGGAACTCCCCTATCTCTCATACCTGTTGCCATACTTTTCATTGCTTTATCAAATCCACCATTATGAATAAAAACTTTAGGTGATTTTTTTAAACTAATACCAACTCTAGTTCCATCTTTCAATTTTACAAAAATATCAGCGGAAGTTCCATGTCCCTCAGTGCCTATCAATGCTCTACCCTCATCAGTATCCCAAACAATTTCCTCTATATTATCAATTCCATATTTGTCAGAAACTAATGTAGCACATGCAATACCAGCACCTACCCATTCCTTTCCCGTTTTACTATTCAACGGATGTCCTTCTTGACTAACCTTCTCATTCATATAAGATTCAATCTCTTCAAGCGTTGAACCTTCTTTCATCATACGGAGAGCTTTATGTGTAAGTGTTTCGCCTGCTTGAGATGTCAAGACACCCGCTCCAATACCGGCCTCTGTTGTTTTTCCCTCTAAAGCATTATCTGCTTTTTTATTATCGGCATCTCTGTTCTGAGTTACTTCAGGTGCCTCTTCCGGCTCTGGTTCTGTTTTAGTATCTTTTGGTTCTTTTCCCGGTTCATCCTTTGGTTCTTGTGCTACATCCTTTTCAGGTGGTGGTTGTTGATCTGGTTTTGGTTCTTTGGGTGGTGGTTGGCCTGGCCGTGGTTCTTCAGGTGGTTGTTGATCTGGTTGTGGTTCTTTGGTAGGTTCTTGTTGTGCTTGACCACCAGCATCTTCTGTATCTTTATCATATGTTTTTCCATCCGGACCTGTTGATCCTTGAGAAAATGCATCTTTATCAACCTCAATTTGCCCCTGTTCATTCTTCTTATAACCAAATCTGGCTCCGGACTTACGAATAACATATTCTTTACCAGTTTTCATGTCCTTAAATCTCTTGACACCAGAGGTTTCTATTGCTTTCACAATTTCTTCACCGTCTTCTATCTTTTTGTAGTCATCAAGATACTTACGATAAAGATTTTGCTCAAACAATAAGTCGTATTTTAGTTCTCTAAGGGTTTTCATAAGACACATTTCTCCATACTAGTAGTTACTATATTTATAAATGTGGGGAATCAACTTACTTCTGGAGGGGTATTTTTGTGAAGGGAATGCATAAAAACTTCAACAGTACACAAATGCCATTCATTTATTCGTTCATCATCTGCATACATAGCCCAGAAATCACCGACTGAATCGGAAGCTTCTATTATGTATATTGGTTGTTCTTGATAAACTTTACTTTCACTTGTCATTTCAATAACATGAATACAAACCCCTATTCCGGGATTAATATAACACTCACCGACTTCAAGTTTATTTACTGGAGGGGAAGAACTTTTTCCTCGTGATTGCTTGACTTCAGTGCGCCATCTTTGTCTACCAGTGGGAGGAAACTCACCGGCTTTTCGTTTCTGAAAATAATAATCAAAATCATAAACACTCATACTTCTTCTGCTGTAACCATTAAAGGAAATCCCTTTTCTTTTGCCAACGCCATCGAATCAAATACTCTTTGTTCTGCAATTTGAAAGGTATAGACACCTGCAACACCAGTTCCTTTTTTATGAACATCCCACATAATCGCCTGAGCACGATCAGCCGGGTGATGAAAAACTTTCAGTAAAACCCACACCACAAACTCCATCGGCGTATAATTATCATTATGAAATATAACTTGATAATTATTCGGAGGCTTCAGCTTATGTTTCTGTTTTAATTTGGGGCTCGGGCGTTCCTTTACCGTCACCCCCTGATCCTCCAGCTCCTGATCTATCCGTTCTTTTTCTTTCGTATCCATCTTTATACCATCCGTCACCTTTTAGTTGAAAACTTCCTAAACTCATTTTCAAATGAACCTTTCCACAACATGTGGGAAAAGGACATGGAGTGTTTATCGGAACATCTCTTTCTGAAAAATGGAGCATTTCTTCAAATTCATACCCACAATTTTCACATTTATATTCATATATTGGCATTCATTTTCCTTCTACATCCCAATCAGTAAAATCTCTTTCTTTCTTTTGTTTACTGAACTCTTGCCACATTTTAGAAGATCTATCCTCAGTTCTACTTTCAGATTCCTCATCTATTAAATCTTCTTGTGCTTCTTCTTCAACATCATACAGTTTCATTTTACTTCTGTCAACACCGACTATAAAATTTCTATGATATGTAGGATCGTTGTATCTGTTCTTCAACTGTTTTACTTTAATTTGATTTAACTGTTCTAACTTTTCCGTAGTCATTAAAGCAAACATAAAGTCAGCAGTTGCTGGAAGTCCGAAACTCTCACTCGTATCCTCTAATCCAATATCAGTAGAAACAAACCCCTGACGATTTACTTGAGTAGCAGTCATTATCGGTAAATTATGTTCAACCGCCATTCCTCTCATTTCTTCAGCAATAGATTTAATGTAAGAATATGAGTTGAAGTTTCCACCCTGTCTAAATCTTGAAGAAGTACATAAATTCAAATAATCAATAAAAATTATCTTAGGGACAAAATTCTTCTTTATTTTCAGTTCCCCTAACAATGCTTTAAAATGATTACAATTTGCTGTTGCAGTTGGATATTCTTTAATGATTAACTTGCCCTCAATCTTTTTTCTTAACTTTTCAATCTTATTATTAAACAGAGTTTTAGGAAGTTTTCTCAAATCATCAAGTGCAGTATTCAATAAATTTGCATCTATTCTTTCTGCAATCCGTTCCTCCGCCATCTCCAAAGTAATATACAAAACATTGTTTCCCTGTGAAAGACACGCTCCTGCCATGTGACACATAAACAAAGATTTACCAACACCTGTTCCAGCAAGTGCGACATTTAATGTTTTGTTGGGTATTCCGTTTTTTGTGATTCGATTGAAGTATTCCAAGTCGAAGGGCGTTCTTTCCTCTTTCTTATGATAGAAATCAAAGCGAGAGTCACTATCATCAAGATAATCATGGCCGATATGGGTATCAAAATTAATAGCCAAGGCGTCCGTAAGTATTTCTGGGATGGCTCCCTTATCCTTGTTATCCTTGTTACTCTTGGCTGTCTCGTCAAGGATCTGAATGGATTCCATGACTGCATTATAAACTGCCTTGTCTTGACAAAATCTTTCAGTCGAGTCCAGTAACCAGTCATTGTCTGTTTCCTCTTGATTTTCTAATACTTGATTTAAAAGATTTGAAGAAGAGTTGAATTCTTCTTCGGTTATTCCCTTCTTATCACCAAGGTCAATAACCAATGCTTCTTTTGTGGGGAGGTTGTTATACTTATCTACATAACTTCTTATCTGTTCAAATACAATCTTCTCAGCGTCTTGTGTAAAATAACTCTCTTTTAAAAACGGTAACACCTTACGAGTATATTTCTCATTTGTCAGGAGGTTTCGTAAAATTGTATTTTCTAACCGTTCTTCCTTCATCATCTTTGTATTCCTGTTCTGCTTTCATTTGTTCATTTAAATATTCAATAAGGATCTCACCTATAAACTTTTCAAACTCTTCACCCACTTCATCTGAAAACTCTTGTTCTGCTACCGATTGAGGAACATCAACAAATTCATATTCATATTTGGCAGTAACCGTTTCATCCTCATTTTTTCCTTCTTTAAATTTAAACTTACCATACTTTATTGTACAACCAGTAAATGGACCTTCCTTCAAATATATACACAAAGAAGTGTCGTTTGAGACTTCCGGATTTTGGGTTATTTCATATTTCCCTTTATGGCTCTCCATTTTCATCCTCTTCTTCATTTATAAAACCATAAAGAAAAACTTTCTTGGCATGATCATTTAACTTATCAAGAATTTCTGGTGTAAAATACTTTTCAGGATCACTTAAAATTGCTTTACCAAACACCTTAGAACCATCTGGCATCTCATATCTTGTAGATACTTTGGTAAAGATTCCTGCGTCTTCTGCTAACTCAATGAGTCCGTAATATCTATTCAATCCTTGATCATATCGTAAAAGTACATCAACTTTTTTGTTTTCTTTAGTCAATCTAGATTTGAAATTTTTACAATGAATTACATTTCCTACAACATCAGTTCCTTCTTTTTCTTTTCTCTTGGAAAGAAATATAATAGTTGAAGCAGCATACTGTAATCCACTACCACCACCCATTACATCAGTTGGAAACATTGTACCCATTTGTTTGTATGTATGATTAGTCACTAATAATGGAATACCTGCTTTGCCTAACTTGAGTGTTAATACTCGGAAAGATCCTTTGACTAGCTGTGCCCGTGTCATATCTTTGGTTTCTTTACCATCTGAAATATCGGTCACTTCTTTAGTAGTAGATAGCATTCCAAGAGAATCTAAACACATCAACAATGGACGCTCTTCTTGTCCTTCTGAATGACTTTCCACTACCTTTAATGCTTGATGTGTAAATTCTTGAATTGTGGCGACAGGGAGAATTATCATTCGTGAAGAATCAATTCCCCTATCTTCTATCATCTGCTTAGTGAGAGCAGATTCAGACTCAAAATAAAGAACACCACCGCTAGGATTATCTGCAAGAAACTGTTTGACAATGCCCAAGACAAAAAAGGTCTTTCCTGTAGCAGTTTCTCCTGCCAATGCTGTAATTTTGTTTGAAGGGATTCCTCCATAAATATCTCCTGAAATTAATGCATTAAGAATATAACTACCCGTATCTACATATGTAGATACATCGCCTGCTTCGATTCCATCCGAAACTTTTGAACCATATTCATTGCCGGTTGCTTTTAATAAATTATCAAAATATTCACTCATCAATACTCCATTTCCATTTTCATGTAATATTCATTATTCTTATTAATACTCCTCGTAAAGTTCACTGCTTCTTTCCACGTTCCAAAATACCTCATATTCCATTTAGTATTGTCATCTGGATATGCGTACTTTTTACCGGATGTTTGAGCATAGCTTTGTTTCTCATCCTGTAATTGCTCATGCGATTTCTTTATCCACATAACTTTTGTTCCCATTAAAAAAAACTCTCTAATGTGGATTTGCGTTCTATCTGCCAACCAATACTATCCAATATTGATTTGACTGGTTGAACAAACGATTTCTCAAATTGCATATCATAATCAATATACTTTTCCAATTCAAACTCTTTCGGAAGTGTGCCATTTATTGCAATCACCATATCACCTGTTGGATTTGGTTTCTTGAGATACGAAAATTTAATCTTCTCACCATCATTAATCAAAGGATACCTCCTAGTCAATTTCTTATCCCTCAATAAATGATTATGTATCAATGCACCCTTAACGTGTATCGGAGTTCCTTTGGTATACAAAGAATTACTATCTTGATATTTTCTCAAATCAGAAACTTGTCTAGGAAACGAAACATCTTCAGCCGGAAGTCCCTTAAACTCTTTCCGAAAAGTATCAATAAAGTCAATTATTGTTTCTTCATCTGTATTCATGATTAATTTAAATAATTCCTTTAACTTCTCCCTACAAGCTGCCGGAGTTGAAGAACGAATTGCTTCAATTCCCATAATCTTGAGTTTGGGAGTTTTATATCTTACACCTTCTGTATCATGAACATTTAGAATATATCTTTTCTTAGCAGTCCAAATTCCTTTGTCAGCCAGAATCTCTCTCTTCATAATCATTTTTTGATTTGGTGCTTTTGTATATTCCCTCAATCTTGAATATGAACTATCAATCACTTTTTGAATCTCGCCATCACAAACTTTATCCAAAAAGTCAATCACCTTTTCTGTATCAGAATCATCATCAAATACTTTCTTAACCAAATCATTAAGAGAAACATAAACCGAATCTGTATCAACAGCAAGAATATAATCTTTATGTTCTTCCGGCTTGAGCAATTCGTTTAGATATTTGTTTAAGTCTCGCTCAATCCAACGAATCGCCAATTGCCCTGATAGAGTAACTGCCTCTGCCAATCGCCTGTCATAGTATCTAAAGTATTGATTACCAAATGCACCATAAGCAGAGTTGAGTGAAATCTTGAGATTAATTTGTTTGGTATGATACCCCGCAATCTTTTTGTATAATATAAATCTATCAGCATGGTCTTTTGTTTTCTCCATTTCCTGCTGAGCAATAATCATTTTCTTTTTAACCTTCACCCTATCGTTATACATCTCC
>Ga0310121_10004074_pt1 | contig 13075 bp, 36 predicted proteins | sample CB27_Tmax_986_MG_FD_203504 | JGI IMG/M metagenome (GOLD analysis project Ga0310121, IMG submission 203504) | Marine microbial communities from Western Arctic Ocean, Canada - CB27_Tmax_986 | ecosystem: Environmental > Aquatic > Marine > Oceanic | place: Canada: Western Arctic Ocean | collected... | reverse complement strand
AATATCTTTTATAGTAACTAAATTATATTTAATATAATTATCAGTATGTAATTTTGTTTTAACACAATTAGGGTCATCTGAATGATTTACAAATCCACCTAAAGGTGTACGAATTAATTCATCCTTTATCTTAATATGAGATGTTCCAAGATTTGTACCCTCTTTTAAAAATAATAAAGTAAACAAACCAAATCCCTGTATCTTACTCTTCTCAATTCTGAGTCCTTCAGGTAAAGGTTTATATAGCTTTTCTTTTTCCATAAGTTTTTAATTCCTCTGAAAAGTTTGGAGTTATCTCTTCAACATTCGGTTGTCTATTTACTTCAGCTAAATAAACATATCTATTAGAATATTTAAATACTCTTAATCCTTTTCCATCATTAGCATCTTTATAACATTCCCATTTATGTGCACAAAACTGACAACCAATAGGTAAAGATTTATTTCCACCTTTAGTTTCTGATAATTGATAACACCTATCAGGTGGTGAATTTCTTTTTAATGTATCTTGTAAAGTTTTAATTAAAGTTGGAACATTAGGTTTAGCTAACTCATCAGGTTTATAGAAACAAACATCTCCAGTTGATTTATCCATAACCAAGAAGCCACCTTTGTTAGTGCCCATACCTGCTTCATATCCTGATAGCTGGGCATGATAACCAAATGGGTCATCACCAACTAACTCACCTGTTTTAAATTTCTTAAAACTAAATGAGGAAGCTGACTTAACATCACATACTTCACCATCTACTGTCGCATCTATATGTCCTTTAATATTATCTATCTCTACTTTCTTTTGTTGGTCTGCTATTTTATGTCCAGTTAATTCTGCTAGATATAATAATAAATGTTCTAGTATATGTCCATATAAAAATTTAATATTTAAACTAGCATCATAATCTTTAGTTTTCTTTGGACTAAATCTATCATACCATAATTGTCTAGGTGGTTTACCTAGCACAGACATTCTTAACTTCCCATCTTTTTCTCTAATAGGATTGTTCCATGAATTAAAAGCTTCCTTAATATTACTAAGGAACTTATCCATGTTCTCTTCTGTTACGTTAGCAGGTTTACCATTTGATATACCAGCTACTAATTTTTTAATATCAGTTGCTATTGTATCAATGCGTTTCTGCCCAGTTGTTTCCAATTTTATATTTTCCATCTAACGGACACCTTATATTTAATTCCTTTCCTGCATCTATAATTGCCTGTACTCCAAGCTTTCCAAATTCTTCGGCTCGGCTTTCTTCCACTTCATATTGGAATTCATCATGTACATTTACAATTGGAAATGCTTTTATTCTATTCTTTATAACATATTCCTCTACCCTTGTCAACGCTTTCTTCATAACACAAGCACCAGCACCCTGTAATAGCGTGTTTAATGCAGCGTGAGGGTGTCTTATGAGGATTTTTCTTTGGTCGAGACCTCTGAGCCATCTTTTTTTAGCCACTCCATCCACTCGTTCTCGTAGTCGTTTAAAACTTGGTGTAGCTCTAAGAAATTTTTCTTTAACTCTTTCTCCATCTCCTTCAGACCTTTTGATGATACTTCCGATTTTTTTTGAACCTGCTCCATAGATGAGTGCGTAAATAAATGTCTTCGCCTCATCTCTTGACCCCAAACCAGCATTAATTTGATTTGTTGTGTGTATATCTCCATTAATGATTTCATTTGTATATCCTTTATCGTTCATGTAATGTGCTAACATCCTCAACTCAAGTCCTGAAGCATCAACACCTACTAATTTATAACCTTTGTTTACTATCCATAATGCCCTACATTCTTTTCCATAAGGTGAGTACACAGCAGGAACCTGTGCCATATTGGGCGATTGATGGCTCATTCTTCCTGTAACTGTACCATTGGTAATTACTTTGCCATGTACTCTACCATCTTCTCTAATAGCTTCAATCCAAGAACTGACTTGAGCAATTCTTTTCTGAAGAGTGAGAAATTTTTTTATAAGTTCAGCTTCAGGAATAGTTTTAATCTCTGATAAAACTTTTTCATCAACTATTGTATGTCCTTTATCTGTTTTCTTTTTAGGTTTCCATCCCAGTAATATTAATCGTTCAGCTATTTGCTGACGTGAACCTAAATTAAATTCTTTATATTTAACCTTTGTAAATGGTACTCCCTTAACATACCCTCTTGTTTTATTATTAGACTTAGGAATAAATTCTGTTTCTACTTTTAATGGAGGAAAAGTTTTTCTTACAATTAATTGTAGGTTATTCATATCTTCCTGAAACTTTGCCTGTAACATATGAGCACCTACAACATCTATTAAAAATCCTTTTTGATGTTGTCGTTGTATAATCTTTGCAACCTTATGCTCTAATGCAATAGACTCTCCAAAGTCTGTCATTTTTTTACATAAAAATTTATATAACTTTTCTGTTAAATTAACATCATTCCTACAATAAGTTAACATCTCTTCACTAAACTTATCAAAGATATCAAACTCTGTTTTTTTATGATAAAGTTTTTCACCCCAATTTTTTAATGAATGACCACCTTCTATCATAGGATTAAGTAGTCTAGATAAAACTAATGTATCAGTTACCTTACAATTTTTAAATAAATCATAACCAAAATATTTATTTAAAACTGGAATATCAAACCCAATTATATTATGTCCTATAATTTCTTTAGTTTTTTTTATAAACTCTTCAAACCTAGTTAATCTATCTTCTTTAAATTGATAGTAAGTATTATTATGTTTACAAATGATACACCAAATTTTATCTGCAGTCATTGTTGTTTCAATATCAAATATTACTTTATCAAAAATCACTTGATGTTACCTCTGCTAATCTACCAGTATCCATATCATATTTTAAATCACAACATGGTCCAGTAATACCTGAGAATCTATTCTTTAATACTCTAACCCTTGTAGTATGTCGGATTTCAGGGTCCTCATTCTGAGCATCTCTCTCAAGTCCAATAACCATATCACTTAACTGACCGATAGAAGCACTCCCTCTTAGCTGTGAGAGAGACGTAGAGGCACCTTCCTCATGTCCCTTGCCATCAGGTCTCCTTAAATGTGATACTACTATCATACCCACTCCAGTCTCTTGTACAAGAGTTCTGAGTCTAGTCATGATTTCATCCAATGCTCTTCTCTCATCTCCATGAGACTGGTCTGATACTATTATACTGATATGGTCTATAATAATATATTTACAATCTAAACCTTTTGCTAAATATCTAACTCTTGAAATTATATTATCAATAGAGTTAGAACCAAAATGGTCGAACATAAATATCCTACCAGTACCCACAGTAGCATCAAAATATTTTCTTAATTCTTCTTTACCAATATGAACATCAGGTAAATGTAATCTTTGATTTGCTTCAATACTCATTATCCCTTTAGAAGTTATTACTGGAGTTTCTTCCAACATTAATAAACCAAGTTTCTCTTCTGTGTGTTTTAATAAATGATGGATTAATTCTCTAACTACTTGAGTCTTACCTAACCCACTACCTGCAGTAAAGGTAACTAATTCAGAAGTTCGTAAACCATACGTCATTTTATTTAATCCTTCAAACGGATACTGAACAAATGATTGTATAGCAGGTTTACTTATCTCATCAAATAAAGTATTGGCATTAATAATACCATCAGGAGCAAATCGTTTTGCATCCCAAAATGCTTTAGTATAAATCTGTATTTTATTTTTAATTAAACAATCCGAAGCATCTTTAAATTCTGTAGGGAGATACATAATTTTACATTTCCCAGGTGAAAATAATTCAGCTACTCTAAACGCACCCTCTTTACCTTGCTCGTCATTATCAAAATTAATTATAATATTTTCAAATTGTTCTAAGTATTCAAGACTACTCTTAATATCTTTAACTGCAGAAGCTACACCATGTTTAATACTTACAACTGGAGTAGTGTACTTACCTTTATCAAACATTTGATATGCTGATAAACAATCTAACTCACCTTCAGTTATTATTATAAATTTATTTTTAGAGAATAAATGTTCACCAAATAATCCTGCTTGACTTGTATTACCATCTAAACTAAATTCTTTTAATTTTGTATATCTTGTCTTGGTTGCAATTTTTGCACCTTGTCTATCGTGATAAGGATAATAATGGTTTACTATACTACCCATACTATCTAACTTAACAGTAACCCCATATTTTCTACAAGTATTTTCTGAAAGATTTCTGTCTACTATTTCTACAAAATCTGATTGAGTTGTAGAAGTATTCATTTTATATTTCTGTTTACCATTTGTTATCGGTTGTGTTTCCATATCATATTCTTTTATAAATTGCATACAAGAAAAACAATAAGCCGAACTATCTGCATTGACAGATACTGCATCACTACTCTTACATAATGGACAGGGTAAGTGATACTTTACAAAGCCAGTTTTATTTTGTTCCATGTTCGCCCTCATAAGTTAATTCCAAAAAAAAAAGGAGAGCCAACTCACCACAAGCTGACTCTCCCTTGGAGGCATAGTAAGACACACTAATAAATGTGTAAGATGTTGTATTAAAAATCTTCTTTAATATCAGCACCATTAGAAGAATTTTCTATGTTAAAATCTTCTCTCGGAGTATATTCTACTAAATCCAGTACCTGTACAGCTTGTAAATCTAAACCTTTGCCCTTCTTACCTTTAAAATTCCAGTCATAAGATTTATACATTACTTTTACTTTACTGCCATTACCAACTATTTTTTCAATAGGATTCTTTTCACCATCCACTAATTGTGGTTGTTGATTTTTGTCTCCATTTGCTTTTGAAACTTTTCGTTTAAATCTGATAATATTATTTACTACTTTATCATCAGCTTTAGTTTCACCAACTGAGAAACCTTTAGTTTTAAAATCTTGTGCAGTTGTTTCGTCTACTGCTAAATCAATTCTCCACATAGGTTCAAACTTTTCGTTTGGTCTTATTAGAGAAGCCCAGTAAGCTGTACCTTCAATTATTGCCATATGTTTTTTCCTTTTTTATTTATTTTTTTGTTTCGCATACTATCTTGTATCATAATTATTGCTCTGTGTCAACGTCATCTTCATCTTTTTTTTCTAAAACTTGGTCTATCTTAGCATGGATTATCCTCTTAAAAGTGGCGTTTTTCCTAGCTTTTTCGTCTAAGTCCTTAATTTTTTTTCCCATAGTGTGAACATCTTGAGTAGATTGTTCAACCTGAATAAGTAATTGTTTTATTTTAGATTCTTTTTGAGAAACTAATTGAATAGCATCATCTTTCTCTTTAGTTAAATCTGCAATAGTATTTTTATATTCTCTAATTAAATCTCGTTCACTCATATTTTATTGACACGCCTCACACTCGTCATTATTAGGAGAAGCCATAGGTTTACACATACATTGTTGGCATACACATATTCCATTAGCATCAGAATGTTCTGTTACACTACAATGACAATCACAAAAACAATTTTTACATTTATTCATAATATTTAGAATATATTTTATTCCATACTTCAGATTCTATTTTCCACTCTACATCTTTTATTTTAACTTCAATAATTGGAAGAGAAACCAAAACCTTTTTCTCACTTTCAAGCATTGGAGGTTTTTCTAATATAAAAGTTTCATTCGCAACTTCTTTCACATTTTCCACCACCATCCCTACAGAAACTGCTGTTTCATATGCATGAGTTTTAATATCTTTATCGGTGGTCATAAAAGTTACAACATCTAAACCACTATAAGTTTTAACTAAAGCATTATTATTTACAATTAAACTTGCTGTACTTCCTGCTACTGATAGCATAGTTAGTTGACTGCATCCATTTAATAATAATAATCCAAATATTAAACTTAAATATTTTTTCATTTCCAATATAAAGGTTTCCACCACTCCTCATACCAATGTTTAAATTGTGCAGGATGTCTACCTTTAATAAGGATATACCAAAATCCTTCTACTAATTCTTTAATAGCTTTTAGTTTTTTATTTTTCATTATAATAATCTATTCTTATTTAATTGATTAGCAAAAACATAATCGTTTTGTTTAACAACATTTAATTTTTCAAAACAATCTATACACATCTTTATATTTCTATCATGCTTATATCTTCGCATAGTCCCACCATTTTCTTTTCTATCACAAGTTATACAAATATCTCTAAAGTTATGCCCACCATCCATCATACCCATAATTATACTCCTATAATTATAATATAAACTAACACACTTAGTACTGTTAAAATACTTACCACTCCTGCACCTGTATATATTTTATCCATTATTCCTCCATTAAAGTTCATAACATTTCTCTGTATATAATTCTTTAATAGGTATGACTACACATTTAGATGCTCTGTAATCTCCTATATTTTTTGTATGTGTCTTCTTATACTTAGCTACTATTTTTTTTAATCTTGATACTCTAAAGACTATCATACAATATTCTTTACCATTAAGTTCTAATACTTGAAACCACCATTTAGCTTCTGTCTTATCTATACCACTTGGCTTACCTCTAAACTCATACTCAATAGCAATATTCCCTGTCTTACGCCACCAACTACGTTCAGTCTTAACTTCTACCTTACCACCTTTTAATAAGTCAGCTACTCTCTTCTCTCTTATCTGTCCATACTTTAAATCAATATCAAATTTAGATGTTTTATTTAAGTCAACCATATATTAATAATGAAACGTACAAAGATATTGAGTTAAAACTTGATTTAAATTTGAATGCACTAATGATTTTTTATTATTAGCTTTAACTAATTTTTTAAAAAGTTTAACTATAAAGGATGGTTCAAAATTTGAGTGGTCGCAGACCTCACAGAATTGTGGGTCATTAACATTAAACCAAGACGTTGCATCTTGGATTATTTTTTTTCTTTGTCTACCCCATGCATGAATATTAAGACCAAGAGCATCTTGCATAGCCCTAACAATAACACTTCTCCATAAAAGTATAGGAGGTGTTATTGACCTGCCTTCTCCTACTCCTTGATGCCAACTGGCAGACGGATTACTATTAACTATCATATTTCATTTTGTTATCATAGTACTTGGTAATGAGTTCAGGTTTTTTATTCCTTACAATCTTTGAGTGAAACTTTCTTGTCATCAATACTTTTGCTATTGGATTTCTTGACTTTATTTTTGTATGTTTCTTCATCAATTTCTTCCACAGTATTTCTTTCCCATTTCACTTCTTTACCAACTATACTTGAATAAGGACTCCAGTTTAAATTCTCTTTCGCCTTGTAATAATCTGTACCTGAATTATAATAATCTTCAATGCACATATCTACACTTATCCAAGATTTTTTCATAAAGAATTTATTCGCCATAGTCCTGTTCCACAAAATGTTGTTTAATATAATAGACGTATTTCTCCCATCTATTTTTTATTGGGAGTATTACTATTATACTGTTCATAACACCTCTTGGCAACCTCTCTGTAAAATAAAATTCTTCAATAAAATCAATGACTTACATACTCCTTTCAATCATAGGTTGTATTCAATTAATGTAGTACTTTCCTTTGATAACAAAGGGTTTAGTTTTGTAGGTTCTGTCTATCTCAAGTACTCTTAGGGATAGATATTTCTTAATCATCCTACATATCACTCCTGAATTTACATCAGGAAATTTATTTCTTAATGCTTTTATCAGGTTTCTTTTCTTATATTTATCTTTATTTATTAAATAAAATAATTCACTTCGTACTTCATCTTTAATAGATGTAGTTATTCGTTCATCATCCTTAACATAAGAAGTAATATCTATTTTATATCTCTCCAATAAAGAATTAAAAGCATCTTCACTAACCCAACTAGCACACATCTGTGGCATACTTAAATGAGCCAACCACATTCCTAAATTTTCAGTCTCATTACTATCATACTTATCTAAGGTTGTCAACACTTGAGCATCATTAGGTACATCTTTATATTGAGTTGTGTCTTTACTGTACTTATGCATTAAGCTACCTCCTTTATTATTTGTATTGCTCTAGCATGGGCAGGAATACGTTTTATATATCCCTTCCATTCCATCTGTGCTAACATTAGAAAAACAATAGAGGTTGATGTAGATTCCATATACTTCACCATTTCTCTAACAGTCGGCATAATTTCTTTTTCATTTGCATATGCAATTAAATATTTATATAACTTTAATTGTTTTGGTGTTAATGAAGTTTTGTTTTTATACCACCTATAATTTCTTCCCTTTTCATGCTCATGAGGTGGTAATTTTTGGTATACACCTTTTACGTATCTATCTTTTACTCGTTTTATTTTCATATTATTTAGGTATATAAGTTAATACCCCCATCATAAGAATAAATAATACTACATAAAATGTAAATAATAAAAATTCTTTATTCATATACTCCTTATACCACATCTTTATGGCAGAATTAAGGCAGTCAATTATTTTTTTCATAATTAATTATTTATTTTCTTATATAATCTCCCAATCTCTTCATCTTTAATTTTCATATCTCTTTGATACTGGTCATTAATATCAAGAGCAATACTTAATGAGTGTTCTACTTCCTTAACTCGCTTTTGTAATGCTTTCATTTCAGGAGAGTTCATACCTATTCCCTTAACAATGGTCGTCTCTCCCTCTGCCTCTTCACGTTTCTTTTTTTCTTCACGCCACATCCAATAATATTTATCACTCATTTTTCAATCTTTAATCTTGTTTGTGCCTCATCAACTATCTCAAACAAGTCAGTTAGTTTCTTTTCATTTGTAACTTTACTAATCATTTCTTTTAATTTAGAATGATAATTAGTAGGGTGATATTCTGTACCCTTTACTCTTAACTCCCTCTCATACTTAACCTCTGCTTTTAAGTTACTTACCTCTTGCTTTAAGGCAGAGATTTCTTTTTGATAAACTGTATGCTTCTCTTCATCCTTGCTTACACTTTGTTTAGCCAACCCACCTAAATAAACATCTTCATGCATCTTTATCTTTCCCATTCCCATAGTGTTTGCTTTGTTCAAACAAATAGAATTCATTTGATTGTTCATCTTCTTGTCTTCTAACTAAATTTGCATAAGCATCTGCATCTGCTAGTGTATAGAAAGATTTTTCGTGATAAAATGTATTACCTCTTTTACTTTTACACATCACCATAAATCTTTTTAATTTTAGTTCTTCTTCTTTAGTTCCAAACATTATTTTTTCTCCTATTAATATTCTTGTTTAACATCAAACGCAACTGAAACTTTATCATAGGGTTCTTGTTCTACTGAAAATTTAATTGCTGTATATAATTCACCTAAATCAAAAACATTATTTTCAAATAAAGTTTTCATTGTTGTCTTTGGTGTCTTATACTTTATACGTTTTCTTTTATCTTCATCCCAATAATCATTATCAGTTTTTGTTGAGATTATTTTTACATTATCATATGTAATCATCTATTTCTCCTTGTTTTTTTTGTTATGTTTACCCATGTACCATTCACTAGGTTCATAATTCCACTTATGTTCTTTATGTCCTCTTATTCTAGCATACCACATACGCAACCTAACTATTAATTTTCTTACTCTAAGTGTCATACTTTCTTATATCATATTAAAGGTCAATGTACAACTCTTTTTGAACATAAACCTTGGTCTATTAAAAACATGGCTTGTCTTCCAAACCACCCCTGTAATTTCCACGCTATCCCTGTATCTATCAGGTATTGCCATGCAACTATCTCTTCATGTAAAGTCTTACATGGTATATACCCCTCTGCTTTTCCTACTGCTACATGAACATCATCAATCAACTCTTCATCTAACTTTAACATTTCATACCTCTTATAATAATCTAGTTCTATCATACTGGAAAATTCTTTCTTCCCATAGATAGCTTTATTTATTTTAAACTTTTTCTTTTTATTCATCTACTTTCCTTGCTTCAAATATTTCATCTAGCAAATTTTGTATATCATCTCTAATTTTTATTAATGTACTTTCAATATCATAGCTATTCATTTTCTCACTATTCATCTTAATGAATGCTCTCCTAACATGAACATCAGGCATCTCTGCTATCTTAATATATTTATCTTTGCTCTTGCTATAATATAATTCATTACTCATTTATCTATTCTCTCTATATTTTTTTTATTAATATCAAAGCAAGTATTCAACCCATCATTACCTATCTGCCAATCTTCTCTATCAATATCCATAGCTTTATCATGGGCATCCTGTTTGTTGTCTGCCTCAAGGTCTATATGATACCCTTGAGTTTCGTAACCCCACACTCTATACTTTTTCATTCTTCTCCTTCCATTTCTTATGTCCCTCTTTCCACGTCTCACTATCTTCATGTATCTCTGTATCAGTTACTTTATATTCTTCTTCTTCTTCTTTCCATTCTACATTCACCCAATTACTTCCTTCATATTTTTCCCATGCTTCATCTTCATCTTTAGCATCTATATAATTTCCTATAACTTTCCACCCTGTTAAGTGTTGTGTTATTTTATATCTTGGCATTGTTATTCATCCTCCTTCTGTCCTTCAACATCACGCTTATATTCAATGACTTGTTCTATATCAACTGCGACTTGAAATTTTAAATCTTTCAAATCTGAAATAGAATAATTAAACAAATCTCTTACATCATAGTTCATTCATCCTCCTTTGTTTCACTTGGTTCATAATGTTTATGATAAAGGTGTTCATTATTCTCATACACATCTTCCTCTAGCTTATCAGCTATGTCTGTATACTTTAGTTCATCATAACCCATCTGTGCTATACGTTTTAAAAATTCTCCTCTTACTTCCTTACCACTTGCCATATGTTCACCATCACCCAAGTTCCCATCTGCATAATCATTATAGCATTCATTTAAAAGTCTTACAACACTATAAGGTGCATCAGCCATGTCTTTAAAAGGGTATACTAAATTTCTATAATCTATAGGCATTCTTCCCTCTCTCTTTTACTTTGCATCTTGTATATAACGTGCCCAGTTCTTTCGGTATCAAGTCCTGTTTTTTCATACTCAATATTTTATCAACAGCATCTTGACAAATTAAAGCTGGTATATTTAACTTCATAGTTCTTGTTATGTATATGTATTCTTTATTCTTGTTCATACTGGATTTCCTTTTAGTTTTATTTTCTTTTTCTGTGGTTTATCTTCTTTAATTATTTCTTTAGCACACCAACTCTTAACGATTGCCTGTGTTCTATTAACATAATCTTCACCAAGATTTTCAAAAGTTTTTGCAGTAATAAGAGTGCCTGTAAGAACACAGTCATAGTAGTTATCAAATGTAATATTATGTTGCTTTGGCTCGTTGCATAACCCTACTACTAATGAGCATACCTGCATAAACAAAGTAAATTTAATCATGTGGGTACTCCTCCTCGTTATCTCTCTCCCATACTGCCTTGTTAAAAAGTTTCTCAATTAATAATTTATCATTCATATAAGGATTGTTCTTACTTATTCCTCCAAGAATAAGTTGTATTCCTCTCAATGCGTTGCCTTGTTTTACCAAAGATACGACTTCTTCTTCGACTTCTTGTATGGCTTGTTTGACTTTTCCCATCTCACCTCCCTTTTTATTACCCCTAATGCTTTTGCTAACCCTTGCACACTCCAATGTTTTTCTTCTATTAACTCTCTCATTGTCTTGTTCATATCAACCCTCCTACTTCTAAATCAAACTCCAACTTTTCTTTTAACTCTTCTTCATTGTACTCATCTCCATAAAAATCTTTTATAGAATTTTCCAAGATAGAAAAGTCTTGCTTACCATTAATGATTTCAATAAGTAATTTTATTTCCTCATCACTAAAGTGTTGTTTGATTTCAGTTAATGTTTTCATATTACTCCTCTTCTTATACCATAAACATGGCAATTATAAGGCAATCTCTTGTTCATTTTAAGACAACCAAAATAATTCTGTATAACAAGTGCGACCTATTGACGCATCTTATAATATTCTTATTATGTTCTATTGATTTAATAAAAACTTTCCTATATATATATATATACGTCATTAGGGTTATTAATACTATCATCATTACAATATCTAACAATATATATACTATCTCTTAAAGTATTTATAATCAAACTCTTCAATCTTCCAGTTAACATTCTTTTTAAACTTACTCCTCTGTGCATAATCTAATGCGTCTTTATATAAAGAAAAGATTTCATTAGTATATATTCTAAATCTATGATTATCTTTTATTAAAATTATATACATTAGAATAATTTTTGTGGTGCTAAGTTTATATCAAACTGTTTGCTTAAAAGAAACATATCACTCCTTGTTAAAACTTTCTTTGTATGTCCTTTAAGTTTCACTAAAGTTTTTGATAGTTCACAAACAGGATAATAACACTCTGTTCCATGATTGTTCTTCTTATCAACCACTATTTTTATCTGATGTTCACTCATTGTACCTCCTATGTTGCTCTATTGTTCCTGTAATACAACCCACCTCTTCTATCGGCTTGGTGTCATGTATAACTATATCTAATAGAGTACCCACCCTGTTAGATAAATCTGTAAAGTCTTCAAAGATTATTTTTTCTTTTGTTAATGATTTATTTTTTAATTTAAAAATAATCTCATCAACTTTTTTTAATCTAAGTTTTAATCTTTGCTGACTTTTTATTTTTCTTTGTGTGTTCATATGGTTGTTCTTGTTGTATCTATATTAAATTTAAATGGCTCACAACCATCAAGACTATTATCAAACCAGTCTAAAAAGTTTAATATGTGGTCATACTTATCTATATATCTTTCACCATAGTCTTCTGTATCATCAATTCTAATTGACATATATTTACCATCACTCTCATCTTCTTCATCAGTATCAGGATAATAAACTGCTATGAAAACATCATCAGTTTTAAATGCTCTCCTTATTGCCAATGCTACTGCACACTCTCTTCCATCACCACATACACCATTGTCTATATCTTTTTTACTTACATTTACTTTCATACTAACTCCTCCTTAATATATTTCTTTGCTGATTTAACAGACCTAAATATTTCAGTTGATAAATCAATAAAGTCTTTAGTCCATACTCTATAGTGTGG
>Ga0310121_10004073_pt1 | contig 13079 bp, 13 predicted proteins | sample CB27_Tmax_986_MG_FD_203504 | JGI IMG/M metagenome (GOLD analysis project Ga0310121, IMG submission 203504) | Marine microbial communities from Western Arctic Ocean, Canada - CB27_Tmax_986 | ecosystem: Environmental > Aquatic > Marine > Oceanic | place: Canada: Western Arctic Ocean | collected... | reverse complement strand
GGATACTATGGCCACGAGCCCGGCTTTTACTTTGTACTGCCGCTTCTGGGCCCAAGCAGTGGAAGGGACGCGCTCGGTCAGCTGCTGGACACCCCTTTTGATCTGGCCTCGTGGCTGGTCGGCGCGCGTCCTTTCTTCGCCAACAATGAATTCAGCTTCACCGGCGACAGGCTCAAGCGCATGGTGAAAATGGAGGCGGACGCCTACTCGCTCATGCGCAGCCTGTGGGCGCTGGACCGGGAGAAGGACGTCCGTGACTACGAGGTGGGTATGTTCAAGCCCGGTGATCCCGAGCCGTCGGTCAAGGCGGTTTTCCTGGGTCCCCGTGATCCCAAATTCATCAAGCGGGGAAAAACCCGCAAGGCGCGCATCGCCGCGACCGGCAAGAAGCTCCCCTACACTTTCTGGGTGCAGAAGCAAAGAGCGCCGCTGCTCGTGATCCTTCCCGGTTTGGGAAACCATCGTATTGCCAACAGTTCGGTCGCCCTGGCCGAGATGGCGTACCGCAACGGTTATTCGGTCATCACGATCAGTTCTACGATGAATTGGGAATTCATGGAGCGGGCCGCCTCGGTCCCTGTCCCCGGCTACTTGCCGGCCGATTGTAAGGATATTATCAACGCCTTCGCGGCTATCCGCGACCAGATGCACAAGCGGTATCCTGCTGACCGATTCAGTTCGGTGGTGCTGATGGGATATTCACTGGGCGCGATGCAGACGCTTTACATCTCCGCGATGGAGGCGCGGGGCCAAACCGAGGGGATAAGTATTGATCGCTACCTGGCAATCAATCCGCCGGTCTCCACCGAATACGCTTTGGGGCGACTTGACGACTACTACAACGCCCCCTTGCGATGGGACCCCGATGAGCGGGCGGCGCGAATGGAGCATGCGCTCCTCAAGGCGGTGACGCTGGCCCGCGGTGAAATGAAACCAACCGACGAGATCCCGATCACGCGCAACGAATCGCAGTTCCTGATCGGCGTGCTCTTTCGTTATACGTTGCGCGATGTCATCTACACCAGCCAACTTCGCGAGAACCTGGGCGTGCTCGAAAATGAGCCCGGTGGACTAAAAAGGCAGCCGACTTACGATGAAATACGATCGTTTTCCTATCGTGACTACATGGAAAAGTACACAATGCCCTATTTTCTGCCATCATCTCAAACGTCGCGGGGGACAGAGGAGTTACTGGATCAGACGGACTTGCGGAGTATCGAGGATGAACTCAGAGCAGCCGAAAAGGTGAGAGTTCAGCTTAACGAGAACGACTTTCTGCTGGCACCGGGCGATCTTGACTGGTTCAGTTCGGTTTTTGGAGACCGGCTCGTTCTCTTTCAGGGGGGCGGGCATCTCGGCAACCTCTACCAACCCGAGGTGCAAGATCGCATCATGGAGTCGTTGAGCGACATGCGGGAACCGTGAGACCAAGGAGGTGAATGTCTCCTTAAGATCTCAATGAAATGCCCTTGCGAATGACATACCCTATATCGCTTCGGCGATGGTATCAAAACCATCAGAAGCCCCGGGTGTGACAATGCCCAAAGGAACTCAGTAAAAGTGAATCACCGAACCGAAAAAGATTCCCTCGGCGAGGTTCGCGTTCCCGCCGACGCGCTCTACGCCGCGCAGACCCAGCGCGCGGTTGATAATTTCCCGATCAGCGGCGTGCGTTTCCCGCGCGTGTTTATCCGGGCGCTGGGACTGATCAAGAAGGGCTGCGCCGCCGTCAACGCCGAGCTCGGGCTACTCGCGACCGATCTGGCCGAGGCGATCCAGGGCGCGGCCGACGAGGTCGCCGAGGGCAGGCATGATGACCACTTCCCGATCGATATCTTCCAGACCGGCTCGGGAACGTCGACCAACATGAACGCCAACGAGGTGATCGCCACGCTCGCCAATCGGCGCCTCGGGGGCGAGCGGCGCGTCCATCCCAACGATCACGTCAACCTGGGCCAATCTTCCAACGACGTGATCCCCACCGCGATCCACGTGGCCGCTTGTTTGGAGGCGAGCGGCGTTCTGACCCCCGGGCTGCGGGCCCTGCACGAGACGCTGCTCGAACGCGCCGAAGAACTGGCCGACGTCGTCAAGACCGGCCGCACCCACCTGATGGACGCCATGCCCACCGGCCTAGGCCAGGAGATCGGCGGCTGGGCGTATCAGGTGGCCCAATCGATCGAACGGGTCCAGTCAACCTTGCCGCGCATGAGCGAGCTGCCTCTGGGCGGGACGGCGACCGGCACCGGGATCAACACGCATCCCGAATTCGGCGGGCGCGTGGCGGGCTTGTTGGCCGATTGGACCGGTCTGCCCTTCGTCGAGAGCCCCAACCACTTCGCCGCCCAGGCCGCCATGGACGCGGCGACCGAACTGAGCGGTCAGCTCAAGACCACGGCCTCGGCCCTGATGAAGATCGCCAATGACCTGCGCCTGATGAACAGCGGGCCGATCGCCGGCCTGGGCGAAATCGCCCTGCCTGCCCTTCAGCCCGGCTCCTCGATCATGCCGGGCAAGGTCAACCCGGTCATCTGCGAGATGACGATGATGGTGGCCGCGCAGGTCATCGGCAACGACGTGGCCGTCACGATCGGCAACGAGCGGGGCAATTTTCAGCTCAACGTCATGTTGCCGGTCATCGCCCACAACCTGCTCGAGTCGATCACGATCCTCGGCAACGCCTCACGGGTGCTCGCCGAGAAGGCCGTGGCCGGCTTCACGGTCAACCACGATCGCATCGCCGAATTGCTGGACAAAAATCCGATCCTGGTAACCGCACTGAACCCGGTCATCGGTTACGAGCAGGCCGCGAAGATCGCTAAACGGGCCTACGCCGAGGGTCGCGGCCTCAAGGAGGTGGCGGCGGAGATGACCGACCTCTCGCCCGAGGAATTGGACCGCCTGCTCGATCCCGCGCCGATGACGAGGGGCGGGATCATGGAATAAACGCCGCCGCCCTCAGCCCCCCCCGTTCGTGCTCGTGCTCGTAACTCGTAATCGGATTTATTCCCCGCTCTCGGCCACTGAACCCTCCTCGGCGAACCAGCCGAGCGCGAGGGACCGATCGATATTACGGTTGGGAGAAAGCGAACGCGTTAAAAATCCGATTACGAGTTACGAGTTACGAGTTACGAGCACGAGCACGAACGGAGGGATTCCGCCTGCTCCCTGACATCGCACAACTATTCACGCCAACCCCTGCAACACCCACCGCTGACGTTGCAACATGATCCGCTCATGTTGCATGTTGCAATGCCGCTCGCCCCTCGACTCCCCGTCACGCGCCGCCTTGTAAATCAACGACTTAGACCCCAGCTGCCATTTGGCCCGATTGATGCATTTAGGAATGATTGACGGCGGGATGCCGGAGGCGGCTAGAGCTTGAGCATCCCGGCGGGTTTCCGCTGATGCGCAGCTTCACGCTGCCCGATTACGTGGACGCGCAGAAGATTGAGGCCGAAAGCAAAGAGGGGGTGTTGCGCATCACGCTGCCCAAGACCAAAGCGACCAAGGCGGAGGCCAAGAAGATCCCCCTCAAATAGCCGGGCGGGGCCGAGCCGGGGGGGGGGTCATGCGTGCAATTGCCGTCCGCCCCCATGATGCATCCCTATCCAGCCGGATCGACTCATTGCGCGCCCGGCGGGGGCGGACGGCATACCTTTTCGGGAAAGTCGGCTGAAGCTCAAAGGCGGAAAACGGAAGGCGAACCATCGGACCGAGCCATCCCATCCTATAACCAAGGGGCGACGTTTGAAGCCCAGGAGGAGGATCGAAGATGAAAATGCTAACACCCATCCCGCTGGCGGCGATCGCGCTGTGTCTTGCCTGTGGCGGTGAACGAGGTCTCGTTCTGAGTGCAGGAGATCCGGTCGCGGGTCGGCTGGTCTTCGCCGCGATGCAATGCTATACGTGCCATCAGGTCGCCGGTGAGAAGTTCCCCGCGGCCACGGCCGATCCCGCGGTACCCGTGGCGCTGGGGCCCAAACTGGCCAAGAAGCCGCGCCACAAGGTGGCCGAATCGATCATCTACCCCTCGCACGAGATCGCGAAGAACCTCAAGACGGTGAAGTTCTATAACTATGACACCATCCCGCGAGAGGTCACGCGGGTGGTCGAGGAGGACTACGAAAACGTGACCATCGACGGCACGCTCTCGCGCATGGACGATTACGGCAACGTCATCACGGTCCGGCAACTGGCCGACCTCGTGGCCTATCTGCAATCCCTATCGGAGTCGGAATAATGATCAAGATTGAGCGGATTCTCTATCCCACCAATTTTTCGGATTATTGCAGTCACGCGCGCCCCTACGCGATCGACATGGCCAAGACCTTCGAGGCCAAGGTGACGCTGATGCACGTGGTGCCGACCGAGCTCTACCCGGCCAGCTTCGCGTTCTCGGTCGATCTCCAGGACCTTTACAACGGCCTGGAGGAGCCCGCGCAAAAGCGTCTGGAAGAGCTGCTTAAGATTTTTCAGGATGCGGGGGTGGATGCGGAGAGCTTGACCGAGATCGGCTCGCCGTTCGTCAATATCGTGGATGCCGCCAGCCGGTTGAACGTGGATTTGATCATTATGGCCACCCATGGGTGGGGGGCGATCAAGCATATGCTGCTCGGCAGCACCGCCGAGCGGGTCGTGCGCAAGGCCCCTTGCCCCGTGCTCACCATCCGCCATCCCGAGCACGAATTCGTCCATCCTTGAGGCCTCCCGAGGAGCGGCAATGATGTTTCAAGACCGGCGCGACACTTTATAAAGGAATAGAATCAAAATGATGCGCATCAAGGGTTCCATAGCCGTTGCCGGGATCATTCTCCTTACGGCCGGGGCAATCATGGCGGCGCGCGCGATCGCGGACGTCGAAGTCGAGAAGGACTTGGGCTCGATCATGCACGAGAAACTGGATCTCGCTCAGAACGTCCTGAAGGGCTTGGTCCTCGAGGACTTCGGGCAGATCCAGAAGGACTGCGAGAAGCTCAAGGACCTCAACCTGAATACGCAATGGGCCAAGCGCAATTCCCCCGAATACCGCCGCTTCAGCACGGAGTTCCACTGGGCCGTCGATAAAATTCAGAAACAGGCCAAGGAGGAAAACCTCGACGCCGCGACCCTTGGCGTGACCCAGATGGTGGTCAGTTGCGTGCAGTGTCACAAACTGGTGCGCGACGGCGAGAACCAGATGCTGGGCATGGACTGATTGCGCCAACCCGGAGTGAATGTTAGAGTCCGCCTTGGGTGAGGCGTATGAACATCTTGATGATGACCAACACCTTCACCCCGCACGTGGGGAGGTGTGGCCCGGTCGGTCAGTTCGTTTACCGAAGCGTTTCGGCGTTTGGGTCATCGGGTGGTGGTGGCCGCGCCGGTCTTCGACGGTATGCCGGCGCACGAGCGCGACGTCATTCGCATTCCCGCAATTCGGCATTTCAATGGGAGCGATTTTTCCGTCGTTCTCCCGATCCCGCGCTACTTGGCCGCCCACCTCGAAGCCTTCCGCCCCGACGTCGTTCATTCCCATCACCCCTTTCTGTTGGGCGACACGGCGCTTCGCATCGCCAATCAGTATTACGTCCCCCTGATTTTCACGCACCACACGATGTATGAACAGTACACCCATTACGTCCCAGGCGACTCACCGAAACTCAAACAATTTGTAATTGAACTGTAAACGGGTTACGGAAACCTGAGCGACCTCGTGATCGCACCCAGCCGCAGCGTGGCCGACGTGCTCAAGCAACGCGGGGTCCGCACCCCCATCGAGGTGGTCCCAACCGGCGTGGAGGTGAAAATGTTTGCCCGAGGCGACCGGCGCGGTTTTCGCGCCCGTCATCAGATTGGTGATGACAGGCTGGTGGTGAGCCACTTGGGACGGCTCGCGCCCGAAAAGAACCTGGATTTCTTGGCCCGCGCGGTCGCCGCGTTCCTGAGCGACTAGCCGCGGGCCGATTTTATGGTCATCGGCGTCGGCGCCGCCAAAGAGGAATTGCGAACCATTTTCGAGCGCCAAGGTCTCGATCGGCGGCTCCACATGATCGGGACCCTGGATAGGAAGGAGCTGGTCGACGCGTGCCATGCGATGGACATCTTTGCGTTCGCCTCGAAGAGCGAGACCCAGGGGATCGTGCTGATCGAGGCAATGGCGGCGGGCGGGCCCGTGGTGGCACTCGACGCCCCCGGCGCCGCGGACGTGGTCGAGGACGGCGTCAACGGCCGCTTGCTTCGCGAGGAAGACCCCCAAGCTTTCGCGGACGCCCTCGCGTCGCTGGCTTCTCTATCGCCGACGCAAAGGGACCGGATTAAACAAGCGGCCCGCCGGACCGCCGGCCGATTCTCGATTCAGCGCAGCACCGAGCAGTTGCTCGATGTTTATGATCGGATGTGCCGGGAAGAGGCACTGGAGCGACCCATCGACCCCGCCCCGTGGGGGGCCCTGCTCGAACAGGTTAAGACCGAATGGGAATTGGTCGCGAACATCGCCGGGGCCGCCGCCGCCGCCCTCCACTCGCCCCAGATCAGCACTCAGCCCTGATATGTTCCATCAAATCGAGATCATCATACGCGCGTGAGGCGGCGCCTGAGCCAGCGCGAGTGGATGGTCCGGCTCTTCCGCCTGCCTCGGCCCGGCGACAAATCGGCGCGTCCGGGTCTGGTGATGGTCCAGATCGACGGCCTGTCGCGCAAGGAGCTGGAACGCGCCCTTGCCGCGGGGCATCTGCCGTTCCTGAAAAGCCTGCTCGATAAGCAACGCTATCGGCTCCACACCCACTACTCCGGGATGCCCTCGAAGCACCCCGGCCGTCCAGGCCGAGCTATTCTACGGCGTCAAGGGCGCCGTGCCTGCCTTCAGTTATCGCGACGCCCGCTGCGGGCGCGTCTTCCGGTTGTTTGAAGTCGAGGACGCGAAGGAAATCGAGCGGCGCATCGAGGGCAAGGGGGAGCCGTTGCTGGCCGGGGGCAGCGCCTATTGCGACATCTATACGGGCGGCGCCCAGGAGGCCCATTTCTGTATGTCGACACTGGGTCTGAGCGACCTGATGCGCAAGACCAACCCCACCGGCCTCTTCATCATGCTCCTGTTCAACCTGCACGCTCTTTTCCGCATCGCCGCCCTGCTGGTGATCGAGATGGGGCTGGCCGTCGTCGATTTCTTTCGCGGGATCATTTCGGGCTTCGATCTCTGGAAGGAACTCAAGTTCGTTCCCACCCGCGTGGGGATTTGCATCTTGTTGCGCAAACTGGTGACGATCGGCGCGCGCATGGACGTGGCCCGCGGCTTGCCGGTCATTCACCTGAACCTGTTGGGCTATGACGAGCAGGCGCACCGTCGGGGTCCCTCCTCCCGGTTTGCCCATTGGGTGTTGAAGGGCATCGACGGGGCGATCCGCAAGATCTGGCGCGCCGCTCAACGCTCGGCCTACCGCGACTATGACCTGTGGGTTTACGCCGATCACGGTCAGGAGGAAACGCTCCCCTACCCAAAAGAAAACGGCCTGACGGTCCAAGCAGCCGTCGCCAACGTGTTCGACGAAGCGGGCCCCGTCGGCGTTGATCAGCAAGCCGACCTGCGCAGCATCCAAAGCCAACGCATCTGCCTGCTGGGATCGAGTCTCCTCAACTGGCTGGTCCCTTTCTCGAACGCCGGGCCGGCAAAGCAGGAAGACGCCAGTCCGATCGTCGCCGCCATGGGTCCGGTCGGTCACGTCTACCCCCAGTGGCCGCTCGATCGTGATCAACGCAGCCGTCTGGCGCGGGCGCTCGCCGAGTCCGCTCATGTCCCCTTGGTTCTGAGCGCCGAAGGGCCGGACGAAGCTCGAGCGTGGACCGGGGAGGGGGAGTTTGCTTTACCGGCCCAGGCGGGCGACGTGTTTGGTGCGGACCACCCGTTCCTGGCCGAGGTCACGCGCGACACCATCGACCTGTGCCATCACCCCGATTCGGGCGAGTTCGTCATTAGCGGCTGGCGCCTCCAAGGCAAACCTGACACCTTTCCGATCGAGAACGGCTCCCACGCCGGTCCGGGTCCCGACGAGACGGGGGCCTTCGCGCTCCTACCGGTCGATACTCCTCTGCCTCAGCCGGATAAGAAGTATCTGCGCCCCCTGGATCTGAGGGAAGCCGCGCTCACCCTGATGGGCCGGCGCCAGCCCCAACACATCGAGGCCGAGGCTGGCCGCTCGCCGACCGCCACTGAGACGATCCGCGTCTTGACCTACAACGTGCACAGTTGCATCGGGATGGACGGCAAGCTTTCGACCCGGCGCATCGCGCGGGTGATCTCACAGTGCGAACCCGACATCGTCTGCCTCCAGGAGCTGGACATGGGCCGCGCGCGCACCGGAGGCGACGACCAAGCCCATCTGATCGCCCAGTCTCTCAAAATGGACCACCATTTCCACCCGGTGCTGCGGATCGAAGAGGAACTATACGGCGATGCGGTTATGAGTCGGTTCCCGATGCGTTTGGCGCGCATCGGAACGTTGCCCGGCCTGCCCAACTGGCCGCGGCTCGAACCGCGCGGGGCCCTGTGGGTCACCATCGAAGCGGACGCCGGACCCCTCCAGATCATGAACACGCACCTGGGGTTGGTCCCGCGCGAACAACTGGCCCAAGCCTGCGCGTTGCTCGCTGAAGATTGGCTGGGCCATCCCGACTGTCGCGGCCCCGTCACCGTGTGCGGGGACTTCAACGCCCTACCCGGATCGCCCGTTTGCCGGCGGATGCGCCAGCGCTTGCGCGACGCCCAGATCGAGAAGGACAACCATCAGCCCGCAAAGACCTGGTTCGGGTGCTACCCGCTGGGCCGCATCGATCACATCTTCGTCAGCTCGCAATTCGAGGTTGTCAAAGTGGAGGTGGTCGATACCGACCTGGCCCGCATCGCTTCGGACCACCGGCTGCTGATCGCGGAACTGCGAATTCAGGCCCAATCGGAGGGGCCTAGCGCCTCGCTCGGCGCCATCTGGTCCGGCATTCTATCGCGTAGGTTGGGCGGCAGGATTGGCCCCCCGCCAAGCCCCTCCGCATCGCCCGCTCGGATCTCGGGAGTGGGATGATAATACCGGTAATCCCGGTAGAGCTTGACCGCGACGCCCGCGATCAAGACCCCCAGCACGACCGAGAGGATCAGAGTCTTGCGCTTGCGACGCGCGATCGGAGTTCCCGCATGGCGATGTCGGACGGCTTGGTCATGTTCCCGCGCCGTCTCGATTTCGCCGCTCAGGCGAGTCAGTTTGTCACGGGCCTGCTCGATTTTGTTTTTCGGCGGGCTGGGCGTCTCGGTATCAGTCATGATGCATCCACGCCTTCCTGGTTCAGCAGACAAGAAGGACAAACTCGGTTTACTTACGCAGTCTGGCAACCCTGGCCATGCTCGATATCAGTAGACCGATTCGCCCGCTGAATTTCAACCCATTTTTCCGCGAAGACACCGCGCCGGGCGCACCCCTCCCCGATAAAGTCTGACACGGACCGCCCGCTCGTTTATACTGGTGGGGATGGGGCGAATATCTTGGAGGACGGGCTTGCTAGGATGTCGTGCCCGATGAACCGGTCTTTCAAACCCAAACTCACGCTGATCCTCCTCGTTGGCCTGGCCGGGTTCACCGGGGCGGCCCAGCCCGATGAGGCCGACGAAAAACGCAAGACGCGGGCCAAGGCATCGATGGCCAACTTGGCCACCGTGCTCGATATCTGCGCCGTCACGACCAGCTTCTACGTCTCGCTGGAGACCCTCAACGACCACGGAGTGTCCCCGGGCAATCCACATTATGACTACCTCAGCCATGAAGGGGGCACCTACGTGATCCGGCCCACCAGGGGCTTGTTCCAACCCGAGCGCCGCGACCTGCTTGTGGGCTTCAACAAATGGGACGGTCCCTACGCCAGTTACCAGCGTCCGAACACGCAGACCGAACCGGGCCTTTATGACATCGGTTCGCCGCTCGACCCTTGGGGAACGCCTTACTTGTTCTTTATGTCGCCAGGCTTGGTTCGCGGCGATCCGGGCGCCGTGACCCAGAAGTTTTACGGGGACTTGTTTGATGTCTACACCGTCGTGTCGCTTGGCCCTGACTTCGTCATGAGCTCAGACGACCTGGTCCGTCCCTTCGGCGGGGCCGTGACCGAAACCGTGCTCTCGAGCATCCAGGGGTCCGGCGTCACCACCGACACGATCAACTTCTTCGCCAACCCCGGCGACGTGATTGCGATCCGCGGTTACAACTTCGGCCCGACTCAAGGTGACAGCCAAATCTTCTTCGGCCCGGCGCTTCTGGATATGATTATGGCTTAGAGCCCTCGCGAGATCGAACTGCGACTCCCTGATGACCTGAGGGGCGGGGACAGGGTCTCGCTGCGAAACTAGGACTTCGAGAGCAACGGGCTGTTCTTGACCCTTCCGCCCCCCAACGCCGCCCAAGATTGGGAGATCTATCCTTAGGCTCTAAGGGACCCCCAACTTCCCATCGAGCCAGTCTACGAAAACCTGGTCGCCGATCCCCAGCCCGGTGGTCTGGGCCGCCGAGCCGAGATTGACCGCCAGCTCCAGCGTGCCCGCCGATCCCCAGTAGGCCAGTGCCTCGACCTCGCGGACCTGGCTGAACGTCTCGCTGAGGTTATACAGGCGCATCGACCCGACCCGAATGACGAACCGATCGGGAAGCAGCCGATCGTGATAGGACTCCTCCCACACGTTGGTCACGAGGTTGCCGAACCGGTCGACCAGCATCACGCGCGCCACGATCCCCGAATCGGTCGCCGCGGGCTCGCAGGGTGGGAGGCGCACGGGCTCATTCACCGCGGGCCCGGCCTCGGCGGGCCCGCGCCCCGAGGCCAACGCGGCGGCGGCGGGGGCGAACAGGTCCCGACCGTGAAACGTCGGACTAATCCGTTCGTTGCGAAAAGCGGGGTTCTCGATTTCATGCAGCTCGAAATCCTCGCCGACCACGTCGATCAGCGAGGAGACCAACCCGTTATCCGGTCCCGAGAAAAACCAGCGCCCGACGCGCCCGCACAGTGAACGACGCCGGCTGCCAACCTCGGGGTCGACCACGCAGCAAAAAACCGTCCCCTCGGGCATGGCCCCGAGCACGCAGCACACCATGAAGCTGGCCGGCTCAATCTGGTGCGCCGGCAGCCCGTGGCTGATATCGATGACGTTCGCCTGGGGCAGGCGCTTCAGAATCTCCCCCTTCATCGCGGCCACAAACCAGTCCTGGTCGCCAAAATCGGTGAGCAATGCGATGCAGGGGGTGGCGGAGGGCATGGCGACTCGTACCTTTCGCGATGGGGAGGAGGTGTCTTCCTTCAACACCCTGCCCCGTCGCCGATCAATCTCTAGGCATCATCAATCAAATTCAGGTTTCACCGTTATTTTGCCGTCCCGGCGCCGGCCTGGGCGGCTTTGGGGTCTTCGGCAATCTCGCGCCAGCGGTGGCAGCAGACCGTCCGGCCGGGCTCGGCCTCTTCGAGCGCGGGGGCCTCGGCGACGCAGCGGTCCGCGGCGAACGGGCAGCGCGGGTGGAAGCGACAGCCGCTGGGGAAATGGGCCGGGTCGGGAACGTTGCCGCCGATCGGCTCGATCCTCTGGCCCGCCTGGATCCATTCGATGCGCGGCACCGATCGCATCAGGCCCTGGGTGTAAGGGTGGCGCGGGGCCTCGAACAGGCGCTCGCTCGGCGCGAACTCGACGATCTGCCCGGCGTACATGATCGCCACGTCGTCGCTGGTCTCGGCGATCACCCCTAGGTCGTGCGTGATCATCAGGATCGAGGAGTGATACTGCGCCTGCAGCTCATCCATCAGGTTCAGGATCTGGGCCTGGACGGTCACGTCGAGCGCGGTGGTCGGCTCGTCGGCGATCAGCAGGTCGGGGTTGCAGGCCAGTGCCATGGCGATCATCACGCGCTGGCGCATCCCGCCGCTCATCTGATGCGGATACTCGCGCGCGCGGTGGGCGGCGTCGGGGATGCGCACGCGGTCGAGCATCCCCACGGCCTCGCCCATCGCCTCGCGGCGCGACATCCCGCGATGGACCCGAAAGACCTCGGCCACCTGCGAGCCGATGGTGAAGACCGGGTTGAGCGAGGTCATCGGCTCCTGGAAGATCATCGAAATCTGGTTGCCGCGCACCACCCGCATCTCGCGCTCGCTGAGCCCGAGCAGGTCGCGCCCCTTAAACACGATCCGCCCCCCCACGATCCGTCCCGGCGGCGAGGGGACCAACCGCAGGATCGACAACGAGGTCACCGATTTTCCACACCCGCTCTCCCCCACCATCCCCAGCGTCCGTCCGCGATGGATCCGGAAACTCACCCCATCGACCGCCTGCCGGGTGACCTCGCGCGTGATAAAGTGGGTCCGCAGGTCCTCGACTTCGAGCAGGATTTCGTCGCTCGCGGCTTCGGCCGTCACCGCCCCGTTCGTTTGGGGCGTCTGGGTTTCGCTCGGGGGGCTTTCGTACTCGTCATTCATGAATCGATGGACACTTGGCGTTTATTTCGACCTTCCGCGCGGCGCGGCACTTCGATTAGAGTATCTTGGCGGGTGCTAAGCGAATGATCAAGCCGGAACCGAATGGCAGTTGTCGGCCCGCTCGCAAAAGCGGACCGGGAGCGGTGTGTGGATAGTCATCATGGCGCGTTCAAATTATTTGCCCGCTCGCTCAAACCGATGTGGCGCAAGAGTCGGGTCGTGTCTGGCGGCCGTCGGTTTCATGCAAGCACTTTTCATGCTGCATCCAGTCCAGGCCGCCGATATCTACGTTTCTCCAACCGTTAGCGCCGGCCCCGAAGATGGAAGTATGGAGAACCTGTACTAGTTCACCGTGAATTGGACAATTGCCGTTTGCGAGTTAGCTACCATCCCCGGCTGGGGATGAATGGGTTTTTTTAAGGCATGGGAAGGATCTCTGCAATATCCTCATGGATGAGGGGACAGCCTGGTTCAGCTGTCCCCCGCTCGATATTGCGTCGAACCTCCGGCCGGTTATCCCTGACGAGTTGCTCCCCATCAGAGCTCGCTTCCGTTTCACCGGCCAAGACCATTGTGCTTTCCCCGCCCTGATCAGTCAAGCCCAACCG
>Ga0310121_10004072_pt1 | contig 13080 bp, 11 predicted proteins | sample CB27_Tmax_986_MG_FD_203504 | JGI IMG/M metagenome (GOLD analysis project Ga0310121, IMG submission 203504) | Marine microbial communities from Western Arctic Ocean, Canada - CB27_Tmax_986 | ecosystem: Environmental > Aquatic > Marine > Oceanic | place: Canada: Western Arctic Ocean | collected... | reverse complement strand
CATCCGTGAGGCCTGGGAGCTGCTGCGCGCTGCCATACCTGTCGTAGCGAATCGATGGGAGAAGGCGTACCTCGAACCCGAGGGACCGGAGGGCAATCCGGGGGCGAGCGGCGAGGCTTAGACGCCCCGACTGGCCCTCGAGCATGCCGTCCGTGGCATCAGCCTCCCCGTACGGTTTGCCGTTGCCGCGCGTGCGGACCCGGAGATCGGCCTGGGAGCGGTGGTCGCGGCGCAGTTCGGCGTTGCGCCTCCCTCGTTTCCGGATCCTCAATCGGCGTTGGCAGCGGTGGAGGCCGAGGTGCAGGCAGGCGAGGAGCACCTCGCTCGCCTGCGGGATACGGACCTGCAGGGCCAGGCACTTCTCGAGGACTACCAGGTAGAGCACCTCCAGCTGCTCGGGATTCCCGCGACGAAAACGATCGATGGAGCGCTGAAGCTCGCCGCTTGGCACTCGGCAGATCACGCTCAGCAACTGAACCCGGCTTAGCGCTCAGCCCCACGCTCTCGATCCGTGCGCCGCACTGTCCGCGTGGCGTCGCTATGCTGCCCGGCGCAGGAGGCCGCAATGGCGCTTCACATCATCAAGTCGGACGAGGGCGAGACGGTCGAGCGGACCGGCGCCGCGATCTTCGAGGGCGGTCAGGTCTGGGGCCGAGCCCTCAGCGGCGACCATTCGGACCACGTGAACGCGAACCTGGTCCAGTTCGGGCCCGGGGCACGCGCGGGCTGGCACCTCCACACCAGTGACCAGGTGCTGTTCGTGGTCGCGGGCATCGGCAAGGTCGGCGATCGCGCCGGCGAGCACGTCATCAGTTCGGGCGACTGCGTGGTCGTTCCTGCGGGCGACGAGCATTGGCACGGCGCCCACGACACCGGCTCGCCAATGTCGCACCTCTCGATCATGGCAGCGGGGTCCGAGACGACCGTGCTGGATTCGTAGACAGCGAGCGCGAAGCAGTCGAGCGATGAGATTTCGCGGACAGCGAGCGCGAAGCAGTCGAGCGCCGAGATTTCGCGCGAACGCGGATTGCTCATTGGCCGGCGGAGGAGGCGATGAGCCCCTAGGCGGGAAGAGCGAGATCACGGCGGAGTGGCTCACTGACGCGCTGCGGGAGGGCGGTCACCCGCCGCGCGGCCGCGTTCGCACGGTCGATGTCGCGGAGGTCGGCGGCGGGCGTGGCTACATCAGCCAGAACGTACGCCGGGCGCCGACCTACGAAGGCGCACCCGACTCGGCACCCGCCAGCCTCGTCGCAAAGGTGCCGGCGTTCTTCGAACTGCCTGCGTACCTCGGCCCCTGGGCCGCGATGATCATCGAAACCGAGATCCCCTGGTCCCGCGAGGCGAGCGCTTACTGCGCCGCGCGCGTCCCCAGCTCCTTTGGCGGCAAGCACGCGAACCGGTTTTCGTACACGCTCCTACTCGAAGACCGCGGCCATCTCGGCACGCTCAGCCGGACGGAATCGTGTCCGCCCGAACGGGCCCGGCCGATCGTCCGTGCGCTCGCCGACGTGCACCCGCAGTGGTGGGAGATGGACCGCCTGCGGGCCGCCACCTGGCTCCCCTCCACGGAGCAGCAGGCGGGGGTTAACGCGCCGCTCGTTGCGGGTGGTTGGGACATCTTCGCGGAACGCATCATGCCCAAGGTCGACGCCGGCTTCATGCCCGCCGGCGAGCGGCTCGTGCGCGACTTCGGCGCGATCTACGAACGCAGCGCGGCCTCCGCCGCCACGCTCATCCACGGCGACTTCCGTATCGAGAACTTCCTCTTCGGTGAGCCCGGGAGCGACGACGAACTGGTGATCCTCGATTGGCAGCTCGCCGGCTACGGGTCGGGACCGCGCGATCTCGCCTGCTTCATCGCCCAGGGCATCGACCGCAGCAGCGCCGCGCTATCGATGAGGAGCTGCTCGCGCTGTACCACGCCTCGCTGGTGGAGAACGGCGTCGCCGGCTATTCCTTCGGGCGGTGCCGAGACGACTACCGCCTTGGGCTGCTGGCGAGCATGTCTGGATTCGGCCCCTCCCGCCTTCCCGTTGATTGGGATCCAGGGTGCCGAAGCACTCGAGCCGCCCCCCAAAGAGGCCAGCGCCGAGGACAAGCGGGCGCTCGACGAGCTGTTGAGGGCCGCGGAAACGCTGATGGTGATGTTGGCCGAGCGCAATAGCACGGCCGTGATGGACGCGCGCGCAGGCGAGCTTCTCGGAGTCTGAGGTAGCGGGCGGGCGCCGCCGTTAGGCCTTGAGCCGCCGTTTGTACAGGTCGAAGACGGTGTCCCAGACGCGCTCGGCCGCGGCCTTGTCGTACGAGGGCCGGCCCGGAAAGCAGAAGCCGTGCTCAGTGCCGGGGTGCACCTCGATGGTGTAGACGACGCCGCCCGAGTCGAGCGCCTCCCGCAGGTCGGGGACGACGTTCTCGAGGACGTAGGGGTCTTCTTCGGCGAAGCCGAGGTAGAGCTCGCCTTGGATGCGATCGGCGAGCCTGTGAGGCGAATCGTCCGCGTCGGTGACGATGCCGACGCCGTAGAGCGAGGCGACGGCACCGAAGCGCTCGGGGAAGCTGGCGGTGGCGGCGACCACGTAGCGGCCGCTCATGCAGTAGCCGATGGCACCGGCGGGACCGCTCACGACGGGGTTGTCGTCGAGATAGGCGAGCCACGCGCCCGTGTCGCGCATCACCCTCTCGAACGTCAGCGTGCGGCCGGTCGCGAACATCCGCTCCATCTCCTCGCGGCCCTTCGAGAGGTCGAAGGTGCGCTGCTCCTCGCGGTAGAACATGTCCGGCAGCAGGCAGAAGTAGCCCTCGCCGGCGATGCGGCGGGCGAAGTCCCGCAGCTCCTCGCGGATTCCTACGACGTCCATGTAGAGGATGACCGGGGGAAAGGGCCCATCGCCGGCGGGGTGGGCAGCGAAACACTCGGCGTTCCCGTCGCCGGTTGCGATCTCGACTTGGAATTCGGGCAACGAGCGCTACGTCCCCGTGAATTCGGGCGTGCGGCGCTCGGCGGTTGCGCGCACACCCTCGCGGAAGTCGTCCGTCTGGCGCAGCCAGTCCTGCTCGACGAGCTCGTGGTCGGTGGCCTGGCGCACGCGCTCAGCGAGGCCGCGGCGCATTGTCCGCCGGATCGCGCGCACCGCGAGCGGCGCCGAGGTGGCGATCTCGGCGGCCATCGCGTACGCCTTCGGGCGCAGCTCTTCGGCCGGGACGAGGGCATCACAGAGGCCCAGCGCGAGGGCCTCGTCGCCCTTCACGCGGCGGCCGGTGTAGAGCAGATCGAGGGCGCTCTGCTGGCCCACCAGCGCCGGCAGGGTGACCGTGAGGCCAAAGCCGTGATGGAAGCCGAGCCGCGCGAAGTTCGCAGCGAAGCGTGCTTCCGGGGCGGCCACGCGAAAGTCGGCGGAGAGCGCCAGGCCCAGGCCGCCGCCGATAGCGGGACCCTGCACGGCCGCCACGACGGGCGTTTCCGCCTCGAGCAGGCGAATCGCCTCCTGATACAGGTGGCCGCTGCCGGTGCGCGGCGGAGCTGGGGTGGCCGGGTCCTCGGGCGCCGTCGCCTCGCCGGGCGCGGGGCCGCCGAGCTGGGCGCCTGCGCAGAACGAGCGGCCTTCGGAGGCAAGGACGATGGCGCGCACCTCGGGCTCGGCGTCGAGCGCGTGGTAGGCATCGCCAAGCGCGCGGATCAGTGCGACATCGAAGAAGTTGTGCGGGGGCCGCTGGATCTCGACCGTGGCGATGTGCCCGTCGATCTCGACCGACACATCGGGGTAGCTGAGGGAGGTGGGCATGATTGCCTCCTGAGCGGCAACGGTAGCGGCGGGGCCCGCCGCCCGTCGAGCGGGGCGGCCGCGTGCGGGTAACCGGAATTCCGTTTACCTTCGGGCCCTATGCGGAGCGACGCCAAGGCGAACCAACGCAAGATTGTCGAGGCCGCGACGCGGGTCATGGCCGACCAGGGCCTGGACGCCGAGCTCACCGATATCGCGGAGGCCGCGGGCGTCGGCATGGGCACCGTCTACCGTTGCCTCGGGAATCGCGATCGGGTGATCGAAACCATCGTCCGGGAAGCGTTCGGCCAGGTGGCCGCCAGCTTCGCCGAGGCAGAGGCAGCCGACGACCGCCTCGAGGGGCTGGTCACCCTCCTCGAGGCCCTCTATCGCACCGTCGCGACCTACGGCTGGACGCACACCGCCCTCATGGCCGGGCGCCTCAGCGACGACCTCCGCGACGAGGTTCGCGCGCTCGATCTACCCGCTCGCTTCGAGCAGCTCTACCGAGCTGCGCGGAAGCAGGGCGAGCTCCGCGAGGACATCGATCCGAAACTCGCGACGGCGCTGATCTTCGGCAGCCTCGCGCCGCCGTCGGCCCGGGCCCTGCTCGCCCAGCGCGACTCGCGCGGCGCGGCGGAAGCGGTGCTCGCGGTCTTTATGCAGAAGAAGGAAGCAGCAGTGCAGCAGAGCGAAGTGGTGCGACGATGATGGGTCGCGGCGGCGGGGGCGGGGGCGGCAATCCCAACGGTGGCTTGCCACCAGGAATGACATTGCCCGCGCGGCGTAAGGCGCTGGTACTCGCGGGTGTACTCTCGACGATGTTCCTCGCGGCGCTCGACCAGACGATCGTCTCGGTCGCGCTGCCGCGGATTGTCGGCGATCTCGGTGGCCTCGACCTTTTCGTGTGGCCCTTCACGGCCTACATGCTCAGCTCGACCGCGCTCGTGCCGGTCGTCGGCAAGCTCTCGGACATCTACGGCCGCAAGCCGTTCATGCTCGCGGGAATCCTCATCTTCGTCCTGGGTTCGTGGCTGAGCGGCGCTGCCGGCGATATGCCGCAGCTGATCGCCTTCCGTGCCGTCCAAGGTGTGGGCGCGGGCTTTATCATGACGACGGCGTTCACCTCCATCGGGGACCTCTTCGCGCCGAAGGACCGCGGCCGCTGGCTCGGGCTCTTCAGTGCAACGTTCGGGTTGGCGAGCATCATCGGCCCGCTCGCGGGCGGGGCGCTCACCGACCACCTCTCCTGGCGTTGGGTCTTCTACATCAACATCCCTGTCGCGATGCTCGCCTTTGCGCTCGTCGCGTTTGGGATGCCCTGGCATCGCCAACCCCGGAAGGCCTCGATCGACTGGCTGGGTGCGGCCCTGCTCGTCGGGATCGTGACGCCCCTCCTGCTCGCGCTCTCGTGGGCGGGGAACCAGTACGGCTGGACCGAACTCCCGGTCCTGGCGTCCCTCGGCACTGCGGGAGTGCTCTTCGTCCTCTTCCTGTTCCAGACCCGACGCGCAGAGGAGCCGGTGCTGCCGCTGCACCTCTTCAAGAACCGCGTTTATGCGGTCTCGATCGGGTCCACGGTCGTGCTCGGGGCGGGCATGTTCGGCGCGATCCAGTTCCTGCCGCTGTTCCTCCAAGGGGCGCAAGGCGTCTCTGCCACGAACTCCGGCCTCGTCACGATGCCGATGATGGGCGGCATGGTCTTCGGCTCGGTCCTTACCGGCCAGCTCCTAAGCCGCGGGCGGGACATGCGCGGACTGACCGTCCTGGGCGGTCTCTCCCTCATCTCCGCCTTCTATCTGCTCTCCACCCTCGAGACCACGTCATCGCCGTGGTCGACCCGCGGCTACATGGTTCTGATGGGGCTCGGCATGGGCTTCTGGATGCCGATCTTCCAGCTCGCAGTCCAGAACACGCTCCCCCACAGCCAACTGGGCGTGGGCACGGCCTCGGTCAACTTCTTCCGGCAGGTCGGCGGCACCTTCTCGGTCGCCATCTTCGGTTCGCTGCTTGCCAGGAGCTTCGCCTCGAAACTCGCGGCGGCGGTCCCGCCCGAGTTCGAGATCCTGATCGAGGATCCGCAGATCCTCCTCCGGCCGGAGTCGGTCGCCGCCCTCGCGGCAACTATCGATGCGCAGAGCCCCGGCACCTCGGGCGACGTGATCGAGGCCGCGCGTGTCGCCCTCGCCAGTTCGGTCACCGATATCTTCCTCGTTGGCGTTGCGATCGTTTCGGTAGGACTAGCGATCGGCCTCTTCATGCCTCGCATCAAGATGCGTGGCCGTGAAGAGATGATGGAGGAGGCTGCGCGGGAGCCGGGCTTCGGAAGCGAACCCGAAGAGGTCGGCGCCCCCGGGGAATAGCGATAGCGTTGCGGGCCTCGCCAGCCGGCTGCTGGCCGCTCAGCCCGCTGTATCGCTCTCCCGCTACAGGCCTTCGCCGATGCCGTTCTCGAGCAGCTCGGGCAGGTCCGCGTCCTCGGTCCCGACGAGCGCGTCGACCCACTTGTGGAAGAGCTGACCGCCGCCTTCGTTCCTGCCGAAGAGCGAATGCTCCTTCGCGCCCGTCGCGAGCGCCTTTTGCACGTGCAGGCCGGTGTAGTAATCCTCGTCGCCCACCACGCTGCCCATGAAGTTCATGTGCTGCGCGAGCTCTTCCTTGTCCTGCTCCTCGGGGGGATCGAAGCGGAGGAAGTTCTGGATCGTGAATGACTCGCCCGCGGTCTTGCCGGGGAACATCTGCGAGATCATGTAGCCGTTGCCCGTGCTGCCAGCGATCGACATATTCGGGAAAACCGTCCAGACCCCGGCCGTCATCTCGTCGTAGCCCCACTCGGACTCGGGAAGGTCGGCCAGCCGTTCGTGGCCCTTGGGCGACATCACCCGGACGTGCGGGCCCCAGGCATAATAGTCCGGCTGGAATGGGCCGTCGGGCCCGAAGCTGTTCCGATGGAGGATGGGCACGTGATAGAAGTCGCGGTAGCCGTCGTAGGCCACCTTCCAGTTCGGGCCCTCCAGGTTCTGCCGCCCGACGACATAGGCGTCGTCGAATGCGAGGTCGTCGAGGAGCGAGTCGTAGCCCGCGAGGAAGGCGTCGATATCGACGTCTGAGCCCGGCTTCAAGGTCACCCAGATCATCCCCGAGCGCTCGGCCGTGGGGAGGGGGGTGAGGCCGTAGCAGGAGTGATCGAACTCGCCAAAGTTGCCTTCGTCGAAGACGGCCACGAGCTTCCCCTCGAGGTCGTAGGTCCAGGCGTGGTAGTTGCAGCGGAAGACGTCGGTTTTGCCACCACCTGGCTCCTCGACGATGAAGTTGCCGCGGTGGCTGCACATGTTCACGAAGGCGCGCGCCTGGCCGTCCTCGGCGCGCGTAATGAGCACGGGCACCCCGGCGACCTCCATCGCGTGGTACGACCCGGGCTCGCGCATCTCGGACGAGAAGGCGAGCGCCAGCGGGAGCCGCTTGAAGATGCGGTCCACTTCGAGCTGCCAACGCTCGGGATCGTGATAGAGCGCGGTCGGGATCCGGTAGACGTCGGGGGCGAGATCGATGCGGTTGTTCTGGAGGTTCTCGACCTCGCGGCGGCTCATCGCGACGAGTTGCTCTCGTGTCACCTGTCACACCCCGGCGTCTGGTTTCGAAGTCCCGCGAGCGCCGGCGATCATGCGCGCGTGAGCGCCCAGGCCCGCTCGCGAGGATGCCCCATAGGGTACCGGCCGCAGCCTCGACCCGCTCGGCGGTCCTGAGGGCCGCTAGTAGGCGCCCGGCTCCTCGAACCAGCCCTGCACGATCAGGGTCGCGACGGCGCCGCCGGAGCGCGCGGCGTCGATCGCCATCGTCGAAGCAATCGCATCGCCAACGGCCCAAAGCCGTTCCACGTTGGTCTGCTGCAGTGGATTGGTGGCGATGAAGCCGCCTTCGCCGACGGCCAGGCCCAGGCTCTCCCCCAGGCGCGGAACGAGTGGCGCGGGCTCTGCTTCGGGCACCCACACGAGCGTCTCGACGGCGACCTCGTCACCGCTGTCGAGGGTGACGCTCACGATCTTCCCGTCCTCGTGCTGGACTTTGACGATGCTGCCCATGTGGACGCCGATGCCCTGGCCCTCGAGCTCCGCAGCGAACTCCTCCGGGAGTGCGACGGCGCCTCCGAGGATGATGCGGATCTCGTTGGTCCAGTTCCGGGCGAAGAGGGGCGAGACGGCTGGCGCCCCGACTGCGGGCACGACGATTCCCCAGACGCGGTCTTGGTGCTCGTAGCCGTCGCAGAAGGGGCACGAGATGATCGTGTCCCCAAAGCAGTCGGCGAAGCCCGGGAGATCCGGGAGCACGTCCCGGTGGCCGAAGGCGAGGATGACATGATGGGCGCCCAGTTTCGAACCGTTGCTGCTCGTGAGGACGAAGTCGCCATCGTGCCCTCGCTGGATGTCGACGACCTGCGCCTTCTCCAGGGACGCGTGTCCGTACGCGGCGATCTGTTCCCAGGCCACGCGGCCGAGCTCCGCGGGCAACATGCCGTCGAGGCCGAGAAAGCCGTGCACACCGTGGGAGGTGGCGTTGCGGGCCGGCGCAGGGTCGTCGAAAACCCTCACGGTCTTGCGCGCGCGGGCCAGCACAAGGGCTGCCTGCAGTCCCGCCGGCCCCCCTCCCACGATCGCCACATCGACACCCTCAGCGGCCGGATCGACGGTCTCGATCGCCGGTTGAGGTTGCGGTTCGGGCGTTGCCGCGGCGCCGGGGGAGGGCGCTTCGCTGGGTCTGGCGGCCGCTGGCGGAGGGGCAGCACCAGCGGTAGGGGCGGGCGCAGCCGGGGACGTCCCCGCCGCCTTGTTGTCCTGGACATCGACGGCCAGCTGCGCGAGCGCCATCGGGGTCGAGACGCCCGGAAGCCCGTGGACGTCCCCGACGAGCGTCACCGGCAGCTGCGTGAGCTGGAGCTGCTGGATCAGGTCCGGGTAGGTATCGAGCTCCATCACGACGGCTTCGAACTTCGGGGAGAGGAGCGCGAGCTGATAGGCGGCGATGGCCGCCTGCGCCGAGGCCTCGTCCCGCTGCGATCCGAGGACGCGGAGGGTCGTCCGCTCTTCGAGACGGTCGACGATTGCCGCCAGCGCGGGTGGGGGCGGTCCCTGGTCCAGTGAGAGGCCAACGAGCGTCTCCACGAGCACCTGCAGGAAGTGGCCGCCCGGCAGGCCGTAGAAGCGCAGCGGGGGAAAATCTCCGCGGCGCTGGAGGACGATTGCCGGGGTGCGTTCGACGCCCAGGCGCTCGACCAGCCCCGGATCGCTGTGGAATTCGTGCACCACCAATTCCACGCGAGGACTGGTTCCAGCGATGTCCTCGAGCGTCTCCTTGGTCGGGGGGCAAGCGGGGCAGGGGTTGGGACGCGGGGCCGCGCCGGGGACGATCAGCCGGCTCTCGCTCTGCTGGAAGTAGTCGATCGTGACCGGCGCCCGGAGGGAGGCGAGCCGCTGTTCGACGATGGCAAGGACGTTCGCGGGAATCATGTCGCGGCGGCCAGCGCGGCCGGGAACTCGATCCCGGTGTCCGCAGCGAGTTCGTGGAGCTGCTCGACGACGGCGCCGTCCAACGGAATGCCGAGGCCTGTCCGCTCGGCGCGGGCCTCGGCCTCCTTGTCGCCCGGGATGCGGACGCGATCGACGCCGTCGGCAGGCGTGATCGCACGCAGGCGCTCCGCAAGGTCCTGCATCTCCGCGCAGAACTCCTGCGGGTCGCGGAAGGCGTCGATGCGCCAGGCCGCGAACCACTGCCCCATCTCCGGGCGCGGCAGGACCATCCCGAAGCCGGCTCCGGAGAGGACGCCCGAGAGGACATCGGCCACCAGGCCGAGGCCGTAGCCCTTGTAGGAACTCGTTTCGAGGCGGGAGCCGAGGGGGAGGAGCGCGCCGCCCTGGGCAAGCACCTCGGGGTCGTCGCTGTCTTGACCGTCCGCATCCACGGCCCAGCCCAGGGGCAGACGTTTGCCTTGCCTCCCTGCGATCTCGAGCTTGCCCCCGGCGACCGCGCTCGTGGCCATATCGAGCGAGAAGGGGTCGCTCTCGCCGATCGGGGCGGCGAAGGCCAAGGGGTTGGTGCCAAAAGCGCGCTCGCGGCCGCCGGCGGCGACGGCCAGCGGCCGCGTGTTGCAGCTTGCCATGCCGATGAGATCTCGTGCTGCGGCGCGCTCGGCGTAGTAGCCAGCGGCGCCGAAGTGGCGCCCGTTGCGGACGGTCACCATGCCGATCCCACTCGACTCGGCTTTGGCGATGCAGCGGTCCATGGCGTCGCGCGCGATCACGACGCCCATGCCGCCGTCGCCGTCGAGGGCGAGCGTGGCGGGTGTCTCGCGCAGAACACGCACCTCCGGTTCAGGGTTCACCAGGCCCTCACGCAGGCCGGGCACGTAGCCCGAGTGCCAGGAGAGGTGGGCGATGCCGTGCGACTCGATCCCCTTCAGATCGGCGTCGACGAGGACCTCAGCGGCAATAGCGGCGTTGTCAGCGGGCATGGCGAAGTGTTCCAACGCGGCGGCCGCAAAGCGGCGCAGGGCATCGGCCGCAAAACGCTGGCGCGGGTCGGCAGGCATCTGCCGGATTGTGCGTGACAGCGTGCCCGAGCGCGAGCCGAGAGTCGCTACACTGGCGCAACGAACTCAGTGGTGCGCTCGTGCCGGACGACCCCTCGCCCATCCCTGTAGCGGTGACCTTCTCGCTTTCGCCTGAAGCGTTGGCCCAGATCGCGGACGTTTCCCCGCGGGTGCGGCTGCTGGACTACCCCGCCGCGCCGCTCGCCCCCGGCGAGGAGCGCCCGGCGCCCGACCGGGAGCGGGCGCGGCAAACGCTCGCGCAGGCCGAAGTCATTTTCGGCTCGCATCTCGACCCTCTCGTGCTGTTCGACAGCGCTCCGAACCTGCGCTGGTTTCAGGTGCTTACGGCGGGCCTGGACGAGCTGATCGCGCAGGGCATCCTCGAGCGCGATTTCGTCGTGACCACCGCCAGCGGCGTTGGCGCGGTGCCGATCGCGGAGTACTGCATCGGCGTCATGGTGATGCTCGAGAAAGGCCTGCACACCACGATGCGCGACCAGGTCGAGCACCGCTGGGAGTTCGGCTTCCGGGGCGAGCTCAAGGGGAAGACCTGCGGCATCGTCGGGCTGGGTGCGATCGGCCGCGAGCTGGCGCGCAGGGCGCGGGCCTTCGGCATGCGCATCGTCGCCACGCGCCGGAGCGCGACGCCAGGCGCGCACGACCCCGACGCGGACGTGCTCCTGCCCTTCACGGACCTGCCCCAGCTACTGAGCGAGTCGGATTACGTCGTCCTCTGCGTGCCCCTCACGGCCGAGACGCAAGGCATGGTCGGCGCCGCCGAGCTGGCCCTGATGAAGCCGGGCGCGGCCATCGTGAACATCGCGCGGGCCGCCGTCGTCGACCAGGAGGCGCTCCTGAGCGCTCTGCGCGAAGAGCGGCTGGGCGGCGCGGCGCTGGACGTCCACGACCCCGAACCGCTTCCGCCCGACAGCCCGTTCTGGGACATGCCCAACGTGATCGTGACGCCACACCGCTCGGGTGCGGTCTATGGGTATCTCGATCGCGCGGCAGCGTTCTTCGCTGCGAACCTCGAGCGGTACGTCCGCGGCCAGCCGCTCGAGAACGTCGTCGAGCGGGATCGCGGCTACTAGCCCGCGTCGGGACATGCGTGCCCGGAACGGGTGTCCCCTGCTGGCGAGGAGACGTTCGGCGGATTCAGGGCTGCCTCCCGCGGGTGGGGCACAGGCGGTCTGTCCTGGGGCGCAATCCGAGGCGATGGCGCGCATTCGCTGCGTATCCTGCGCCCATCGGTGGCGCCAAACGCCGCCCGTGAACGGAGGCTAGCGCGATGCCGGCAAGGAAGGTGCTGATTGCGGGTGCGTCGGGCTTGGTGGGGCACGCCGCGGCCGACCACTTCTGCCAAGAGGGCTGGGAGGTCGTCGGCGTCTCGCGCCGCCGGCCGGACGATCTCGATGCGAAAGCGTCGCTGCTTTCGGTGGACCTCCTGGACGCGGCCGCCTGCGAGCGCGCCTTCGGCGGCCTGGGCGACGTCACCCACCTCGTCTACGCGGCCCTCCAGGAAATCCCTGGGCTCATGCCCGGCTGGCTCGATCCCGAGCTGATCGAGCGCAACGCACTCATGCTGCGAAATCTCTTCGAGCCCCTCGCGCGCGCGTCTGCGGGGCTCGAGCACGTCTCGCTGCTGCACGGCACGAAGGCGTACGGCATCCACCACCCGAGCATCGGGCCCGCCGGCGCCAAGATCCCCCTGCGCGAGCGGGAGCCGCGGCGCGAGCACCCGAACTTCTACTTCCTCCAGGAGGACTACCTGCGCGAGCGGCAGGCGGGGGGGACGTGGGGACTCACGGTCTTTCGGCCGACCGTCATCTACGGCGATGCGCCGGGGAACAACATGAACCCGATCCCTGCCATCGGCGCCTACGCTGCGCTCCTGCGGGAGGAAGGGCAGCCGCTGCATTTTCCCGGGCGGCCGGGTGCCCCCGCCCTCCGCGAAGCCGTGGACGCCGACCTCGTGGCGCACGCCCTCACCTGGGCTGCGACCGCGCCCGCCGCCACCGGGGAGACGTTCAATCTCACCAACGGCGACGTGTTCATGTGGGAGAACGTTTGGCCCGCAATCGCGGAAACGCTGGGGATGGAGCCGGGTGAATCGCGACCGATCTCTCTGACGGAGGAGCTGCCGAAACGCGACCGCGAGTGGGCGGCGATCGTCGAGAAACATGGGCTGCGGGCGCCGTCGAGCATCCTCGATTTCGTGGGCTACAACTCGCTCGTCTACACCGATAACGTGCTCGGTTCGCCGAACCGTCCGCCGCTGCCGATTCTGAACAGCACGATCAAGGCCCGTCAGGCCGGCTTCCACGAGTGCATGGACACCGAGGACATGTTCAGGAAGTGGTTCGCGGGGCTGCAGGCCGCGGGGACGCTGCCGAGCGGATCCGCATTGCCAACAAGCGGTGACTGACGAGGCTCCCTTCGTCAGATAGACTCCTCCAGAGTCAAAGATGCGATATGACTGAACTTGTTGAATCCGAACCAACTGGAACTCCGGACGAGAGCTCTAAACCGTCGTGCTTCACGATCATGCCTTTCGGGGGTTGGCGCGACCGCTACTACGAAGAGGTCTTCAAGCCTGCGATCGAAGATCGCTGGCTTGTATCCACGCCGAGCAGACGATCTTTTCGTCCTGGGACGATAATCAACGACATATGGATGTTTACCAAGCAGGCTGACGTACTCCTGGACGATCTAACGGGCCAGAACGGCAACGTA